>ERZ773359.635-NODE-635-length-50188-cov-13.157960_pt1 | contig 50188 bp, 39 predicted proteins | sample MGYA00374955_ERZ773359 | MGnify/ENA primary metagenome ERZ773359 (study PRJEB29098, sample SAMN04486028) | biogas fermenter metagenome | study: EMG produced TPA metagenomics assembly of the Biogas fermentation microbial communities from Germany - Plant 4 DNA1...
AGTAAACTCCGAACCATAGGCTGAAAGGCCTATGGTTTTTAATTTTCTCTTATTGAGAGACACTCTGAATAGTTGCACCCTATCTAGAGATATGATATCCTGATAGTAATAAAAAACGTAGTCAAGGAGTTATAAATATGGGTGCACAGTTCCTACGAATAAACAACCTTCATGCGAAGACTGGCGATAAAGAGATTCTGAAGGGCCTAAACCTCGAAGTTGGCAAGGGTGAGGTCCATGTTATTATGGGCCCAAATGGCGCTGGCAAATCTACTTTGGCAAGCGTTTTGATGGGTCATCCGAAATATGAAATCACTGAGGGCTCCATCGAGTTCGGCGGAGAGGTGCTTAACGATATGGAACCCCATGAACGAGCCAAGGCAGGTTTGTTCCTATCATTCCAGTATCCACAGGAGATTCCGGGCTTAACTCTAGAGAACTTTCTGAGGACTGCTAAGATGGCGATTACAGGTGAGCCAATTAACCCAATTGAGTTTCATATGGATCTTCAGGAGAAGATGGCTCGCTTGGATATGAAGGGCGAGTATGCGGCGCGCTATCTCAACGAAGGTTTTTCCGGAGGAGAAAAAAAGAAAAGCGAAATCCTACAGATGCTGGTTCTTGAGCCAAAGCTGGCAATCTTGGATGAAACCGATTCAGGCCTAGACGTGGATGCAGTACGGATTGTGGCTTCTGGAGTAAAGGAGTTCCACAGCAGTGAGAATTCTTTGATTATCATTACTCACCACAGCCGCATTACCGAGTTTCTCGCTATAGATCGCGTTCATCTACTGATGGACGGCCGCATCGTGCAGAGTGGTGACAGCACTCTAGTTCAGCAGGTTGAAGAAATGGGTTTCGCTGCTTTGGGGAACTAGTTTGAGGTGATGAAAATGAGTGAATCTGCACGGAAGAAGACCTATGTTGAAGACCTCTCGCGGGATTTGTACGACATACACAATCCCTTTATATACAGCTACAAGACGGACAAAGGCCTCACACCAGAGATTGTTCAGGAGATTTCGCAGACTAAGAAGGAACCAGCCTGGATGACTGAGTTCCGCCTCAAATCTCTTGACATCTATTACCAGCTAGATGTGCCTCCATGGGGTCCCAACATTGATGAGCTGGATATCGACAACATTGTCACCTATGTAAAGCCTCCTACGGATATGCGCTATTCTTGGGACGAGGTGCCAGAAGACATTAAGGAAACCTTTGTCAGGCTGGGGATTCCGCAGGCCGAACACGCGTCGTTGGCTGGTGTGGGAGCTCAGTACGATTCCGAAGTGGTCTACCACAATATTAAAGAGAGCATGGCTCAGCAGGGTGTAGTCTATCTAGATATGGATACTGCAGTTCGCGAATACGAAGATCTCGTCCGGGAGTATTTCATGAGTTTGGTACCGCCCCATGATCATAAATTTGCAGCACTACACGGTGCCGTTTGGTCTGGTGGATCATTCGTGTATGTACCTCCTGGTGTGCATGTGGAGATGCCTCTTCAATCGTATTTCCGCGCTAATGCACCTGGCGCTGGCCAGTTTGAGCATACGTTGATTATCGTGGATGAAGGCTCGTACCTGCACTTCATTGAGGGATGTTCGGCTCCGAAATACTCGGTAAACAACCTTCATGCTGGCTGTGTTGAGCTCTTCGTCAAGAAAGGAGCTCGGCTCCGGTACAGCACCATTGAGAACTGGTCGAAGAATATGTTTAACCTCAACACCAAGCGCTGCCTGGTGGACGAGAACGGCGTGATTGAGTGGGTTTCTGGTTCCTTTGGTTCGAAGGTGTCCATGCTTTATCCGATGAGTATTCTCAGAGGAGAGGGTGCCAAGGCTGAGTTTACCGGGATTACTTTTGCTGCTTCAGAGCAAGTACTCGATACCGGTGCCAAAGTGGTCCACGCTGCACCGAATACGACCTCGACTATAAATTCGAAATCTATTTCTAAAGGTGGCGGAACGGCGGTATACCGGGGAGTTGTGAAGATCACAGAGCGCGCCAAGCGTTCAAAGTCAACCGTAACTTGTGAATCGCTTATGCTTGATAATCAGTCCCGATCAGACACCATTCCCGTGATCGACATTGCAACCGATGAAGTGGATATCGGTCACGAAGCAAAGATCGGCCGGATCAGCGATGATGCCATATTCTACCTCATGAGCCGGGGGATCTCAGAAGAGGAAGCCAAAGCAATGATTGTGCGTGGTTTTGTAGAACCGATTGCAAAGGAACTGCCTTTGGAGTACGCTGTCGAAATGAACAATCTCATCAACCTCGAACTAGAAGGGACCATTGGGTAGGAGGGATACTGTGCTCGTCAAAGAGAGTCTGAATGCACTGCCAGTGAAAACCTACCGCTGGCTGAAGGTCAATGAACTGACATTAGCTGAACCGCTCCATATTCCACTCCAGCCCTATGGGAAGGATTATCTGTCTTTTACTCCGGTTTCGGGCCTTGATGTGCACCCTATTCTGGGTGTGGCCCTAAGCGAACGACTGGGAGTAGATCACAGCGTCTATGGTGTTTCGGGTGAATTGGTGTCTCTATCTGAAACTCAGCCTAATGCAGGCGTGCAGGTCTACGCGGCGCCGGGAGTTAGGAGCGGTGAACCGATCCTGGCGAGTTATCGGATGGACGCAGACAACCCCGTGGTGATTGACCACAATGTTGTCTATGCTGATGAAGATAGCTCGATTACGGTGATCTTAGATTATTCATCTGCAGGAGGCCAGGCAGTTCACAACGGTACCGTGAAGGTTTATGCACGGCCTGGGGCTGAAGTGACTATCGTTAAGATACAGCGGATGGACTGTGAAGCACATCACTTTGATTCAACCATGGCCTATGTAGAAGACGACGCTCGGGTGAACTTCATTCACGTGGAACTCGGAGCTGCGTTGACAGCGGTAAACTACTCTGGGCAGATTGGTGATCGAGGGGAACTTAACATTCACGGTGCCTACTTTGGTGATGGTAAACAGCAGTTTGACCTGAATTATCTTGCTGACCACCGGGGAGTGGGCAGCAGCAGTAGGATCTTAGTTCATGGTGCCCTCAAGGATCATGCTAAGAAGATCTTCAGGGGGACTATCGACTTAAAGCGCGGCGCCCGGCAGGCGAAGGGCAGCGAGATTGAATCAGTGCTGCTCTTGGATGAGACAGTGCGCTCGATAGCAGTACCCCTTCTACTTGCAGGTGAAGACGATGTGGAAGGAGAGCATGCCGCTACTGCGGGCAGGGTGGACGATGAGAAGGTACATTATCTCATGAGTAGGGGCCTCAGCAGGGGGCTGGCCACAAAGCTCTTGGTAGAAGCAGCCTTCCAGCCTATCATTGAGGCGCTGCCTGGAGCCGAATGGCAGTCTGCCGTTATTGCTGATCTTGAGCGGAGGTTGGCCGATGGGGTTTAGTGTTCATGAGATTCGCCAGGATTTTCCGGCCTTGGCTCAGAGCGTACACGGGAAACCCTTGATTTATCTAGACAACGCGGCTACAACCCAAAGGCCGGTTCAAGTGTTAGAAGCCATTGAACGTTATAACCATTTCGCAAATGCGAATCCTCACCGTGGAGTACACTATTTAGGAACCGAAGCCACCCGGGCCTACGAACAGGCCCGGGAGAGGGTTGCCCGGTTTATCAACGCAGGTTCTAGAAAAGAAGTGATTTTCACCAGAAATGCCACTGAAGCTCTTAACTTGGTGGCGTTTGCGTTTGGGCTTGCTCAAGTCAAGGCTGGGGACGAGATTGTGCTTTGTATATCTGAGCATCACAGCAACTTAGTACCTTGGCAGCAGATTGCCCGCTTGACAGGGGCGAAACTGAAGTACCTCTACTTGGATGAGGAGTTCTGCCTCACACATAAAGAGATCCAGGCAAAGATTACCGACACCACCAAGATTGTGGCTATCGCTCAGATGTCGAACGTTCTAGGCACCATCTACCCTGTACGAGAGATTGCCGGATGGGCGCACAGTCAGGGGGCTGTGGTTGTCGTCGATGCTGCTCAAAGCATTCCCCATCAGGTTGTTGATGTCCAGGCGCTTGATGCTGACTTCTTAGTCTTCTCCGGCCATAAGATCTATGGGCCGATGGGCATAGGCGTTCTATACGGCCGCGAAGAGCTGCTGCGGGAAATGCCGCCTTATCAATTTGGGGGAGATATGATCGAGTACGTCGAAGAAGAGTCTTCCACTTTCGCACCTTTGCCTCAGAAATTCGAGGCCGGGACCCCTAATGTAGAGGGAGCAGTAGGCTTGGCTGCTGCTTTAGATTATGTTGAAAGCATCGGTTTGAAGCAGATCGCTGAACATGAACGGAATCTTACCGCCTATGCTCTAGAGGAACTGAGAAAGCTTCGCTGGGTAAGGGTTCACGGCCCACTAGATATGGCACAGCGGGGCCCGGTGATCTCATTTGAGATCGAAGGCTGTCATCCCCATGATGTGGCAACCATATTAGATACCTATGGAGTGGCGGTGCGAGCAGGGCATCACTGTGCGCAACCCTTGATGAATTACCTAAAAATACCCGCTTCATCTCGGGTCAGTTTTGCGTTATATAATACTAAAGAAGAAGTCGATGTTTTCTTGGAGAGTATCTTGAATGTGAGGAAGTGGTTAGGATATGGATCTTAGTGCTCTTTATACACAGATAATTCTCGAGCACAGCCGCAGTACAAGAAACAAGCGTCAGCTGACCTGTGCCACCTGTAAAGAGCGGGGGCATAATCCCTCGTGCGGAGATGATATTACGATTGAGCTCCAGCTAGAGGATGGACGCGTGGTAGATGCTGCATTTACCGGTGTCGGCTGTGCGATCTCACAGGCCTCGACTTCTATGATGATTGATCTAATTAAAGGCAAGACTACAGGAGAAGTAGCTCAACTGACAGACACTTTTCTAGCTATGATCAGACAGGAACTGGACAACGATTCATCGCTCAAGAATCTAGGTGAAGCAGTCGCACTAAAGGGCATTTCGCAAATGCCTGCTCGGGTGAAATGTGCGGTGCTGGCCTGGCATACTCTCCAAGAGGCTATAAAAACGGGAGCATAATTACTAGGGAAACTAATGAGCACTGGCTGTATCGCCAGTGCTCTTTTCGCGTCACACATTATTGTAAGAGGCCCCAGATCTCATTTTCGAGCTGGCCCAGTTTTTCTCGAGCCTGGTTTACCTGAGTCTTGAGATGTTCTCTGACTGAATCCCGCGTGCTCAATAGTTTGTCAAATGATCTCTGAAGTTTTGCTGCCAGGCCCGGTTCAGAGAACGGCAGTACCCACTCATCGCACTCAACCGATTGGGCGAAGTCGATACATTTCCAGCGATAGGCCAATGAAATAAAGGGACAACCTGCCGCCGCTGAGAAGATGTTGGCATGGAGCTTCATATTGATGGAGCACACGCTTTTTTCATAAATGGCCATCAGCTCTTCAGGACTTGGAACCTCTTCCAATACACAGACATCTCGCGAGCCGACCATATCTGCCAACCTGAGACATGGTTCTAGATCCGCGTGCCACATGGGATAGATCAGCAGCTGATACTGTTTCTTGATGTTCTGCAGGAATTGGGCAAGAGCGTCAGCGACCTGCCTTTCGTCTCCGCCCATCACATTGTTTCTAGCCGTGCCCCAATTAATCGCGATTGTACGAGGTGAGCCGCTAGGAGGATTGGCCTCTCCGTGCGTCTTCTTCTCCCACAACAGTCCTGGATCACCAGTGACCATAAGGTAGGGGTGGGCAGCCCCTACCTTTTCCAGCACCATTCTGGTATACGGGCCCCGCAGCCCGATTGCTCCCGCCTGGTTTACTACCTGTCGGATAGCATACGCAAGATCATGGGGGACATCTGGTTCCGCCGAGAGGCCATCTACGCCTGAACCCCAAATCGCAGTGGGTATACCGTACTGTTGAGCCAAGACGAGGGGCTTCAGGTAGATTAGTTCAAACAGCGAACCAGCACCCAGCACCACAAGATCAGGCCGGAGCCGAGCCAAGGCCAACTCGTCGAATGCAGAGGGAAACAGGGCAGTTACCTCTAGATCAATGCTTGCTTCTGCAGCGCGATCTTTGAAACGCCGGATAAAAACATCTCGACAGATATCATCGCCGTGGTTACCAAAGCCCACCCAACCGATATACAGTATGCGTTTCTTCATTGGGCTTCTTCTCCTTCGGTGTTGCTGATAATGACACTACGCACGCTGTAGAATTCTTTGGAGCGCTGATCAGCATGTTCGCGGTAGTAATACAGAGGTGTGCGCAGATTCTGGACATTGAAACCTTGGACGATGGCACGGGCTATGAACTCATAGTCTTCGGCCCCTTGCATAAAGGTGGTGAGGCCGCCTAGCCGTTCGATAACTTTCCGGCGCACGAGCAGTGATCCAAAGCATACACAGTGTTTTCCTGCCCGGTAACTCTTGATAATGTTGTTATCATATTGGACTAGATAGGACTTGCGGCGGTTTTCCACATCATCGGAGAACACTTCGTAGTTGGTTCCCACTAAGCTGTAGTCTTCATTGAGCTGCAGAAACTGTACCTGTTGACTGATGCGTTCAGGATGACTGATATCGTCCGAGTCATGGTTGGCAATGAATTCTCCTTGTGCCAGCAGGTATCCCATGGAAACAGCGCGGGCAAACCCTAGGTTGCGCGGCAAGCGGTAATAGATAAAGGTTAGTTCTTTGTCGCCTTCTGCCCGCTTAGTCCATTTAGCAGCAACTTGTGGTGTACTATCGCTGGAATGGTCGTCAACCACTATGATCTCTAGGGGCCGGTAGGTTTGGGCAAAAACGGACTCCAGACACTGGTCCAACAGCTCGGCTCTATCGTGCGTGGGGATGACCACACTAACCAACGGACTCTCCAGTTTAGCCGACTTAGGTTGAGGCTTTGCTTCCCGAGGGGTGGGTTTATCCTCGGAAGCAGCGGGACGAGGTGTCTCAGCTGGAGCTAACTGACTAATGGCAGATGATATTTCAATGGTACTCGGCGAAGCTTGACCGGAAAGGACTTGGTAGTACAAGTCTTCGATGGCTTTACTGACTGTTTCGATCTTAAAGTAGGTTGCTACCATCTTCCGCAGTGCTGCTTGGTCACTGGGGCGCTTGTTATGCAGCACAGTCTGAATATCCTCGACTAAGCGCCGCTTGCTCGGTACTGTGAGGTAGTCGTGGTCGCCGAAGTAAACTTGCCACGCTTCACTGAAATTCGCAGGGGTTATCGGCCCAAAGTATCCCGAATTACCTGCGGCGATCACCGGTTTGCCTGTGCTCATAGCCTCTAGTGCAACCCGGGCCGTCCCAATGACTGCATCGGCTGCACGATATGCTTCAACAGGGTCTAGGAGGGCCCCAGTGATGTGGATGATGTCGTCTCCGCGCCTCTGATTGACCATGTTGACCATGGCGTGAATGAAGGGGCTGTCAGGCCCGCTTCCTACGAGTGCTAAATGAACACCTTCCGAGTCATGCAGTTCTTCGATGGCGTTTATTGCGTCTTCCATGATCCTTGTTTTTCCCCAAGCAATGCGGCTGCACAGGGTGATAAGAGGCTGGTCTTCATTCATGCCTAACTCCTTCTTAAAACTAGGAGCTGGCCCCGGTTTGAAGTGCTGAATGTCAATACCATTTGGGATGATGCTTACCTGCTTCCGTGGGTAACCAAGGTGTGTCTTGACCCAATTTGCCGCAGGTGGGCTGACAGCTATTACATGGGCACATCCATCAATCAGCGCCTGAAGATGCCGACGAGGGTAAAACATACCGTGGACGGTAAAGATGACGGGGACAAGCAGTTCCTGAGATATTTGAACGGCCACTTTCAAGCCTGCAATTTGGTGGGCGTGGATCAGATCGATTTCGTGCTCATCAATGATGCTGCGGGTCATATTGAGTAGGGTAGTGTAGTTGGTGAATAGGGGATTATCAGTCTGAAAAGGCAGCTGGATCATAGTCAGTCCTGCTTGGTGAAACCGCTGTGCCATGGGACCGCCACTAGTACCGATAATAACTCTATGATTTCGATCCTTAAGGGCCGAAGCCATGGCTAGGACGTGCGTCTCAGTACCACCAATACCAAGAGAGTCCACCAGCATAAGGATGTTAAGTGGGCGCCGCTGTGTTTCTTCCTCGCGCTTCATATAGTGGAATCCTCCTTCTGAGATGTGAGAACTTATTCCAAGATATGAAGCCCGAAGGCAGCCTGTACCGGACTCGCGCTCCTATATATGGCTGTTTAGGAATACGGAACCATCTCAACGAAGGGCAAGGGTGCATAGCTATACACAAGAGCAGATTTTGCTTGGCGACTAGATAAGGTGGGAGGGATTCCATGTATCCAGGATTAGATGTCAATGCAATTATCCTAGTCAGCCTGCTTGTAGTTCTTCTGGCGATTATCTATTTTGGTTCGTAGTTTCTTAGGTTTGGAGGCCGCAGTCGGCCTCCCCATACACCGAGGAGGAATGCTGTGAAGGTTCTTATGACGTCGATCTTGTGCCACAGCGGATTAATGACGCACGTGCAAGATCTGCTGAAGTACTGCAGGGACAGTTCTATCCAAGCCGGCGCTGCCTTTCTCAGGACCCAGTATGTATCACCAGCAGAAGCGGAAGAGCTTAAGCAAGGTCTAGGTGAGGTAGAAACCTGGGAATATGAGAAGGATGAGGAACTGCTTAAAATTGCAGCAGAAGGGGATTGGGACTTAATCCATGCACACTCTTTCCTAACATTTAAAGCAGCTGCTTTGGCTGCCGCTGAGGCTAGAATCCCTCTAGTAGTGACACTTCACTCAGTCTTCCTATGGGGCGCGGTCTATTGGGATGTATTAGCCCAGGCAAGACGCATTATAGCTGTAGGGCCAGCTCAGGCCCGGTACCTCGGCCCCTGGAAACGCAAGACTGTCATAATCCCTAATGGCGTCGATCTTACTGTGTTCAAGCCAAAGCGTACCCCTGATAATGAAGAAATCTCGATCCTATGGTTCGGCAGAGTTGATGGGAGATTGTCGAGGGGACTGCAGGTACTAGATGAGGTGGCCCCTTTGCTTCCAGCGGGAATCCGGCTGCGAGCGGTGGGGCAAGCTGACATTCACCTGAAGAACATTCCCATAACAGGATGGGTGAAAGATCCAGTTGCAGAGCTTCAGAGAAGTCACATCACTTTCGCCCATGGGAGATCGCTTCGCGAAGCTATGGCCTGCGGAAGCATAGGTATGCTGCTTGGCCACGGCTATGGCGGCCGTGTTACGCCTCAGTTACTGGAGAGGTTGAACTACGCCACTGATGCCTTTCCGCAGTATCATCTGCCGCAGCCCAAACCCGAGGCTCTCCTGCACGACATTTTAGCAATTGCTCGCTCGGGTGAAATTGAGGCCCTCCGAAAAAAGGCGCGGCAGATCGCTGAGAACTACTTCGATGTAAAGAACATGGGCAGAAAGACGCTCTCTGTTTACCGAGAGGCCTTGGGAAAAGAATAAGGCACATCACAACGATGTGCCTTTTTGATTTCAGATGTCGAACTTGTCGCGGGAGCGCTGAATGCGTATCTTGGCGATAGCTCCCATCATGCCTACCATAAACCCAATGAGGGTAAGGGCATAGGCAGACAGACTCAAAACGATATGGGCGGGGATTACTTCGACGACTATACCCATCAAGATCACCCAACCCACCAACAGCATGGCTCCACCGACAATCATCTGTTTATTTTCCCTGTGCATGGTCTTTGTACAGCCAGCAAGCTGTACTTTGATCCTCCGTTACTTGGAATTCTGGGGGTATCTCCACGTCACACAGGCCTTTGATCATCTTACGGCAGCGTGGATGGAATCTGCACCCAGGCGGTGGATTGAGCAGACTAGGTGGTTCACCCGTCGGAACATCCTTAAAGGTTTTTAGGTTCTCTGCATCCGGGTCGGAAGTTGCTTCAAACAGAGCTTGGGTGTAAGGATGCAGAGGATTCTTCAGCAGCGACTTGGTCGCAGCTTTCTCGATGATTTTCGCTCCATACATGGAGAAGATTCGCTCAGAGAAGTACCGCACGGTAGACAAGTCGTGCGTGATATAAATGATCGCCAAGTTATGGTCATATTGGAGCTTCTGTAGAAGCTGGAGAATCTCTACACGCACAGAAGCATCCAGCATGGATACAGGCTCGTCAGCGATTAGCAACCTAGGCTGAAGAATCATCGCTCTGGCAATTACCAGACGCTGCTGCTGGCCACCGCTAAGCATGTGTGGGAACTTAGGCAAAAAGTCCTCAATTGGTGCTAACTTCACTTCTTCGAGCACCTGCCGAATACGGCGCTTCTGCTCGTCTTTGTCGGTAATGCCGTTAATGATCATGGGCTCTTTAAGAATGCGCTCCACAGTCATGAACGATGGAAGTGCACCGTAGGGGTCTTGCTGAATATATCCGACCTTGGCACGGTATTCCTTCAGCTGGTGTTTATCTAGCTCACTCAGGTCTTTACCTTCGAAGTAGATCTTACCCTTAGTGGGTTTGTGCAGGCCAAGAATAGTCTTGGCCAGGGTGCTTTTTCCACAACCGCTTTCTCCGACGATTGATACCGTTTCACCAGCATAGAGCTCGAATGATACTCCGTCGAGAGCCCTTACATCTCCAGCCTTGAAGAAACCCATGCGCCGGATTTCAAACCATGTATGGAGGTCTTCTACAGCCAAGATAGGCATAGCCTGCCTCGTTTCTGGCTGCATCTTTAGAGCTGTGCTAGGCATGTTTTACCTCCCCTTCTTCATCATAGAGCCAGCACTGGACCCGCTGGCCATGACCTACATCAACCACAGGTGGGTGCTCGGCACACTTCTTGAAACGCTTGTGACAGCGTTCAGCAAAGCGGCATCCAGTAGGTGGATTGATCAGGGAAGGGGGCTGACCTGGGATGAACTGCAGCTCCTTGTCCTCCCGCAGTGTCGGTACACTGGCCATCAGTTTATTGGAATACGGATGGCGTGCGTCGTCGTAGAAATACTCTGCACTGCAGCGTTCCACCATTTCACCTGCGTACATTACAGCAATCTCATCAGCTAGCTCACTGGCTGTACCAATGTCGTGAGTGATAAGAATAAACGTAGTGCCCATTTCGTGTTTGATGCGTTTGAGCACGTTCATTAGGTTGGCCTGGGTGAGCAGGTCCAGGGCAGAGGATGGTTCATCCAGTACCACTAGCTCTGGATTGGTAACCAGGGCCATTGCAATGGTTGCTCTCTGGCGCATACCACCGCTCAGTTCGAAGGGATACCGCTGCAGGAAGTCGAGCGGCAACCCAACAATTGAAAACACTTCAGCTACTCGCTCCATAGCCTTTTCCTTTGTCATGTCCTTGTTATGGAGCAGGAGTGGTTCAGCAATTTGATCAGCGATGCGGATAACTGGATTCAACGAGTTCATAGATGCCTGAGGCACCATCGCCATCTTCTTCCAGCGAATCTCTTTGCGGAATTGCTCATCGCTGTATTTCATTACATCAACGCCGTTAAAATAGACTTCACCCGAATAGACTTCGATGTTGCGGGGAAGTAGGCGCATGATAGCTTTAACCAACGAAGTCTTACCGCAGCCGGATTCACCTACAACAGCTAGAGTGCGGCCGCGCTTAAGCTGAAAACTTACTCCGTCTACTGCTTGGACCGAGCCCTTGCGGGTGCGGAAGTGCAGCTTTAAATCGCGTACATCTAGCACTACATCGTTACTCATACTATAGCCCCCTCAGACGTGGGTTAAAGATTCGGTCAAGGGCAAAGCCGAGCATGGCAAACCCTAAGCCCGTAATCACCAGCAGGACTGCCGGTTCTAATACCCAGTAATAGTGACCTGTAAATAGGGCACCGTTTGTGTAAGCGTCGTTGAGCAGTTTGCCCCATGTTGGCAGGACAGGGTCACCCAAGCCCAGAACTGCCAGCGTTGCTTCTAGGAACACATAGTTGGGCACTTGCGCTACAAACTGCGGAATCAGGACCGGGATAACCTTTGGAATCATGTACCGCAGGATAATCCGGCCGCTGCTTGCTCCATAGGCTCGAGCTGCATCAATGTAACCAGATTCCTTAACCTGCAGGAACATTGATCTGTACGTGAGAATACCCGAGCCAAAGATTCCTAAGAGGATGACCACTCCTAATATCGCCCATATACTTCTTGAGTAGAAGAGGCCAACCATGATCAGGATGGGTAGGGTCGGCAGAATCATAACGATTTCATTGATGCGACGAATGACATTATCAACCCACCCGCCAAACCAGACTGCTGCCGCAGCAAGAAGCATTGTAGTAAGGGACGAACCAACAGCTGCCAGCAACCCGAAGGACAGGGCAACCGGAGTTCCCCACAACAACGCAACGCCAATATCCCGGCGGCGATGGTCTGTTCCAGCCATGCCATGAACCTGTCCGTAGACTACAAGAGAACCATCTAGAGTGGAGCCTTCCTCAAAGACAAGTCCTTCTACTACTACCTTGTAGGTACCCTTATTAACCTTGGAAGGATCGTTCGGATCAGCAAAAAGCCCTACTTCAGGTGCGAGGCCGCGAACACGGCGGGAAACAGAGTTGTCTTGAGAAATCCGATATGATTCACTGTTCCGGATACTCATGTCTGTCAGGCGGATTTCACGCCCATCGGGTGTAATCCACTTAATAGAAACATTAGGCCGAGCAGACTTAAAGGTAGAGGTGAAGAACATGGACAGTTCAGACGGAAATCCATCGTAATGATAATCAAAGGTGAAGACCATATCATTTACGGAAACTCCGCCACCCAATGGTACCACTGTCTTCAGGCTTGGATCCTCCGTGGTCTTGAGGACAATTGTCTCAGGAAGTTTATCCTTACGGAAGTAGTTCGTCCAGGCCGGGCTGGCATTCCGTGGTGTTTCGAGCCATACATTATCTCCACCGCGCCACAAGCGCACAGCTTCATTATACGGAATAGCAATTATGGCGTAGATAGCCATACATACCATGAAGACGATTACGGCTAACCCGGCAAAGGCGCTGGGATAGCTGCGCAGCTGTTCGAAGAAGTTTCTTATCTTGTTCATGACCGGCGATCCCCCCCGCCAAGTTTTACTCTTGGGTCGACGATAGCATAGACGATATCAAGCAAGAACACTGTCAGACCTAAGAGGTATGCGTAAATCACTACCGTACCCACAATAACTGGGGTATCATACAGGTTGATGGCCGTCTGAGTTACTCGTCCAATACCAGGCCACCCAAAGACAGTCTCTAACACAATTGCCCCTGTCCAGAGACCGATCAATGTCAAGGCAAAGCTTGTAACAATCGTGGGCAGAGTAGGACGGAGGACATACCGCCGTTCAATTGCCCCGGATGGGAGCCCCTTAGCCTTCGCCATATCTACATAATCTTCACTGGAGTAGATCAGGAAGAACGTCCGCCAGTAGTATGAGTTGTAGAAAATGGAGCTAATTACAATAGAAGCAACAGGCAGAACCATGTGCTTTAGCACACTCAATGCCCGCAACCATGGATTCTGTGGTGGCGGTGCATCAACCATTCCTCCAAAGGGCAGCCAGCCTAGCAGAGCAGCAAAAATCAAAATAAGAAAGATTCCGTAAAACCATGCTGGTGCTGCAGATGTTGGAGCCATTGCTACGACAATGCGGTCTAATACAGTGCCGTAGCGCCGTGACAAGAAGAGGGCAAAGAACACGCTGCTGAAGAATAACAGCAGCTGACCTGTGGCCATTAATAGAAGAGTTGGTCCTAAACGCTCTCCCAGAATATAGCGCACTTGGCGAGATCCGCTGTCGCTAATCATATACTCGGCTGAACCGAGATTGAGGGTTAAACCATTCCAAAGATACCTAAAGCTCCTAACCATGAACGGTTGATCAAGACCGAGACGTTGAATCTCCAGATCGACAAGACGCTGCTCGTATTCTCGTCGTTCCTGCATGGTCATATCGCGCAGCGCCTCATTACCGGCAATCTGCAAGCTGATCTTTTCGCGGACTTGTCCAATCCGCATCTGGTCCACGTAACCGCCGCCATTGGCGATCAAAATGGCCAGGTATACTCCAATTACAACTGTAATCAATAACGTCCCGCCACGAACAAACGCATAGCGGGCAATTCGCGCAAACGTCCCTGACGTAGATCTCTTCGCAGGAACGGCACGATCAGTGGCTGTTTGAATTTTCGGCACAACTACCCCTCCCGATTTTTGCCTGGAAGCGCAGAACGGCGAAGGGAGGGCGTGGGAACCACGCCCTCCACAACTGTTCCGCTAGATTTGAAATGTCTTGCAGCAGTTTATGGCAGTGTTACGAAGGTGTGGGAACCGAAGGTTGCGCCACCGACCAGCCTTGGCAATACGATTACATCCAAGGTGTTGGAACCTACTGGCAGGGCTGCAGTCTGCTCTTCGGTCAGCACGATTTCGAACAAGCCATCGGCGACGCCTTCGCCTAAGCCGCTCAGGGCTACGTTGCCGGCTGCGTCAAGTACGAGGAACTTCACTTCGGTGATATCCTCGAGCCTATAAGCCTCGCCCTTGAAGGTTACTTCTACTTCAAAGACTGCTTCGCTACCGGAGGTTACCCGAGCAGGCCCGCTGACTTCTACTTCAGCTACACGTGGCTCATCGAACATGGACCACTTGTCTGCTGGTTCGGAGTAATCTTCGAACCGCTTCAGGTGTACCATCTTCTCGATTGGGTAAGCCCGTTCGAGATACATTGGGCCGTCGCCAATCCAGAAGTGACCCTTAGCTTCGTACCATTTCTTGACGTTAGCATAACGAGTTGCAATCTCTTCGTCAGAGATGTACTGGCCAAGGAAGTCCTTGTAAGGCAGCCAGTTGTTCTCGATAGCATAGTCAAGCCACTTAGCCAAGATTGGCAGGCTGGGTCCGGACTGATAGCCAAGCCATTCTGCATCAAGTTCGTTAGCCTTGGAAGCAGAGAAAGCGAGTTCGCCGTTGAGCTCAGCCAGCAAACCGAGGGCCAGTGTTGGCCATGGTGCCTTACCATAGTTGTAGTGTACAGAGTAGAGGTCGCTGATGTTCATTTCCGCATCCAGTGACCACGATTCAGTGTAGTACTCGTAGATGAATGGATCGATGGAAATGAGCTTCATGCCTCTGAAGGATGCCAGAGTTGTCTGGAGTCCAGCTGCTGCAGCAGGATCATAGAATGGGCTTTCTTCGTAACCGAGGTCCATCTCCATTGTGAATGTAAAGAGGATGTCGCCGATGGTTACGGGGCTGCCATCATGCCACTTAGCAGTATCCCACAGATCTTCTCTGTAGAACATCACGCTCTTGCGCTTGGTCTTTAGACCTGCAGGAAGGTCTTCGCCCAATGCTGTCCAGGTCTGTGTTTCAGCATCCCAGATTGCTTCGTCAGCATATTTCTCAGCAGCGGTGATCCAGCGTTGATTTACAGGATCCCACTCTACCCATGCATCGCCAGGTACGATAATCTCATTAGCGAACTTCAGGTCGACCCAGTCAGAAGACTTAGCTACAGGCAGGCCTTCCAGAACGGTAACTTCCATGCGCTCAATGCGATGTGGATGATAGTTACCAGTGAATGGGTCGGTCATGATCCCACGGTCAAAGGTTGCCCGAATTGGCAGTTGGTCGAAGGTCCAGTTAGAACCTGCAACAGGGTTCCAAGGTTCTACAAGAACTTGCTGAGAACCGATGGTGATGACTCCACCGATTTCGTCGCCTCTCCGCAGAGTGGTGGGCCACAGGCCGGTACCAGAGACGCCACCTGCTAAGTCAGAAGCAACAGCAATTTCAGCCCGGCGAGGCAGGAAGGAGGTTTGGTCAACTACGAAGATACGTGGTGAATCTTCGAATGCCAGCTCCAGTGCCCGTTCGTACAGAGCTTTGCGCTCTTCCATGGTGGAGAATTCTTTCCGATATAGTTTGTCGGAAATCTCGTCCAGTTCAGGAATGGGCTCAAGGGCCTGCCACAGCGGCTGAGTCATGGTGCGGCGAGTATACATCTGGTTGAAGATATGTCCTTGGTCACGATATACAACAGGAGCACTCCAGCCGCCAGTGTATACATGCCATTCGCCGTTGTAAGGATCGCCCAGCATCCAGACTGGGGAAGCTTCTGTACCGGTCCGGTACTCAACGGTGGTGGTAAAGCCAACGTACTCGAGCTGTTCTGCGAAGTAATCGCCGAGTTCACGCCGTTGGTCTTCACTCCGGGCAAGAATCTTAATCTCAATGGGCTGTCCGTTGTAATGCCATACACCATTGATCAGCTCTGCGCCCATAGCGATCATTTCTTCATGGATGATTTCCTTTGCTGCTTCTGGGTTGTAGGCATACTTAAGCTCGAGTTCGCGAGCTTTTTCTACAACACGGGAATAATCCGCAAAGGAGCTGTTCAACAGAGTATACTTCGGTACAGCAAGACCGCCATAGATCTCTTGAGCGATATAATCCCGGTCAATCAGCATATTAGTCGCTTCGCGAACTCTGCGGCTGCTGAGAGGATTAAGGCGCCCATCGTTAAAGTTCGGTCCTACAGGGTTAAAGGTGATTTCGGTATAGGAACCGAAAACCTGGAAGTAATCAAGAAATGGATCAGTTACTACAGTGTTAAAGGCAGTTACGTCAGATGATGTGGATGCCCAAATATCGATGTCCCCAGCTTGGAGACGAGATATGGCTGTTGTAACTGCGCTTTCCTCGACAATCATGACTTCGTCCACCCATGCGCCGGTGCGTGTCTCTGCGAATGCAGTAAACGAGAGAGCTGCTGCCAGCACTAAAGCGAGAAAAACTGTCAGCTTACGCTTCATTTTGGATTCTTCACCTTCCTCATATGTGTTTTTCCTTCACTGTTTGTTTTCCCCTACGCCACTTTCGTCCAACAGTCACAGCCTCGCTCTAAACCACCTCCCAGGCTGATTCCGAATGGAATTCTTACCAAAATGGACAGGTAAGAAACTTAATAGTGATAGTTCGACCCGGAATACGAAATCCCTTCTTTAACCTGCCCCTTTTTTATAAAAATCGAACAAGGCCCAGCTAAAAAACGGACAAAAATCGTGTTGGAGCGGGTCTTTAGGGCAGGAATTATTGTCTATGCCCTTGAACTTACATCAAAACGCTCGATGAGGAGGCTATATATAAATGAAGAGTGTCAGCCAGAATTGGGATTTGAACTCCCTGTTTCCTGGTGGAAGTTCATCGGAATCTTTTTCATCATATCTTATATTGTTGCGGAGCAAAATTCAAGAGTTACATGCTAACACAGTGCAGAATCGGGGCGAGGCAGACCCTCAGAGCTGGGCAAATCTGATTAATTTATTTCAAGAAGTGCACGTTCGTTTGCGGCAGGCTTCGGCCTTTGTTAGTTGTCTGACAGCCCAGGACGTGCAGGATCAACAAGCTCAAAAACTCGGGGCTGAAGTTAGTCAGCTGAGGGCAGAGCTTGGTTCGATTGCCAATCTTATCGAAGAACAGACGCTTCAACTGAGTGACGCAGAGTGGGAGAAGATTATCGTACATCCGGAACTCGCAGCCGTTGAGTTTTCGTTGAACGAAATGCGTACTCAAGCGCGGGAACGCATGTCTGCAGAAAAGGAAATGTTGGTAAACTCCCTTTCGGTCGATGGGTATCATGCTTGGAGTGAGCTTTATAACAGTAAGATTGTAGCCCGAATGAGCATCCCAATGGAGATTGACGATGACGTTAGAGTCATGTCTGTTGGGCAGGTCGCAAATTTGTTTGCACATGCTGATCGGGAAGTTCGTAAACAGGCTTTTTCTAAATATGAAGAAGCATGGGCTGAGCAAGCTGAACTGTGTGCCGCGGCTTTGAACCATTTAGCTGGATTTCGGCTGAGTGTATACAAAGCAAGGGGTTGGGACTCTGTTTTGAAAGAACCTCTTATGATCAACAGAATGTCTCGGGAAACCCTCGATGCAATGTGGGCAGCGGTAGAAGGCAGTAAGTCTCGTTTGAAAGATTATCTCCAGTGTAAGGCGGAGCTCTTAGGGGTCGACGCGCTGGAATGGTATGATGTTGGTGCACCGATTGGTAAGAGCAGCCGGGTTTACAGCTTTGATGAGGCAGCGCAGTTTGTTATTGATCAGTTTGGGAAGTTCAGCTCCGATATGGCTCAACTTGCCGAAAAAGCGCTGACGGAACGGTGGGTAGAGGCAGAAGACAGGCCTGGAAAGCGCCCGGGCGCCTTCTGCACTAGTTTTCCTGAGTCAAAGGAATCTCGGGTATTTATGACGTTCAGCGGTTCGGCAGATAATCTGTTTACGCTAGCGCATGAACTTGGCCACGCTTACCACGGAAGCGTTCTGCGGGATATGCCTCCCATGACTCAGCGTTACGCGATGAACGTTGCTGAGACAGCTTCTACTTTTGCGGAGCTGGTCGTGGCTGATGCTGCTATCCGGGCCGCATCGACAGATGAAGAACGGTTGGCCCTCTTAGACAGCAAGATTGAACAGAGCACAGCTATGTTCATGAATATCCGCGCTCGTTTCTTGTTCGAAACTCGCTTTTACGAAATGCGCAAAAAAGGACTGTTGGGTGTAGACGAACTAAATGCGCTCATGGAAGAAGCACAGCGCGAAGCATATGCTGACAGCCTAAAGTCATATCATCCACATTTCTGGGCCTCAAAGCTTCACTTTTATATAACTGGGGTTCCATTTTATAACTTCCCATACACATTCGGATATTTATTGAGTCAAGGCCTGTATGCACGAGCACAAGATGAAGGCGCAAGTTTTGCGGCGAAGTACGCAGACCTGCTGCGTGATACGGGACGAATGACTGTGGAAGAACTGGTCAAAACGCATTTGGGTGAAGATCTAACCAAGCCGGAATTCTGGGAAAAGGCCGTCGAGAACAGTCTCAAGGACGTAGACGAGTTCTTGGTATTGGCTGGGAGATAGATGCATCAAACCCACAATGAGATCCGCTGCAACTTGTGATATAATACCCTCGTGTTAAAGGGGGGATGAGGATGGCCGTTTGCGTAAACTGCCGACATCATGGCCTCTGCGTGCACCGAGTCGCCATCTTTTCGCCGCTGTCGGCGGAAGAGTCGCACCGTGTCGCGGAGTTGATTGTCCATAAGGAGTATCACAAGGGCGACTTTATCATGACAGAAGGTGAGCAGCTTTCGCGGCTGGTTATTGTGCAGGAAGGCCAGGTAAAGGCTTTCCGCAGCACTGCTGATGGTAGAGAACAGATACTTTACATCTTTTCTAGCGGTGATTTCTTTGGAGAAAAGAACCTGCTGCGCAATCAACCCGCCTCGTACAGCGTGCAGGCACTTGTAGATACTTGCCTCTGTATGATCAGCAGATCTGATTTCCAGCAGCTTCTGCGGGCTCATCCGGAGATCGGAATGAAGATTATGGAAGAGCTCTGCCGGCGGTTGGAAAGGTTGGAGACGGCTGTAGAAAGCCTAGGGGCTCGCGATGGCGACGCTCGCGTGAGTAGTGTGCTGTTGGAATTTGCGGAACGTTACGGCGAAGAGCATCCTCGTGGGGTCTTGGTGAGACTGCCGCTCAGCCGCCAGGGGATCGCGGACTATGTTGGGCTCACGCGAGAGACGGTCAGCCGCAAACTGAGCTCTCTCCAGGCCGAAGGAGTAGTGGAGCTCATTGGGAACAAAAAGCTTCTAATAATAGATAAGACAGCTTTAGAGATGGGCTCTTCTCAAGATTAGGCAACCGCTCAGAAAACTCTGGGCGGTTTTTTTCAAACTATGACACGGATCACAGTTTTTTCTCCTGGTCTTGCTTATCATCTTAAGTGACAAGCGAAACTAAGGAGGACATCAACATGCGCAGCGAACTTAATTCCGTAAAAGTAGCAGAAAACACTTATTGGGTCGGTATTGTTGACGACCGAAAGGTACCTTTTCACCGACTAATTCTAGAAAAGGGGACAACCTACAACAGCTACCTGATGATGACTGAAAAACCCACTCTTATTGATACCGTAGATATCGCCTTCGGCCGTGAGTTTGTAGAGCAAATGAGTAGTCTGATGGATCTAGACGAACTGGCTTATATAGTCATAAACCATGTGGAACCAGATCATGCTGGTGCTCTTCCGGCTTTGTTAAGTAAGGCCACGAATGCAGTAATCGTGACAACATCACTTGGCGCTGAACTTCTTAAAGACATGTTCCGCATTAAGAATAGAGAGTTCCTAATAATTAAGGATGGGGACTCATTGGATATAGGGGGCAAGACTCTGCAGTTCTTCGAAACACCTTATCTGCATACGGCTGAGACTATGATTACCTATGCGGTAGAAGATAAAACCTTGTACCCGTGTGACCAGTTCAGCACTCACATGGCTGCACATGAACTGTTTAATGACTTGGCACAGGAAGATTACCTGCCTGACTTCGAAACCTACTATAAACTAATCATGGGGCCTCACCGCCCATATGTCCGGAAGATGTTAGAGAAAATCGCTGGTTTGGAGATTAACATGATCGCTCCTTCCCACGGATATATCCTGCGGGAAGATCCCCAGAGGTTCATATCCCTGTACGATGAAATGAGCACCCTGTCCACATCAGGCGAGACTAAGAAAGTCACTATCGTGTACTCCACAATGACAGGAAATACACGTAAGCTGGCTCAGCAGTTAGCCGAAGCAATTGCCGATTACGGTATGGTAGTGGATGAGTATAATCTAAGAGATGCTGACCTGAAGGAAGTGGCTGACTCAATCCGTTCTTCGGATGGGCTTTTGGTGGGAAGTTCCACCCGTTATGCGGACATGGTCGGCGACATTGAGAAGCTTCTTCAAGAGCTGGCAGAGTCTGAAATGCGGAGAATTCCTGCGGCCGCATTCGGTTCTTATGGTTGGAGCGGGGAGGCAACCCTGCATATTGAAAACTATCTGGAACAAGCGGGATTCCAAGTCATCAACGAACGTCATCTTCTCGGAAACCACGGTTATGACATGTCTCTCTTCCCACTACGGGTGAAGTTCATTGATGAGAAGGCCCTCGAGAGAGCTCGCCAAGCAGGAGAGCTCTTTGGCGAGAAGGTCTTGACGTACACAGCTTAATCGATGAAGCAGCGTCTGTGAGAACCAGGAGAACAGATGATTGACAAGGGAGACTCGCAGTGTTACGCTTAATAAGTGAGTAAAAGGGAGTAACTGGTGCGCTCGGCGCAGCTCCGCATCAACATCGTGGCAGGTCTGCCTGGTGCGGAGGACGGTTTAGGTTCCGGTGAGACTTTTACGGTTTGCATGCCGTAAAAGTCTCTTTTTTAATGCTCTGCTTTGGTTACTCTATTGAAGAAGAAAGGAGAATGTCACGTATGCAACAGCGTCTCTGGCACACATTGCCGGCAGAAGAGGTGTTCCAGACGGTTGACTCATCATCTAGTGGACTAACCAGCAGCACCGCCAAGACTCGCCTAGAAGAATATGGCCCCAACCAGCTTACTTCAGGCGAGAAGAAGACACTTCTCAGCATTTTTTTATCGCAGTTTGCAGACATGATGATCTGGGTTCTGCTGGGTGCCGCTCTTATCTCTGGCCTGTTAGGCGAATGGGTGGACGCAAGTATCATTCTAGCCGTGGTAGTTCTGAACGCCATTCTCGGGACTGTGCAGGAGAGCCGAGCTGAAGCAGCGTTGGAGGCTTTGAAGAAGATGGCCGCTCCCGCTGCAAATGTTGTACGGGATGGAATACCACAGACAGTTCCAGCTTCAGAACTTGTCGTTGGTGATATTGTGCTCTTGGAGGCAGGAGACAGCGTACCAGCTGATCTTCGCCTTATTGAAAGCGCTGCACTTAAAGTTGAGGAAAGCGCCTTGACTGGAGAATCGGTTCCGGTAGACAAAGCACCTGACCCCTTAACGGATGAAAACGCACCTCTCGGGGATCGCCTAAACATGGCCTATATGGGGACTGCAGTGACATACGGACGGGGAACAGGCGTGGTGGTAGCTACCGGGATGGATACGCAGATGGGGCGCATTGCTGACCAGCTGGCGTCTACAGAGAAAGAGATCACTCCATTACAGGAAAAACTCAACCAGATATCGCGCCTCCTTTCCATCGGCGTTTTGGCAATTGCCGCACTGGTTTTTGTAATCGGCTTAACAGCAGGCAATGAGCCGCTGCAGATGTTCTTAACAGCCGTATCCCTTGCTGTTGCAGCAATTCCAGAAGGCTTAGTGGCCGTTGTGACAATTGTGTTGGCGATGGGTATGTCTCGTATGGCAGGTAGAGGTGCCATCATCAGAAGACTTCCGGCGGTAGAGACCTTGGGCTCCACGCAAGTTATCTGTTCTGACAAAACCGGAACCCTGACCCAGAACCGTATGACCGTTACCCAGGTTTGGACCGTTGATGAGCAGCTGCTGATGAATGTAATGGCTGAGTGCAACGACTCTAAGCTGAACGGCAGCGGTGAAGCTATTGGAGACCCAACCGAAACGGCTCTCATAGATTATGTACTAAAGCAGCAGGCTTGGACACCCGAAGAGATTCGCAATCGGGAGCGGCTCGGTGAGATACCCTTCGATTCTAATAGGAAGATGTCCACAGTAGCGGTTCAGCACCCGAGTGGAAAGGGTATGCGCATATACGTAAAAGGCGCCCCTGATGTGCTTTTAGGCCGCTGTAAGACCGAACTTTTCCAAAACGGCACGGGAGTAGTGGCCCGGGAACTGACTCCGGAAAGCCTCTCTGCGATTGAGCAGGCCAATGAAAACATGGCGCAACAGGCTCTGCGGGTACTGGCTTTCGCATACAAGGACTGTGAAGCGGCGGACTTTTCCATGCCTGAAACGGTAGAAAACGACCTGACATTCATTGGGCTAACTGGCATGATCGATCCACCCCGCCCTGAGGCGAAAGAAGCTATTAGGCTTGCGAGAAGAGCTGGCATTAAGCCTGTCATGATTACTGGCGACCACAAGACGACCGCAGTAGCTATCGCTGAGGATATTGGTATTCTTACTCCTGGCATGCGAGCTGTCACTGGTGCTGAACTAGAGGCCATGTCTGACGAAGAACTGCAAAACCAGGTAGAGGAGATCGGAGTATATGCCCGAGTGGCGCCTGAACATAAGTCCCGGATTGTGGCTGCCTGGCAGAGCAAGGGCAAGACTGTAGCCATGACCGGTGATGGTGTAAACGATGCTCCTGCTCTCAAAGGCGCGGATATCGGTGTTGGTATGGGTATCACCGGTACTGATGTATCTAAACAAGCGTCAGATATGGTCCTGACAGACGACAACTTCGCTACCATCGTGTCAGCTGTAAGGGAAGGGCGCCGCATCTTTGATAACATTCACAAGACTGTGCGCTTCTTGCTTTCCTCCAACGCCGGCGAAGTTATAGCGATCTTAACAGCCACAATTGCGGGTTGGGGCCTCCTAAAGCCAGTCCATATCTTGTGGATTAACCTTGTAACTGATACGTTCCCCGCCATCGCACTCGGTATGGAACCAGCCGAACCCGATGTTATGGAAAGAAAACCTCGGGATCGTTCCACACCTTTCCTTCAGACGATGGACTGGGTAAGCATCGCAACTACCGGCGCAGCAGAGGCATTCTTAGCCCTTGTTGCTTACGTGCTTGGTGGCCAAGGCACGGTTGGGACAACCATGGCGTTTCTTACCCTTTCATTGTCGCAGCTGTTTGCGGCACTAGGATTTCAAAGCGAACGCCACAGCATATTCCAGATTAACCCCATTAAGCACCCCGCTCTATGGCTAGGGTTCGCAGCATCTACGCTGCTGCAGCTGGTCGTGGTTTTTGTGCCCCCGCTGCGCGAGCTGTTTGAACTAGCCGTGTTAACCAGTGTACAGTGGTGGATCGTTATCGGATTGTGCTTCGCAATGCTTGCATTCATTGAACTGCAGAAACTGTCCCGGCGGCTGCGCCACCTCTAAAAAAACGGAGCTCAAGATGTTCATATCTTGAGCTCCGTGCCTTTTTTATGGTGTAATTAAGACTTCGGTGTAGTTTTGGAAGTATTTCTGGGCGGCAGCCTTGACGTCTTCAGGTGTTACATTATCCCAGAAGTCCATATACTGATCGACCCATCCGTAGCCGAAACCGATGAGTTCTGTGACTCCCAAAAGGACGCTCTGAGTTAGATTAGTCTCATTGTTGAGGAGATAAGACCCTCGCTTCTGCGCTGCTACCCAAGCGATCTCTTCTTGTGATAATCCCTCTTCAGCAAAACGCCTCACTTCAACTAGTACTTGTTCGCGAGCCTGCTCCACATTCTGAGGGTGGGTTGCCAGGAACGTCAACAGGCTCGATGGCCCCATCCGCTCATCGTAGATAGACACGGCAGTGTATGCTAAGCCCCGTTTGTCTCTTATTTCAGTAAACAGCCGTGAAGACATACCTTCGCCCAACACTGTATTGATGACTGCCATGGCGGCTGCGTCTGCTGCAAAGGTGTTTGGGGCTGGATACCCGATGATCAAGAACGCTGCTTCGGTAGGAAGGTTAAAGACCATCTGCCTATCTTCAGCAGGATATGTGAACTCTGCTTCTGATCTAGGTTCTGGTGTACCAGTGAAGGAGTTCTCCCAGCGTCCAAAGGACTCTCGCAAGACAGCGAGGAGTTCTTCTTTATCAAAACTTCCCACAAGAGAAACCACAACCTGATCAGGTTGGAACAAGTAACGATTCCAGCTCGCGGCATGATCCGGTTGTATCGCCATCAGCCCTTCTGGTGAACCATAAGGCGAGTACCTGTAAGGATGCTCACCGTAGAAAAAGCTCAAGAATTCTAAGATCAGCGCATTGCTTGGATCATCGTACAGGCTCTGCAGGGCGGCAAAGCCGAGGCTCCGTTCCCGCTCGAACTCCTCCACCGGGAAGGTGGAGTTCTCAATCATGTCTAGAAGAACAGCCAGTGCTTCCTCAAAAGCCGCAGGAACAGCCTGCAGGAGTACAGCAGAATAATCGTAGGATGCAGTTGCCTGCAGCTGGACTCCGAGAGATTCTAGTTCGACGACGATATCCTCTCCGGTACGATTAGTGGTGCCCGAGAAAAGGTTGCGCACAGTTAGGAAAGTCAAGCCTTCCAAACCTTCTGGATCACGCACTGAGCCTCCCTTGGTCAAGACACTCATGGCAATGATGTCGTACGCGGGGTTCTCCTTAAGCAGGATAGTCAGCCCATTATCCAGGACAACCTTTTCGACATCAGCGGTGTAGTTGAACTCTGCCGCTGCGGCGTGAAGCGGAAGTGCAAGTACAAATGTGAGGCACAGTACGAATACGACATGGTAAAAGTGCTTTTTCACTTAGACTACCTCCCCTCTGGCCGCAAGTGGCCTAAGACGTACGCATCAGGATTCAGATACGTTTGTGCGGCCCGCATAATGTCGTCCGCTGTAATGTGTTCTAAGATAGCAATTTGATTCACTGCGTTCATTACGCCACCGTAGATTTCTTTCTGCCCCAGGAACATGGCAACGTTCGAACTTGATTGGTTAGAAAACGCCAAACTGCTGCGTGCTAGGGTTTTCGCTCTAGACAGCTCTGCATCTGTAACAGGCTCAGTCTGAAGCCTTACCAGCTCTTCACGGATGATCTCAACGACGCGGTCCAGGTTTTCTGGTTCCAGCATAGCAGAGATTCCAAACAAACCGATGTCTGAAAAACCATTGTATGCAGCGCTGATGCTGTTCACGAGGTGTTCTTTTTCAATTAGCGCTTTATAAAGCCGCGATACTCGTCCTTGGCCCAGAATAACTCCGGCCATAGTTAGGGCTGCTGCATCGCGATCATTTGCCCCAGGAGCAGGGTAACCCATCAAAATATAGCTCTGGTTTACGTTTCGTTCTTCCTCAAGGGTAGTCACAGCCTCCAGCCGCGGTACAGCGACGTAGGGACGCTGCGGGATCGCTTTGGCAGGCATACCGCCGTACAGCTCTTCTGCCTGTGCGAAGACTTGGTCTGCGTCAACATTTCCAGCTACAACCAGTACCATGTTGTTCGGTACGTAATACGCAGCATGGAAATCGACCATTTCTTGATGATTTACGTTAGCCAGTTCTTCGAAAGTACCGATTACAGGCCGAGCATAGGGAGTATCCGGGAAGAGGTACTGCAGGAGCATATCCACTAGATATGTCTGTGGATTGTCCAGCCGCAGCCTAATCTCCTCATGGATAACAGTGCGTTCCATATCGATCTCTGTCTGCTCAAATAGTGAGTTGAGCAGAGCATCTGCCTGGACTTCCATGGCCAACGCTGCGTACTCAGAGGGGACTACGATGAAATACGTGGTGTAGTCCAGACTTGTCATTGCGTTTAAGTAGCCACCTACCGATTCGATCGCATAAGCCATCTGACCTCTGGGGCGGCTTGGCGTTCCTTTGAATATTAGGTGTTCAAAAAAGTGTGCTAGACCAGAGAGCCCTTCTGGATCATCTTTGGCTCCCACATCGACCCAAACGTTGATCGTCGCGATCGGATAAGAAGGGATCTCCTTGACGATTACGCGCAGTCCATTGGGGAGGATACGCATCTCAATGGGCAGTAATGGTGAATCGGGGTCTACCGGCATGGCCAGGACGGTTGAGTACAGAGAAAGCAAATACGCTATGACCAGCAGGTAGATGGGCAGTTTACGCTTCATGGTCAACCTCCTTGATTTTGTATGGAACTTCACAAGTTGATCCCATCATAAACCCGACGAAGCGATTTGTCAAACATTTCTCACAACTGAAAGAGACCTGTGCATTGGCTTTGCACAGGCCTGTTGTGAAAGAAACACTTACTTCTTATTAATGAGTGCCTTGCTCTTCCAGGTACCTTTCCGGAAATAGAGGGCGGTAATCACTGCGCCTATGGTCCAGGATACCAAGAGCGAAATGAAGATTGATTCAGGGCGCCCTGTCGGATATGCTTCGCTGCGTGTAAGATATGCAATACCATAGGCAATGGGTACACGCAAGAACACGGTGGTAATCAGAGAAATCCACATAGGGCCCATGGTATCACCCGCGCCTCGCATTACGCCAGAGAGAGACTGGGTGACAGCCATCGCTACATAACCAACAGCCAAGATACGCATCATCCGCATACTTAAGGCAACGAGTTCTTGAGTTTCGGTAAAGATAGCCATGAGATGATGTCCAAAGAGTAGTATAGTGACTGTAAGAACAGCGGCGACAGCTACAGCGATCTTTGTTCCCTCTTTGGTGCCTTGCTCGACGCGATCAACTCGTCCTGCACCGATATTTTGGCCAGCATAAGTAGTCATGGCGGCGCCAAATGAGAAATTGGGCATCATGGCAAATCCATCGACGCGCATGATAATAACGTTGGCCGCAATCACCATCTCGCCGAAGCTGTTGGTCAGTGACTGCACTACAATCATGGCAAGAGAAAAGATCGCTTGGGTAACTCCCGAAGGCAGGCCCAATCGCACTACGTTGAGGGAATGCTCGCTCGTGAGTTTCAGCATGGGCCAGCTTAGTTCAAAACTGTCATTCAGCTTCTTCAGCTTCATTAAGCAAAGGACTGCCGACACCATTTGAGCGATAACGGTGGCGAACGCTACTCCGCCAACGCCCATGCCAAACGAAGCAACGAAGAGAATATCGAGGGCCACATTCAAGAATGTAGCTACGAGCAGGAAAATCAAGGCGGATAGCGAGTCACCTAGTCCTCGTAGTATCCCTGAGAAGATGTTGTAAAAGGCAAATCCGGCACTTCCCAAGAAAAAGATAATCAGGTAATCGGCACACCAGTCAATGATGGATGGAGGAGTATTCAAAAGCTCCAACAAGGGCCTGGTTACGAGTGGCCCGATAATCATGATTATCAGCGATGCGATTGCTGTCAAAGTTATACAGGTGCCAATGGTCCGGGACAGGTTCTGCCGGTCTTTTGCGCCATAATACTGGGAGACCATGATACCTGCTCCTACCGAGATACCTACGAAGAGAACTAGGAGTAGATTGAGGATTGGGCCTGCGCTGCCTACAGCGGCAAGAGCATTATCCCCGATAAAACGGCCCACGACGATGGAGTCAGCCGTGTTGTAAAACTGCTGAGCCACATTTCCGATGAGCATTGGAATCGAGAATTCAACGATGCGTTTCCATGGTGCCCCTTCGGTCATATCGCGCGGGGCAAACAGTGATCTAGACTGTGTCGCTGCCATAGCTTACCTCCCTTTCATTCACATTCTTTAATCCTAGCCCCTATCCGCGCAGCTGTCAATATACGTTGAGGGCAGGATTTGTGTCATCAGCAGGCGAAAATATTTGTGGTTTAGTAATCAACTATTGGGAGGTCATATTTGAATGATCAGAAAGTTTTCCCAAGACGAGCTTTTTGCCATGGCCGAATCAGAATTTGGCTCAGAAAGCCCTATCTATCGGATATTCAAGAACTGCTATTCAAATACCCTCGAGCAGACCATTGATGTCCTGCCTGATGGTTCTGTATTTGCTGTAACTGGCGATATTCCTGCTATGTGGCTGAGAGATTCGGCTGCTCAGTTCAGGCCCTACCTAATAGTGGACGATGAAAAGGCCCTTCAAATTGTGCGGGGCATCATCAAGAGACAGTTCTATTACATAAATCATGATCCATATGCCAATGCCTTTAACCGCGAGCCTAACGGGCGCGGTCATCAAAATGACCTGACAGAGATGACACCTCTCATTTGGGAACGCAAGTACGAAGTGGATTCGCTGTGCTATCCTCTGCAGCTGGCCTACCTTTATTGGAAAGCCACTGGCAGAACTGACTGTTTCGATGAGTCCTTTGCATCCGCTGTCAGCAAGATTCTTGAGGTCTGGGAAACCGAGCAGAACCATGAACGGTCCAGCTATTCGTTCCAGCGGTTTGACTGTGTGCCGAGTGACACGCTTCCCAATGAAGGGCGAGGAACCCCGGTCGGTTATACAGGGATGACATGGTCCGGCTTCAGGCCGAGTGATGACGCTTGTCAGTATGGTTATCTGGTTCCTTCAAATATGTTCGCCGTCGTTGTCTTAGGTTACCTCGAAGAGATAGCGGTCAATGTGCTTAATGACGCTGAACTTGCCAACCGAGCCCGGGAGCTAGCTCGTGAGATAGATGAAGGGATTAGGAAATACGCCGTAGTAGACCATCCACAGCACGGCACAGTCTACGCATATGAGACCGATGGCTTGGGTAATTACAACTTCATGGATGATGCGAATGTACCAAGCCTTTTGTCAGCTCCCTATCTTGGGTATGCCGCAGCAGATGACGAGGTTTATCTTAACACGCGCCGCTTAATTCTCAGTGAAACCAATCCGTACTACTATAAAGGAACTCAGGCACAGGGTATTGGCAGCCCGCATACTCCACCCCGATATGTTTGGCATATTGCCTTAGCGATCCAGGGACTGACCAGCACTGAACGATCCGAAAAACGGGCACTCTTAGAACTAATGGCTCGTACCGATGGTGGTACAGGTTTTATGCACGAAGGCTTTGATGTCGATGATCCGGCTAAGTACACCCGAGGATGGTTTTCTTGGGCCAACAGTATGTTCTGTGAGCTTGTGTTTGACTATCTAGGAATCGGGCTCAACCAGCAGCTGAATAATGGTAAGGGGAGGTAGTTCCATGTCAAACGCTGTTTCTATGAGCGATATCTTTAAGCTCAAGCATATCGCTGTCGTTGGTTTCAGTACAAACCCATCGAAGCCAGCTCATACTGTGCCGAAGTATTTGATCGAGCAGGGCTACGTCGTTTATCCTGTTAATCCCTTTGCTGAAGGGGAGATTCTCGGGCGGAAGGTATACAAGGCCATTGCTGAGATTCCTGAGACAGTCGACGTGGTTTGTGCCTTCCGGCCTTCAGAGGACATTCCTCAGGTACTAGAGGATACTCTGCAGCGGGACGATGTGAAGGTCTTCTGGATGCAGCTTGGGATCACTAACGAAGAGGCTGCCGCGAGAGCACAGGCGCGTGGATTGGTAGTAGTTCAAGATCGCTGTATGTATGTGGAACACCGCAAGCTTGAAAGGTCTGATTCTTAGTGGGATTTTTGCGGAAGTATGCGCCGAAGTATTGGAAACTCTTTGGCGCAGCTATTGTGTTTCTTGTGGTAGAGTCGGTTTGTGATCTGCTGCAGCCGACAGTCATGGCCCAGATTATTGACATTGGTGTGGCCAATCGCGATCTGCAAGTAGTGCTCAACTTGGGAGCACTGATGTTATTGATCACTGCTATCGGCGCTGTATGTGCTGTAGGCCGGAATATCTTGTCAAGCCATGTAGCCCATGGCGTTGGTGCCGACTTGCGGCTGGACCTTTTTACGAAGGTCCAGCGCTTGTCTCTAGATGGCCTGAGTCAGTTTGAGACAGCCTCCCTAATTACGCGCCTTACCAATGACGTGACGCAAGTTCAGCACTTTGTCTATCGCCTGATGAGGCTGTTTTTGCGTGCTCCCATTTTGGGCTTAGGCGCCGCCGCCATGGCGATTTATCTCAGTCCGAAGATGTCCACCGTATTGGTAGTAGTGCTTCCCGCGGCAGCGCTTTTGGTGGCTCTTAATCTGCGCACAGCTTATCCGTACTTTCTCCGTGTTCAGCAGGCTGTAGACAGGGTGAACCAAGCACTGCGTGAGTACCTTGCGGGAGTCCGGGTTGTCAAAGCCTTCAACCGAGCAGCATATGAACGAAATCGCTTTGAGGAAGTTAACCAAGATGTGAGCACCGCTCATGTTCAGGCTGAACGTGTAATGGCTTTTTTCCGGCCAGCAATTATCCTAAGCGTCAACCTGGGTATCGCGGCTGTCCTTTGGTTTGGCGGATTGTCAGCACGAGCTGGAACAATGGAGATTGGCAAAATCATCGCGTTTGTCAACTATCTGACGCAGATGCTTCATGCCATAATGCGGATTTTCTTCGCATTTTCCATATTTATCAGGGCGCGGGCATCAGCAGAACGAATCACTGAGGTATTCGAGCAGGAAGATCCTACCCCACAGGTTGCGGATGGATATAAGGCCAGTCTGAAGGGTGATATTTCTTTCTACAATGTCAGCTTTGCATACGCAGGAAGTACAGGGGAACCAATCCTGAAGGATATCAGTTTCACGTGCCGCCCCGGTGAGACACTGGGGGTTATCGGGTCAACTGGTTCAGGGAAGTCGACTCTTGTTAATCTAATTCCTAGGCTGTATGAGCCGACGGCAGGCCGAATTACCATCGATGGTGTTGATGTGACGGAGTGGGATCCAGGTCATCTGCGAGATCAGATTGGTTATGTACCTCAAAAGAGCCTGTTGTTCACAGGCACTATTTTGGATAACATCCGCTGGGGTCGGGCGGGGGCCTCCCTCGAAGAGGTTCGTGCGGCAGCTAGGGTGGCGCAGATCGATGACTTCGTCATGAGCTTGGCTGATGGATATGACAGTCTTGTCGGTCAGGGCGGTGTTAATCTGTCAGGAGGCCAGAAGCAGCGTCTATCTATCGCACGAGCATTGGTCAAGAAACCTACTGTTCTCATATTGGACGACAGCACCAGCGCTTTGGACGCCATCACCGAGGCCGAACTGCGCAGCGAGCTGTTTGAATTCGTCGAGGGAGTCACATGCATAATCGTTTCGCAACGTGTTACTTCCATTATGAACGCAGACAAGATCTTGGTACTCGATGAGGGGAAAATAGCAGGTCTAGGAACTCATGAAGAGCTGCTGAGGAAGTGTCGTGTGTATCAGGATATCTATTATTCTCAGATAGGGCGAGAGGAGGCAGTGTGATGTCGCCGAAAGGGAGAAAGGACACACCGGTGCCTGTAATGCGGCGAGGCTTTCGTTCGAGGGAGATGCCGGTAGAGAAGGCCAAGGACGTACGCAATACCGTTAGGCGCCTTTGGCTGTACTTCGGCGGCCAACGCTGGGCACTCGCTTCCTTGGCGGTCTTAGTTGTCCTTGGAAGCCTTGTTGGATTGACCATTCCCTATTTGATTGGACGAGCTGTTGATACCATTGAAGCCCTCAACGGCGGCCTGCGCCCTTTATCAGTCGTAGTCTTTGTGCTGCTTATCGCCTATTTGGTCGAGGCATTGACAAGCTTCGGGCAGAATTATGTCATGGCCGGTGTTTCGCAGCATGTGGTATTGGTGCTGCGGCGGTCCGTTTTCGCCAAACTGCAGACTCTGCCGTTATCCTTTTTCGATCAACACACTCATGGAGAGATCATGAGCCGCATCGCCAATGATCTCGACAACGTCAGCAGTACCGTGGCCCAGTCCGCCGTACATCTTATGGCGAGTTTGCTTACCCTCGGGGGTTCTTTCATCATGATGGTTATGCTCAGCCCCGCACTGACTGTCGCAAGCCTTGTTACCACTCCATTGGTGTATGCTGCTGGCAGAGCTGTGACGACTCAGACAAGGCGCTTATATCGTTCGCAGCAGGCAGCCCTCGGAAAGCTGAACGGTCATGTAGAAGAAATGGTTAGTGGCCTTCTAGAAGTCAAGGCCTTCAACCGCGAGAAAGAGGCAGTTGAGAGCTTTGCTGAGATCAATCGGGCACTTCAAGACGTTGGGATCAGAGCTGATATCTGGTCTGGTTTCTTAATGCCCATTATGAACGTCATTTCTAACCTCGGCTTTACGGCAGTGGCAGCGGTGGGAGGAGTACTTGCTGTTAAGGGCCTGATTACTGTCGGGGTAATCGCCAGTTTCTTGAGCTATTCTCGTCAGTTTGTCCGGCCGCTAAATGAAGTGGCAAGCATTTACAATGGCCTTCAATCAGCTCTCGCAAGTGCGGAACGGGTTTTTGAGATTATCGATGAAGAAGAGGAACCAGGGGATGAAGAATGTGCGATAGAGCTGGTAAATCCCTCCGGGGAGATTACTTTCAAGGATGTCAGTTTTGCCTACATTGATCGAAAGACGGTACTGCATGATGTATCCTTCCATGTTCCTGCCGGATCCAGCCTCGCAATCGTGGGTGCTACGGGTTCTGGGAAAACAACCATCATCAATCTGCTTACGCGCTATTACGACGTACAGCAAGGCCAGATTCTGGTTGACGGGCTTGATATCCGCAGTTATACAAAGACAAGCCTGCGCAAGAACCTTGGAGTAGTCCTTCAGGATACATACTTATTTGCCGGCACCATCGCGGATAACATTCGCTATGGCCGTTTGGACGCCAGCATCGAGGAAGTCGTACAAGCAGCGAAACTTGCAAGAGCCGACGGTTTTATCCGCCGGCTCCCTAAAGGTTACGATACTGAATTGTCCGAAAGCGGTTCTAGCCTCAGCCACGGGCAGCGGCAGCTTCTCGCCATTGCTCGAGCAATACTCGCTGACCCATCGATCTTGATCCTCGATGAGGCAACCAGCAGTGTAGATACCAGGACTGAACTGGGTATCCAAGAAGCACTGCGCGCACTGATGAAAGGTCGAACCAGCATCATAGTCGCCCATCGGCTGAGCACGATTCGGGATGCCGATCAGATTCTGCTTCTCGACCAAGGCCGCGTTGTCGAGGTCGGCACCCACCAAGAGCTGCTTGCCAAGCAGGGCGCTTATTACAGGTTATACACCAGTCAGTTTTCAGAAGTTGGATAGAGCGTCTTGAGACGTTCATTCACAGTCTGCCTGATGCGGAGCAGCCATTCGGCTGACCAGGGATAGTCCTTAAAGGTGATAGGTGAAGCCAAATCGGCTTCTAAGATACTCATAACTTCAGCCCGCCCAACAGCCTTTTCCAGGAGTTCGAGGGCCCTGAGATCCTGCAGTGCTTCTCTCAGGACAAACAGACGGAGCGAGGGGAGAGGGCCCTCGTTACCAGGATACACCACAAAGGTATCTCCTGCTGGAACCCAGTACAGTCCGTCCGTCACCCGGTACGGATCAACCCTGTGGACCGACTGCTGGGAATAGTAGAAGTTGAAGCCCCAGTGCAGGAAACCTTTGATCTCGAACTTGTACAGCTGCATACCTAAGATACGGTTCCGAGCTGATGGCATAGCCATAAACCGCTGTGCTACGTCGCGATGCTGAGCAGAGCAGTAATAGGCCCATAGGTCAGGAACATTGTTCTCGAGGAATGGCTCGATATGGTCTGATGCAGGAATCGGATGTTCCACTAAGCCGGTTTCATAGAATTCGAAGTTAGATAACGAGTCTATCACGGGGAAGCCTGACAAATGCTTCTTCACAGCTGCGCTGGCGGCCCCGTAGGACTCTAGATCCCATATAGAAGGTTCATCGGAGATATGGAAGTAGCATCGTTCGGCGATACCGTGTCTTTCGATGAACTCCACCAGAGCAGGCAGAAATTGATCGAGAAAACCTGTGTACTCTGGTGAGCGAGCGTTGGTTTCCCAACCGAAAAGCTTCTTCAACTCACCGTTTTCCCATGCCATGATCTTCGGAGCGTGGTAGGCACCCCATTGCGTGAAGAGGTGCGAAAACTCGAAGTACTCTACTCCGCACCTACGGCACATGGCAACCCAGCGTTCAAGCTTAGCGAAATCGAAAGAATAGCGATCGCCATTCTTTGTTACCTCCACAAGCTGAACAGTGGGCCGTTCACCGCCAATGTCGGTATCAAGTGGGGGAGTAAAGATAGGCGTTAGAATCATATTGATACCGAAGTCTACCGCCATCTGCACATACTGCTCCACCATCCGCCAGTAGTCCTCGCTGAAGATCTCAAGCCCATAACATGTTGCGATGCAGTCAGTGTGCAGCCATTCGGTGTGGATCAGTTTCTGCGCGGGTAGTTCGGCGGGAAGCACTTCTAGTTCAAATACGTCCTCGCTGAGGACCGCCCCATCGTTGTTCCTTAGCGCGACGCGAATGGGATAGACTCCAGGTTCAAACCCAGTTGGATTATGTACCGCAACCCAAAGAGCACGCCATTGGTGAGGAAAAGCGGCCATTCCCATGGCGGGAACATCTTCAATTGGTTCTAGTAAATCCGGATACAACCCCGGGGCAGTACGAAGCACGTTATCATCATGTTCGGGTGTAACTGGGTATTCAACCGGAATCAAGCCAACCTTATAAACCTTGATATGTTCTGCAAGGGGAGATTCTACCGTAACCCGAAGTGGGCGGATGATCTGCCCTTCGCTTCTGTAAGCTACTTGAAAAGAAAAGGCTTCATTGCGCAGGCACATTCCTTTGCTGTACGGTGCTGCCTGCGGCCTTTCGTCAGCAAATACCTTCTCTAGAGAACTCAAGAGAATCGTTTCAACTTTAGACATGGACTTTCTCCTTATGCTTTACTTGTCGCTTGACATACCCGACATGAATTCTGATTATGTGTCTAAAATCCTTCCCCGATGGACTTTGGTATCTCTACGGCAGCATGATCCTCCGCTATGACAGTGTTAGGAAAGATGTTCTGGGCTTGGGCTAAGAGTTCGCCGTATTCATGGGGGCGATATCGCGAACTGATATGAGTTAGGACTAGCGTCTGCACACCTGCTTCTTTAGCTGTCTGCGCTGCATCTACTGTACTAGAGTGGAAGTAGTCATAGGCGTTTTCTGTCAGTTCTGCTCCAAGGGTGGCTTCGTGCACCAGTAAGTTGGCCTCTCTAGACAGCTCGACAGCGCTTCGGCAGCGGCGTGTGTCTCCTAATATGACTACATGACGGCCCCGGATAGGTGGGCCTACGAAGTCTTGTCCATTGAGGACCTGCCCATTGTCGAGAACCACTGTTTCACCCTGCTTGAGGCGGCGATAGATAGGGCCTGGGGAAACACCCAACTCCTGCAGCTTTTCCACCAGGAGGCGTCCAGGCTTGTCAGGTTCCTCAAAGCGATAGCCATAAGAAGGAAGTACATGTTCGAGAAGGGTGGTCTTAACGACCCATGGATCGAAGTCCAGCTTTTCTCCTGGTTCAATCTCCCGAATCTGAAGTGGATAGCGGATATGGGTACCGCTTGCCTTGAGAGCGCAGTCGATGAATTCTTCTATACCAGGAGGGCCATATATTTCGAGACCTACCTCGTCGGTACTAAAAGACCGGCTTCCGAGCAGTCCCGGCAGCCCGAATATATGATCACCATGCAGATGAGTGACAAAGATCTTCGTAATTTTGTGCAGGCCAAACGGGGAAGCCAAGAGCTGGTGCTGGGTCCCTTCACCGCAGTCAAACAACCATACCTCACGGCTTGGATCAGGCAGCTTCAGGGCGATGCTTGTGACATTGCGCCGCAGCGAAGGTTTACCTGCTCCCGTGCCCAGGAAATACAAATACAATACATATTCTCCTCTCGGATTTAGAGCGGCGTGGTTTTAGCTTAAGGATAACACTGAAAAATATGCAGATCAACCAAGCCTTGGGTGCACCTCAGCAGGAAAATGGCGTTCTGTGGAAAATACTAACAAAAAATGTGGGAGGGTGTCCCATGGCAGAACTAGTTCGTGTTTACAGAGAAAGTCTTCCGAAGATCCGGCTGGTGGGCAAGCGCTACACGAATCAGGATCGGGATCAGTATGGCGGATTTGGCCACAAGTGGGGAGAATGGTTCCAGAATGGTTATTTTATCCCATTGGATCAGCTGACTCAGCTGCCTGACGAAATGAATGGTTACATTGGATGTATGCGGATGGAGCCGGAGTTCGAGTATTGGATCGGTGTTTTTACGACGGATGAGACGCAGGTACCAGAGGGGTATGATTACGTTGATATCCCTGCCGGTGATATTGCAGTCTGTTTGTTGAAAGGGCGCGAAGACACGGGCGAACTCTACGGCATGGATGTTCACACGCTCTGCGAGCGGGCAGTAGAAGAACAAGGTTGGGAGATCGATTACGGCGGTTGGTTCTTTGAGCGTTATAACTGTCCGAGGTTTACCGACCCTGATGAAGAAGGGCGAGTTATCCTCGATTACTGCTTCTATTTACGCTAAGATAAGGCGGCCAGGCGAAAAGCTTCGGCCGCCTTTAAGTATCTGGGGAGTATCAGAAAAACGCTTCCTTACATAGTTATGGAGCATAACCGGAAGGGAGCGTGTCGAATGATAGATTCTTGTAAGCTCTCCCCCGAATCCTATCGGCTAATTCGAGAGCTCCAGCAAAACGAAGTGAATGAAGAGGCAGTCTATCTCAGACTAGCGCGAAGGGTGAAGAAAGAGTCCGATCGTCAGGTTCTAGAAGGCATTGCCCGGGATGAGGCGCGCCATGTCCAGTTCTGGTCGCAGTATACCCAGGAAAAAATGCGGCCGCAAACCTGGAGGGTGCTTTTCTTCATGGTACTAAGCGCCATTTTTGGTTACACGTTTGCCATCAAGATTATGGAGCGCGGTGAGCGTAATGCGCAGGAGATCTACCGGCTCTTGGCCCATGAGATTCCTGAGGCACAGAAGATTGCCGTAGAAGAAGAGCTTCACGAAGAGCAGATAGCTAATCTTCTAGATGAAGAGCGGCTGCAGTACGTGGGCTCGATGGTGCTCGGTATGAATGATGCTTTAGTGGAGCTGACGGGTACCCTGGTGGGGCTGAGTTTCGCTCTAAAGAATACAAAGCTTGTGGCCCTTTCTGGACTAATAACAGGTATATCTGCGGCACTGTCGATGGCGTCTTCTGAATACCTTTCTGTTCGCAGTGAGGGCAGCGCCAATGCCGCAAAGGCTTCCTTATATACAGGTGTGATGTATATCTTAGCGGTTGCTTGCTTGGTCGCTCCCTATTTTGTGATCTCCAGTCAAGGGTACCTTTACGCAGTAGGGATCATGTTTCTGATTGTGTTGGCCTTGATCTACACCTTTACCTACTACATTTCTGTGGCTCTAGATCAACCCTTTACCCAGAAGTTCGTGGAGATGGCAAGCATCAGCCTATCGGTAGCAGCCTTGTCCTTTCTGGTCGGTTATGGTGTGAAACTGCTGTTAGGTATCGATCTTTAGCGCCGTTAGGGAAGGAGTTTTAGGAGTCCGGTAACGGAGATCAGTGAGAGCAGAGTGGTTACTGACACAATCACTGCCGCGTATTCTGCTTCTACGGCAAACCGTTCGGCAAAGATGGACGTCATGGTCGATGCAGGCATCGCTGTCATTATAATAACTGAGTTCAAGACCAGGGACGATCTCCCTAGCAGAAGGGTACATGTGTATATGATCAAAGGAATGATGACGAGCTTTGTGATGGCCCCATAATAGATCGTCCAGTCTCTGATATGATCTCCTAGCCTGACCTGGGCAAGGATCGTCCCGGTAATCAGCATGGATAGGGGGCCGGTCATGCTTCCTAGGTTTCTGATACCGACGAGGATAGGGCTGGGCAGCTGGATTCCTAGAAACATCATAACCAATCCAGCTGCCACTGCTGCAATTGATGGGTTGAGCAGTACGGTTCGCAGTTCAGTCGTCACGCTGCTTCGATTCGCGGTTCCTCTATAAAGAGTGATCCCATAGGTCCACACCAAGATCACAAAGAACACATTAAAGATAGAGCCGTATATGACGCCTTCAGTTCCATAGACTGCGCTTAGAATGGGGAACCCGACATATCCAGTGTTGGAGAAAACATTGGCGAAGTGCAGCACCTGCCTACGTTTCTTGGGAAGGGGATAGACAAGCAGGTTGGAAATAACGATGGTTACCATGTACGCGGCCAGGCTGTAGTAGAAGGCTTTGAACACGTTGTCTTTGATGCCCGGATCATAGCTGAACATAAAGGATGAGAATATCATGCAGGGCAGTGAAATCTCAATTAATATTTGAACAAGTCCGCGACTTATCTCGGGGGTTATTATTTTCTTGCGAGCACAATAAGTACCCACGCCGATCATCGTTAAGAGGGAAACTACGCTTTCTACAATGGGAGAGGCCATCAGTAAAATCCCCCCTTCTTGGATGTGCTCTCATTCTATGCACATCAGAGCAGTGTGGTCATTTAACGCACTGCTTCTTTTCTTTAGAGAGGATTAACACATCCGTAATAGAATATCTCCAAATAAAGAAGGGTCTATATTTGTGGGGGTGATGACCGCGCGGCTGAATGAACATCCTATCCTGAGTGTTCAGGACGGACAACTAGTGGAATTTACTTTTGATGGGGAAAAGATGACGGGCCAAGCTGGTGAGATGCTGTCTACAGCTCTCATTGCAAATGGAGTGAGAGTTTTTTCACGCCACCGGGTCGGCGATGCAGCCCAGGGGATCTTCTGCGCCAATGGTCAGTGTGCGCAGTGCACCGTGATAGTCAATGGCCTTCCTGTGAAGAGCTGCATCACACCTTTGGAGGCAGGGATGGTAGTAGAAACTCTGCATCATCTGCCTAAGCTGCCCGAAAAACGGCCGCATGGTTCACCGACGAGGCCAGATGAGCTAAGGTGTGATGTCCTGGTTATTGGAGCAGGGCCTTCGGGAATCAGGGCCGCTTGTGAGTTGGGTGAGCTTGGCTTCTCTGTCATCATCGTCGATGACAAGGCGCAGCTCGGCGGCAAACTAGTCCTGCAGACCCATAAGTTCTTTGGCTCAGTAGAGGACTGCTTTGCCGGGACTCGCGGTCATTATATCGCACATATTCTGCAGGCAGAGCTTGAGAAGGCGCCTAATGTAAAGGTGATGTTGAACTCAACCGTGGCGGCTGTTTATAGCGACGGAAAAGCGGCCGTTTTTGAGGAGAATCGTCGTTACACCCATGTTTCCTTTGCCGGCTTGATAGTTGCCTCTGGGGCAAGGGAACGCTCCTTAGTCTTCCCTGGCAACGATCTGCCCGGTGTCTACGGTGCAGGTGCTTTTCAGACTCTAGTGAATCGTGATCTTGTCAAACCTTCCCAACGTGTATTGATCGTAGGCTGCGGTAACGTTGGCCTGATAGCAGCTTACCATGCGCTGCAGGCAGGCATCAATGTGGCTGCTTTAGTGGACATCGCTCCTGAAGTATCTGGGTACAAGGTCCATGCTGACAAGATCAGACGTATGGGAGTGCCCATCTACCTCCAGCATACAGTGGTTTGTGCCGAAGGCGATGGACAAGTAGAGCGCGCAACAATCGCCCCAGTAGACGAATCAGGCAGCCCTATCCTGTGCAAGGCTCAGACCTTTGCGGTGGATACTGTTCTAGTCGCGGTCGGTTTGACACCGGTCGATGAGTTTTTCCTTGATGCGAAAGAGTGGGGTTTTGTCGTCATGAAGACTGGCGATGCGGATGAAATTGCAGAAGCTTCATCTGCCATGCTCGGGGGACGGATCGCGGGGCGCAGAATGGCCCAGCTTCTTGGGCGAGAAGTTGACGTACCTTCTGAATGGCCTGAAAAGCAGAGGATTCTCAAGAGCCGTCCAGGGAGAACCTTTGAGCGCGAACGTCCAGAACTCACCCAAAGCTTCCGCCCCATATTCCACTGCATGCAGGAAATCCCATGCAATCCCTGCACCACAGTATGCCGATTCGATTCGATCAAGTTAGTCGGTGATACCGGTACGATATTGGATCTGCCTCACTTTGAAGGTAGATGCATAGGCTGCGGTCTTTGTGCTGCAGTCTGTCCGGGACTGGCCATTTCTTTGGCCCGTCGATCCGAGAAACCGGGCTATGCCGAAGTTGTGCTGCCCCACGAGTTCCAGCATTCGTATAGCTCAGGGGATAGGATCACGATCTGCGATATCGATGGTCAAGTTCTAGGTGAGGGGGAGGTCCTCAAGACGCAGTATTTCAGTAAGCACCAGACGCAGCTTGTTACAGTTGAAGTGCCTGTGGAGTGGGGAACAGCCGCGGCTGGTATTAGGGTGCAGGATGCCCAGGAGACCGAACCTCTTTCGGAACCTCAGTTTGAGTATATTCCTGAAGATGGGATTGTCTGTCGATGTGAGCGGATCACGGCCGGGGAGATCGCAGCGTTTGCCCGAGAGAACCGAGTACAGGACCTTAACCAGCTGAAAGCAATTCGGGTCAGCATGGGTGCCTGCGGAGGTAAGACGTGCAGCGTACTGCTGCCTCGAATCCTTGCTCAGGCTGGAGCTGCCCGCGAATCCTTAGAGCCACTGACACGGCGTCCAGTATCGGTGGAGATTCCACTGTGGGCTGTCGGGAACCTGGAATAGGTGGTGACATGCAGTGAGTGTTTATGATGTTCTAATCATCGGTGCGGGCAGCGTAGGAACAATTCTTTCTTATTGGCTAGCAAGAAGGGGCCTTAAAGTCGCCGTTGTGGAGAAAAATGCTGCTCCGGGGAGGGGCGAACACCGGGCCGCTATCGGTGGGGTACGTGCTACCCACTCAGACCCTGCCAAGATCAAGATCGGCCTGAGGTCCTTGGATTTCTTGCGCCGGCTTGAGGTTGAGTACGGTTACGACTTGGACTACGTAGAAGGAGGGTATCTTTTCCCTGCCTACACAGAACGCACTGCCAGCAAATTGAAGAGCCTGCTCGCTGTTCAACGGGCACAAGGTTTGAACATCGATTGGATCGAGCCCGAAGAAGTAGCACGTTTGATTCCAGGTATAAGAGAAGAAGGCCTGTTGGGTGGAACATATTCTCCAGAGGATGGGCATCTCTCTCCTCTTAAGCTGGCCAGTGCTTCTTACCGCATGGCTTTGAGTGTGGGTGTAGATTTCTATTTCCGCACTACTGTGCTCGGCTTCGACATTAACAGCGGTAAGATAGTGTCCGTCAAGACCAACGGGCCTGAGTTTAGCGCCGGCCTCGTGGTTAACGCCGCCGGTTCCAATGCGCGGCAGATTGGGCAGTTGATGGGGGTTGACCTACCCGTTGTTCCCGATGCGCATGAGGCAGGGGTAACCGATCAGGTAGAGCGTTTCTTCGATCCGATGGTGGTGGACATAGAGCCGACGGCCGATTCAGAAAACTACTATTTCTATCAGGGAAAAGATGGTGCAGTGCTGTTCTGTATCACTCCCAAACCTAAACGTGTGGGAGCGACTAGTGCTTCGACTTCCGAATTCCTGCCGATGGTAGTGCCGCGGCTGCTGCGCCTTTATCCTCGATTAGGACACCTGCGGGTACGGCGGGTATGGCGTGGCATGTATCCAGGGACTCCTGATGATCGTCCAATTGTCGGTTTTGACCAGGAAGTAGCGGGAGTGTTTCATGCTGTCGGTATGTGCGGGCAGGGATTGATGTTGGGCCCTGGGTTAGGAGAACTAGTAGCGGACTACATAACTGGCTCATTAAGGCCGGAGGACTACAGTGTATTTGAGCAGCTGTCTCCATACCGTGATTTTTCTGGACAGGAACTGCTGCGCTGAACTTATCTGAGCGAGGTGATTCTGTGTCAAACGGAGTATGGACTATGCCAGCCCCAAAGAATGAACCGATCTACAATTACGGGCCGGGCAGTCCCGAGAAACGCCGTCTTAAGTCTGAACTTGCACGGTTGAGTAGTGAAATAGTGGAGATCCCACTAGTGATCGGTGGTAAGGAAATCCGCACAGGTGATACAGACGTTTGTGTGATGCCTCACAATCATGGCCATAAACTCGGAATATACCATAAAGCAGGGCCAAGAGAAATTGAGGCGGCCATTGATGCAGCTTTAGATGCCCAAGCAGCTTGGGCTGCTCTTCCATGGGAACAGCGGGCGGGTGTTTTCTTAAAAGCAGCCGAAATGATTTCGACTGATTGGCGCTACACCCTTAATGCTTCAACAATGCTGGGGATCAGCAAGACTGTTTACCAGGCGGAGATTGACTCTACCTGTGAACTGTCAGATTTTTGGCGTTTCAACGTTCATTACATGGAAGAGATCTACAGGCAGCAGCCGGCATCATCTCCAGGAGTATGGAATCGGGTTGAATACCGGCCTCTAGAAGGCTTTGTGTTTGCTGTTACGCCCTTTAACTTTACTGCCATTGCTGGCAATCTGCCGACTGCCCCAGCTATGTTGGGGAACACAGTAGTTTGGAAACCCGCTTCATCAGCAGTGTACAACGCCTACTTTGTCCTGAAGCTCTTGCAGGAAGCAGGCCTACCGCCGGGTGTAATCAACTTCATCCCGGGATCAGGAAGCGCTGTGGGTAGGCAGGTAATGTCCCATCCTGCCCTTGCGGGGATTCATTTTACGGGAAGCACCGCGGTCTTTCAGGATATGTGGAAGACGGTCGGCGTAAATATTGACCGTTATAGGGCTTATCCTCGGATTGTTGGGGAAACTGGTGGAAAGGATTTTGTTTTTGCGCATCCTTCTGCCGATGTTGACAGTCTGCGGACAGCTCTAATTAGGGGCGCTTTTGAGTACCAAGGACAGAAGTGTTCGGCTGCTTCTCGGGCTTATATCCCTCGGAGCTTGTGGGATAAACTGAGAGACGACTTGGTAAGCGAGGCCAAGGGGCTGACGATGGGTGATGTATCTGACTTCACCAACTTCATGGGCGCCGTCATCGACAAGGCAGCCTTTGAACGGATCAAGGGTTATATCGAATATGCTGGTAACTCATCCGAAGCCCGCATTCTCGCTGGAGGAGTCTGTGATGATTCGGTCGGTTACTTTATCGAACCGACGATCGTTGAGACCACGAATCCGAAGTTCAAACTGATGGAAGAAGAGATTTTTGGACCGGTACTAACCATCTATGTCTACGAAGATAATGAAATTGAGCAGACTCTAGAATTATGCGACACGACATCGCCATACGGGTTGACTGGTGCCATTTTCGCCCAGGATCGGTACGCTGTAGCGCAGATGACTAAGGATTTGACACACGCTGCAGGCAACTTCTACGTCAATGATAAGCCCACCGGTGCAGTTGTCGGGCAGCAGCCCTTTGGTGGAGGCAGGGCATCCGGGACAAATGATAAAGCGGGCAGTATGCTCAATTTGCTCCGCTGGGTATCGCCTAGGGCGATTAAGGAGAATTTGGTACCGCCTCGGGACTATCGTTATCCGCACATGGAAGAGCAATGACAAGCGCCGCCAACTGGCGGCGCTTATTGTGGGGTGAACTCAGGAGTGCTGGTAGGGTACACCGGTACGGCTGCCGGCGGGGCTAGTGGCACATATCTTCTGCCGTCAGGGAAGAGAGATGGATGGCCTAGGTTGGCGACAAGCAGAGCACACAGTCCTCCAAAAATGGCGTGATCGGTAAAACTGAGTAGTGATGACCACGGTTTGCGCGATGGGGGTACCACTCCTAATCTACTGGTGAGCCCATACAGGGTAATCCAGGCAAGCGATGATGTGGTAACACCTTTGATGACGGCGTTATCGCGGCCAGTTGCTGACAGAAGGTAGGTAATAGCAATGCCCATCATACTACAGTTGATCCTGTCTGTCAGGGAACCAACGATGCGCGTTTCACGTGGATGAGCTTTTTGCTTTTTGGCTGGCAGAAAAAGACTGGCAGCCATCTGCCCGTATTTCCGATCAGTGAGGCCTATTTTGTAGATAGCGTTGTTGACAAGCCGGGCAGGAATGCCTGCCAACACTCCTGCAGTGATTCCTAGCACGATGCGATCCCGGATTTTCATGACCAGCTCGACCTCCGCTTTTAAGATGCCACTTTCTACGCTGTGCTAACCTTCTCAATCTTTTCCAACCAGTAAGTGTCTGTACTCGCCATATCCTTCTTGCTCCATATCTTCCAAAGGTATAAACCGAAGAGCAGCACTATTAATGCAGTAGCGCAGCCCTCCTTCTTCTTCCGGGCCGTCATTGAACACATGGCCTAAATGAGAATCCCCCGCCCGGCTCCGCACTTCAATGCGTTCCATTCCATACGATGTATCGCGCTTGTAACGGACCACGTCTGTGTCAATCGGTTTAGTGAAGCTCGGCCAACCGCAGCCTGCATCATATTGATCGGAGGTCACAAACAGAGGTTCTCCTGTGACGATATCAACGTAGATCCCTGGCTTGGTGTTGTTCCAATAAGCGTTCTGAAACGGGGGTTCTGTACCGTTCTCCTGCGTGACGTGATACTGCTGAGGTGTGAGCCGTTTTCGCAGGTCGTCATCTGGCGGTTTTTGGTAGCGCTTCACTGCAGTTTCCTCCCAACAAGATTTCGATACGTTCATACTATACCCAACTGCTGCTCTGAGCAAGCGTGTGACTGTCTTGCCCTCGATACACGATCGTGATACGATCATATGGAAATAACAGCGAAGGAAGGAGGGAACGACCTTTGTTTACCATATTTACCAAAGGGGAAAACCGGTTTCCGATTAAGGTTTGGTTGAGGGATATGAATGATCTCGATGAAGGGACGCTTGAGCAGGCAACTAACCTATCTAATCTGCCTTTCGTCCACAAACATGTAGCCCTCATGCCCGATTGTCATTCGGGCTTTGGTATGCCTATTGGTGGTGTTCTTCCCACAAAAGACGTAATTATTCCTAACGCTGTAGGTGTAGATATAGGCTGCGGAGTAGCGTTTGTGAAAACGAATGTGCATGTAGAGATTCTGAAATCAGGTAGGGGGCCTGAACTGGTTCAGCAGATGGTGAACGACATCATGCGTTCCATACCAGTTGGGTTTGCTCATCACGAGACAAAGCAGCCATCAAAGACCCTCGACAAAGTAAAGCGAATGCCTATGGATAATGAACCGGAGCTGCCCACAATCAAGGAAGGCTATTTCCAGATAGGAACCCTAGGGGGCGGGAATCATTTCATCGAGCTGCAGGAAGACCAGGACGGCTACCTGGCAATCATGGTTCACTCTGGCTCGCGCAATTTCGGCTATAAAGTAGCCAATTTCTTTAACAAGAAGGCCAAGGAACTGAATCGGAAGGAAAACTCGCCAGTACCGCCCCAATGGGATCTTGCGTATCTTCCAGTGAAGCATGAGTTAGGGAAGGCGTATATCGAGTGGATGAGCCTAGCCCTTGGTTTTGCGCGGGAAAATCGGGCCGTGATGATGGAGAAGACGCAGAACGCCGTGTTTTCCATCTTAAAGAAAGAGCTTGGTATTAAGGATATTTCCATCAAAATGGAAGTAAATGCCCATCACAATTATGCTTCTCTAGAGGAGCATTTCGGAGAACGAGTATGGGTTCACCGCAAGGGTGCCATTCGTGCTCAGGCAGGCGAACTGGGTATTGTTCCTGGTGCTATGGGCAGCTATTCCTACATCGTCGAAGGCCTCGGCAATCCAGACTCCTTTAACTCCTGCAGTCATGGAGCCGGGCGCATCATGGGCCGCCGGGAGGCTGTCCGTAAATTTAGCGTAGAGGAAGTTGAGCAGGACTTAAAGAAGCAAGGCGTTCTTGCATTCGGCAGGCGGAGCCGGCGTGAAGTTCCTGAAGAGTACCGCCGGGCCTACAAAGACATTGATGAAGTCATGGAAAATTCGCTAGATCTGGTCAAACCTGTGCTGAAGTTGAAGACTCTAGCTGTTGTGAAGGGCTAAATTGGCGCTTGACACCTAGTCCCAGATACGCTGGTTGACATACTATGCAGCAAGCAGCAAATTCACGTATCTGGGAGGGATGCTGATGTACCAATACTGGGCTGAAAGCCAAGCGGCCATGCAGTCTGCGGGGGATGAGTATATGTCTGACTATGGATATCGCCCATACCCCGGCCCACCACCGCATCACAAACCTCAGCCCCGTCCACATTGTCCGCATCTGCCGGGGACTGTGCTTCGGGTCTCAATTCCGCCTGGCGCAGTGATCAATCTGGCTAATCTACTGGAAATCACTTCTCCATCAGGCGTTTGCTTAGTCGTACGCGTCCCGGCGTTCGGCAAGGGTGTGAAGTTTGATTCGCTGATTGAGGCGGTTCAAAGAGCGGGCGGTACTGTAGAATTTCAATGAAGTGGGCTGCCCCGGCTCCTGGGTTTAACCTAGGAGCCGTTTGCGATCCTTGCTTTATTAATAGAAGGTTAAGAGGGGATCTGTGGAGAATATCCAGATCGATTGAACACATGGAAAGGCGTGGTTGCTTTGGCTATTAAGACAGGAATTCAGCTGTACTCAGTACGAGACTCACTCGCAAAGGACCCTTACGGAACTCTGGCAATGCTTGCCGAGATTGGATACAAGTATGTAGAAGGGGCGAACCACAATGCTGTTGAGGACCCGGGGGTTGGTTTTGGTGTCTCTGCTGATGAAATGAAACGGATATTAGATGACCATGGCCTGCACATGGTAGGCTGTCATGTTCAGCCGCTGGAGCTTGGCATTATCGAGCGCGTCTTAGATTATCACCAGGTACTGGGTAACCGCCAAGTTGGAATTGGGATCGATTTCTTCCCCTACGGGGACATTGATTATGTGCTGCGCCGCTGTGAATTGTACAATCAGATCGGTGAGAAATGCCAGGAGCGGGGCATGCGCTTTTATTACCACAACCACTACCATGAATTCCAGAAGTTCGGCGAGAACTATGTCTACGATATTATCATGGAGAATACGGATCCATCGTTAGTATTTATCGAGATTGATACTTACTGGGCAGCGCGGGGAGGCGTTGATCCCATCGCTCTTATGGAGAAGTACAAGGAACGCCTGGTTCTTCTTCATCAGAAGGATTTCCCGAAGGATGCTCCGCAGCCGCTAGTTGTGTTTGAGAATATCATCGATTCTCAAGCAGATATCGACATGAAGGCTTTCGGAGCAAGCGTTGACCCGAAGTGCTTTACCGAGATCGGGACCGGGACTCTGCCGATTCAGCGGATCATTGATGCAGCAGCTGCTGCTCCGCACCTAGAATTCATCCTCCTCGAACAGGATCATTCACAGCTAGATGAACTAGAGTCAATTACGGTAAGTATGAACGCTTTCCGCAAGTTCAGCGGAATTGAATGGGATTAATACCTTGCAGCAAATCAGGCCAGCGGATGGTTTTTTCCGCTGGCCTTCGTGATTCTATAGGGGGTGAAACTGTGAACACGACTTTGATGTGGCCGGGGAAACAAGAATGCGTGAGCATGGCAGAAAGGCCAACAAAAAAATGTCTTCAGCCTGTGCAGGAGTACAGTGTCGATTGGGACAGAACTCAAAATGTCTATATCGAAGGCGACAATCTGGACGCCATGAAGATCCTGCGTAGGACTCATGAACGCAGGATTAAGTGCATCTACATCGATCCTCCTTACAACACCGGTAAGAGTCTCGTATACAAAGATGGTTTCAGTGTTCACAGTGAATGGCTCAATATGATATATCCGAGGCTGATACTGGCTCGCCACCTCTTGAGCGATGACGGTGCGATCTTGATTAGTATTGACGACAACGAGCTTCATCGTCTGCGGCTGATTTGCGATGAGGTTTTTGGCGCGGATCACCACGTGTTGACAGTTGTGGTCAACCGGGCGAGCGAGATTGCCTCGAGCAATACGATTTCTAAGCATGAGTACATGCTGATTTACTGCCGCGACAAAGATCGCTTTAAGGTCGATGGAATGAAGAAATACACGCTGTCGCGGGCCACAGTAGGTAACTCCGGCCAGACTATGCCCGTGATTGAGTTTCCTAAGGGCCTAAGGTGTGAAGGAGTCGAGGATGGCATCTACTATGAGACTCGGCGTGTTCCGGGCAGTCGTGAGAATATAGAGAACCTAGGCCCTATAGTGGTCAAAGACGCCAAGTTGGCTGAAAATGTCAAGCTGCGGGCACGCTGGCGCAGCTCTAATGATATGCGCAGGTTTTTCGCGAACAACTGTCGGCCCACACCCGCCAAGATTTCAGGCGTCATTGAAGAGATCTATTTTCGCGGAGACCGGTTTGTACCTTATATCAAAAAGCTTACCTTTGAAAAAATCCCGTCCCTATATCTAGAAAATAGAAGGGGCAGCGCAGATCTAGAGAAACTTGGCATGGGAAATTGGTTCCCGTTTCCCAAGTCAATAGCTTTTCTAAAAAGATATTTGTCTTATCTGGACTTAGCTGATGGAGAATTCGTCTTGGATTTCTTCTCGGGTTCGGCGGCTACAGCACAGGCTGTTATGGAACTAAATGCTGAAGACGGGGGCATGCGTAGGTTTATAATGATCCAGCTCCCGGAGAAATTGGGCCCGGGCTCAAGTGCGTATCAGGCGGGTTGTAGGGACATCTGCCATATTGGTCAGGAGCGAATACGCAGAGCGGCTGAGAAGATCAAGAGGGAGACTGGAGCCGAGATCGACTATGGTTTCAAGGTATACCGTACGGCCGAAATTGGGGCCGAATGAGAAAGGAGCTTCCAGAATCGGAAGCTCCTTCAGTATGATCAGTGTTAAATAGATTAGTAGCCAAGAATATCGTCGATATAAGCTTGACCGACAGAAGCCACAGCGTTTAGAGCCTCAGCAGGTGTCTTCTCGCCGCGGATGGCTTCGTTGTAAGCCTCGTTGACCTCTGGTGCAGTCAGGGCAAACTGGAAGATGACACCGTCTTGGCTGTATTTTTCGAGAGTTTCTCTCATCACACGTGCACCCTTAATGTCTGGAGCCCACTTCGCGATCCGGCCTTCGATTGTTGCTTCAGTAGAATCAGCGATGTTTTCGGTACGGAACAGGAAGTCGACCAAAGCTACCATAGCATCAGGTTGTGCTACGTTAGCAGGCAGTACCCAGGTTTCAACCCAACCAGTGTACAGGGTGTTGTCACCGTGTGGGCCCTTGGGCAGCGGCAGGATTCCGTAGTTCACTTGACCGGAGTTAGCGAGCAGCTCTACACGCCATCCTTCACCAAAACCAATGGCCGCGTTGCCATCTTCAAAGGCGCCAAAACCACTGGTGACTACTTGGTCTACTTGGCGGAGTTGGTGGCCGAAAGCGATACCTTCTAAGATCCGCTCAGAGTTCCAATTATAGAGGATCTTGCCATTTTCATCCTCGATGAAAATATTGTCGCCGTTGGTGCAGGTGAGGAATGCCCACTCATACATGTTAGCGATACCCCACTGGTCCACGACACCGTCTTCGTTGAAGTCAACGGTAGTGGCCAGCGCAATGTCTCTCATTGCATCCCAGGTCCACTCGCCTGCGAAATACAGTTCATATGGATCAGGCAGTCCAGCATCCTCAATGATGTCCTTGTTGAACACTGTCCAGTATGCTGTACCTGCATCTACCAGGTTAGGGAAGAGGCTGACAGCATAGTACTTGCCGCCCAGGGTAAAAGCTTCGATGCCGGCACGGGCAACGTCCCATGCTTCGCCGTAGTACTCAGTTCCCAAGATGTCACTGACTGCGAGCAGCTGTTCTTGACTAGCCATTGACAGGAACCACGATTGGTTTTGGGTCATTCTCCAGACGTCATACTCAGAGTCGCCACTGAGCAGACGAGCTGTCAACTGAGCTTGATAGTCGTCTT
>ERZ773359.636-NODE-636-length-50187-cov-9.379179_pt1 | contig 50187 bp, 36 predicted proteins | sample MGYA00374955_ERZ773359 | MGnify/ENA primary metagenome ERZ773359 (study PRJEB29098, sample SAMN04486028) | biogas fermenter metagenome | study: EMG produced TPA metagenomics assembly of the Biogas fermentation microbial communities from Germany - Plant 4 DNA1...
AGGACGGTGTTAATAGTAATTGTTGCCAGTTGTCCGGATCGTGCTAGAAATCTAAAGTTCTCAAATCCCACAAAGGGGCTTTTTAGAATTCCGTCGCCATAATTATATTTTATGAAGGCCAAATAAATCCCAGGCATTGGCAGATAGCTGAATATAAAGAAGAAAATTATCACCGGAAGGGTCATCAATAAAAGAGTTTTGTTTTTCTTTACCTTTTTAAGAAAAGATGACTGGCTTTTCTGCTTTCTATGAGAGATTTTCTGATCGATGGTAGCAGCTTTGACCTTTGCCGCTTTGACTTCCATATGAATTCTCCTTCCCTAGAATTTAACTACCCTTAATTGGTGTCTTCCAACGAAGTTAAAGATAGGGGCTTGAAGTCGATAGGAATTGATATTACCAGTGCAGTTTTACTTCTTGAGCTGGTTAATAATGCCATAGTATGAATGTAGATTGGAACATTGCTTTAATGTCGTTAAATATGTATTGATTTATATGTTGTCAACAATGCATTGGTCTAGCACTAAATCAGATGGGTTAACCGACTTTACAATGCCAGGTCTTTTACCTAACATATGTGTCCTATAGATTAATCTGACTATCTCGTCTTAATAAACAGTTCGGTCGCTTAAAATGTGTGAAAATTAAAATTCGGTTAATATATTCTATGCCGATTGGATGAAATAAGAAGTTGAGATGTTACTTATCAAGCATATGAAACCGGTTTCATAACAATTATAAATCCTTTTTTTGTTAAAGTCAACACTTTTTTCATAAATATGGTGACACTTTTCATATTACATAGTCAGAACTACTATATAGCAATGATTTTACTATGTATAATATGTTGACAGTAGAAGAAAATGATAGGGAGAGTAGAAGTTTTAGGAGGATTACAATGAAGCAGCAAATACACACCTTTCCGTTATGGGACAGAATCGAATCAAGATCCGAATGCCCTTTTTGCGAGATATTGGAAGAAACCCAAAGATCCTATATCTCCAGTATGTTTCGCAATATGACAACTGATAAAGACTTCATACAGCATCTGCGGAGTAATTCCTTTTGTGATAGTCATTTCGCTTGTTTAATGGAGTATAGGGATAAATTTGGCCTGGCCCTGTTACTAAATCAGCTAATCACCTATGAAATGGCTGATTTGGAGTCCACAAGTATAAAAAGTTACCCTATCCCTGATAAAAAAGGCCCTCTTCAAAAGCTTCTTGAAAGATTCTTATCTGCGGCTCCTGTAAAAACATATGAGGAACCGCCAGCTAATAGATGTGCTCTGTGTACCCATTTGGATGAAAAGGAGTCGGATTATATGGCTACCTTGATACAGCTTTGGGGGGAAGATCTTCATTTTAGGGCTTTGTACTATAATAGTCAGGGATTTTGCCTCAAACACTTTTATTCAACCACCGAAATGGCTCCAAATATTTTGGAGGGTAAAGAACTCAAAAATTTCCTGGATACCAGTTTCTATGTCCAAATTCAGAGTATGAAGCGGCTAAATGAAGATTTGAAATGGTTTATAAAAAAATTTAACTATGAATATACAAATGAACCTTGGAAAAACTCCAGGGATTGCCTGGTGAGGGGTATATTTAAAATAAAAAAGAAAGATCCCATAAACTAGGATCTTTCTTTCTGAATCATACAATTCTTATATTAGCCCTTTTAAGAACCTTACGGCCTCTCTTATATCCTGCTCGGGATTTTTTCCCACTTCTCTTTCAATGGTTAAAAATCCATTGTATCCTATGTCCTCCAATGCTTTTAACCAATTGGGGAAGTCTACATGCCCTTCACCAAGGGGTGTCTCCAGGAAATAATCCTCCAAACGAAGATCCTCTATACCGCCCTCTGCAAAGAATGTATAAATCCTTTCCGGATCACTCTTTTGTTTCATAATACCATCCTTGGCATGGGTATGAACTATGTAGTCCTTCAAAGTATATACACCCTTAACCGGATCATCCCCTGTCACCATAACAAAGTTGGCAGGATCAAAGTTAACCCTCACACCCCTGCTCCTAAGGGAATCCAAGAAGTCTTTAAGGACAGCGGCTGTCTCCGGACCGGTCTCTATAGCGAAATATGCCCCCAGTTCATCACCGTATTCTCCCAATTCCTCGCAGGCATCCTGCAGGATCTTGTACCTGGGATGATTGGGATCTTCCGGAATTACGCCGATGTGTGTAGTTACGACCTTGGTATCCAGATCTTTGGCCAGATCCATTATCATCTTAGATCTATTGATCCTTTCGGGGTTGTCCTCGGCTATGGCAAATCCATGCCCGCCTAGATCCCCACAAAGGGCAGAGACCACCAGACCATGGGATCTAATGAGGTCCAGAATTTCCTTCCTTCTTGCCGGCGAAAGATTTTCCGGAGCCATTTCACCTGAAGTCGCATAGATCTGTATACCGGTAGCACCCACCTCTTTAGCCTTCGCTATACCCTCCTCCAGGGGTAACCTAAAGGAATCCACCATAACACCAATGCTAAACCTTGACATCCTATCATCTCCTTCTTCTTTATTTTTATAAGTTAGAGATTAAACTTAATTAGAATTCCAAGATCTGTCCATTCCAAAATAGATATATATACCTACCTATGACCTTTTTATCCGTGATTTCTTCCAAGGCATAGGCATAGTAATCAATCTGGGCTTTATATCTGTCACGAATTGCTTCGAGTCCTCCCTTAGGTTCAACATAATCCGTCTTATAATCTACAAGAACAATCCCCTCCGGTTCCTCAAAATAGCAATCCACAATCCCCTGAAGTATGATCCCATCGTTTTCACAGATCGATCCGGATAGTTCGGGATAGAGCCTGATGCTGGGCAGTTCAATGGTGAAGGGAACCTCCTTGAAGATTTTCTCTGCCTTTAGCATTCTGGTTCCTAAGGGAGAACGCAGGAATCTACCTATCCTAAGGATATCAACCACCTGGGCCTGTTCCTTGGTAATGAGCTGAATTTTGACCATATCTTCTATCTGAGCCCTTATGGCATCTTCGGATGTCGCCCTTTTAAAATCTAAATGCTGTAAAACAAAGTGGAGTAAGCTGCCCCATTCTGCGGATGTCAGACCCCTGGCCTCTTCCTCTAAAAAGGACGGTCTTCTTATAAGGGTGGGCATTGCTAGAGACATAGCGGGGATTTCCTCTGAAAATTCCGTATCCAAATGCCTTTTTAATTCCGTTACCGATACCTTTACAGGCAGCCTGCTGGCCTGGTCATGTGGATACTTCCAGCTCAATCTATTTATAACCTCATCCCTTAGGGATATCTCATCTTCTTCGCCTATCTCCCATAGGAGATCCCCGGATTTTATAGAACTATCCTGCAAAATTTCAACGCCCATGGCATCCGCCTTACCATAAAGGGATAATTTCCATCTGGAATCATGAGCTATAAGCCTATCCGTATCCATTCCCTCTGGATCAAGAATCTGCCTTAAAGGCAATCCATCCTTATGTCTGATTATAGCTGGGCCTATCCAGTCCAGAAATCTCCTTGCCCTCATTGTTTCGTATTCGGGAAGTTTTAAATCCTCAATTGCAAGGGCATCTGCCCACCTGCTGACTTCCCGCCTTAAATCTTTAACAGCACCGGTTATGATCAGCCTCTCCCTTGCCCTGGTCAAAGCAACATATAGGATCCGCATCTCCTCTGAAAGGGTCTCCAAGGTAATCCTGTGCTTAAGGCTTTCTTTGGCCAATGTGGAATATATTATCCTCCTGTCATAGTCCACATAATCCGGCCCTAATCCTAAGTCATGGTGAAATAGGATGTTTCTTGTAGTATCCATAAGATTGAACTGTTTCCCACATCCAGCCACAAACACTATGGGGAATTCCAGACCCTTACTCTTGTGTATACTCATTATCCTGACCACATTTTCATTTTCCCCTAGAATCTTAGCGCTGCCCATATCCCCCTGGCCGGTTTTTAGCCTGTCAATATAGAGGATAAAGTTAAATAACCCCTTGTAACTGGTTTCCTCGTATTGGCGTGCTCTCTCAAACAGGATTCTAAGGTTTGCCTGGCGCTGCACCCCGCCGGGAAGGGCCCCAACACAGCTGTAATATCCTGTTTCTCCGTAAAGATACCATATGAGCTCATCGGTGGACATATACTGGGATATATCCCGCCATCTATTTAATTTGTCAATAAACGCCCGGGCCTTTTGGGCGAGCCTGTCCTCCCCTTCCTGGGCCTTTTTGACAAGGGCTTCGTAGAAGGTAGATTCCCGGTCCACAAGCCTGACATCGATAAGCTCCTCAGGGCTCCACGATTCTATGGGGGATCTTAATACCGCCAGCAATGGGATGTCCTGCATAGGGTTGTCAATTATCTGAAGCAGGGATAGCATGGTCTGTACCTCAATGGTTTTAAAGTAGCCGGTACCACTGTCAGAGTATACCGGTATTCCCTGTAAGGATAATTCCTCCTGAAAAGTATCCGCCCAATTGACGGTAGTTCTAAGTAGTATGACTATATCCCTGAATTCTGCCTTCCGATAATCGCCTTTGGCTTTATCAAAGATCCTGGCGGGCTTCCCCTTGCCTTCCGGTGAAACCAGCTCCAATATCCTGCGGGCAATTATTCTGGCCTCGGTCTGGATAATATCCAGGGGTTCTCCCCTTGCCCCTTCATCGCCGTCTTCACCATCTTCGTCATCCTCGCCGAGGTCCCCATAGTCAGAGCTCGTATTTTGGTAGGGCTCTGCATCTTCAGGGGAAGCATCGTCTTTCATATCGATTATATGAAATTCTATGGGCTCGCCCTCCGGCGGTTCACCATGTGCCCCCTCCTTAAAGACTGCACCGAGATTTAGTGCTTCCTCATCATCATAATCCAGTTCTCCTACGTTTTTGGACATTATCTGACTGAAAATGAAGTTGACCCCGTCGATAATACTCTTTCGACTTCTGAAATTCTTAAAGAGTTGAATCTTTCGGTCTCTGGATCCCGGCTTCAAGGAATAAGAGAAATACTTTTCCAGAAATAGATCCGGCCTTGCTTGACGGAAGCGATAGATACTCTGCTTCACATCCCCCACCATAAACATATTGGGCCTTTGGTCATACTTTCTGGAAATGGTGCTAAGGATCACCTCCTGCACCAGATTGCTGTCCTGATATTCATCCACCAGAACCTCTTCGTATCTTTCACGAAGGTTTAGAGCGATCTCTGAGGGGATTCTTTCGCCGTTCTCATCCTCATCCAGCAAGATTTCAAGGCACATATGCTCCAGATCGTTAAAGTCTACCAGTCCCTTGTCCCTCTTCTTCGCCTGGTACCTCTCTCCCAGCTCCAAAACCAGATCGATAAGGCACTTCATCCTGGGATAAAGGCTCCTTAGATCCCTTATTACCTGATCCGGTTCTATAGCGAATAATCTGTCTTGAATTCTCTTTATGCCGGCCTTAACATTGTCCCGTATCTTCTTTACCTGCTCCTGTTTATCCTTGTCCGCATCCTTGCCGTATCTGGGCAGCCTTTTGAAATCCACTTTTGATACATAATCATGGACGCTTTCCCAGCCTTCATGAAAGCCCTTTAGGATAGCCTCTATAGCGGAATGCTCCTCCACAAAGTTTTTAAGATATGGCTGCAATCCCGGATCCCCTTTTATTATATCAATAGCCTGGGCCATGGATTCTGCCAGCCCCATTACTTCTACTCTTGTGCTTTCAAGAAGTTCCTTGCCCCATGGAGTATTGCCCAGATCGGTACCGTATGGGATATTAAAAGCACGGCTATGGTTGTGGAGCCATTCCTCAGGCCATGGATGGCTTTGTACAAAATCATAGAGCCCCAATACCATATCCTGAAGCCTTTTATCATCCCGATTGCTGCTGTAACTTTCTACCAAATCCAGGAAATCCTCGTCCATCTCGTCTTGTAGGTACCTATCTTCAAAAAGCTCCTCCAAAGCCTCCAACTTTAAAAGAAGCCCTTCGGTTTCATTGGCTATTCGGAAGTTGGGATCAATGTCCAATTGATGGAAATTATTCTTTATAACCTCCAGACAGAAGGAGTGTATGGTGGTTATACTGGCCCTATTTAAAAGAGCCAGCTGGCGCTGTAAAACTTCAGATTCGGGATCGTTCTCCAAAGCGTCGGAAAGAGCATCCCCTATTCTCTCTTTCATCTCCGTGGCAGCTGCATTAGTAAAGGTAACCACCAACAATCGGTCTATGTCCACCGAGTCCTTTGGATCCATAATCCTTTGAATTATTCTCTCTACCAAAACCGCCGTTTTTCCTGCTCCCGCGGCGGCCGCTACCAAAAGATTACTACCCTTAACCCTTACGGCATCCAATTGCTCCCTTGTCCACTTTATTTTACCGGCCACTACCATCCCTCCCGTCCTTCATATTATCCCAGACCTCTTCCTCTTTCATATCCTTTATAAAGCGATAACGGTTATCCTGAAATGAGGGATCGAATTGACAAACCGATGAATAGGGGCAATACTTACATGCCGTCGTCTTCTTATCCCTATAGGGATTTATATAGGCATTGCCTTCTATTATCTCCTGAGCCATACGGATTAGCAGGTCCTTACTGTATCTGCAAAGATTATCGAACTGTTCCATGCTGGCTGCGGAAGATTTTCCAAGCTTACCGTTCTTATTGATCCGTGCCGGTACGATTAGGGATGCCCCGTCGATATCCCGATCCATTTCCCTTATAAGATTTACATCCGCCAATACCAATCCATCCATCTTAAGCTTCTTCATTATGGCTTTCTCTATATCTCCCTCATCTACTTCACCGGTCAACCGGATTAGTGGATCATCTATCTTAAAATATAACATCCCGGCGGGCAAAATCTTGTCCCCCAATATTCCCCTGCCATTATCCATTACTGCCCCCAGGTAGGTGACCAACTGTATTTGAAGGCCATAATAGACATCGGACAACTTAAAGGATCTGCTGCCTGATTTATAATCAATGATCCGGATGTAGGTCCCCTCATCAGCCTTAAGGGCATCGACCCTGTCGATTCTGCCAACCAGGTGAACCTGCTCACCGGAAGGTAGTTCAAGAACGATGGGGGGAAACATATCATTTTTAGAATCGCCAAAGGACACCTCATATCCTATGGGCTCAAAGCCACTTCTTATAATATGCTCCCTTATGACCCAAATAGCCCTGGCTACAACCCGCTTTAAGCGAACGACTAAATATCTATAGCGATCACTATTATTTATCAGCCAACCCATCCTCTTTTCCAACAGCTCATCCACGATGATAGAAATCTCCTGACGGCACCATTCCCTATCAAAATCTTCCCAGCCTATACCGGCATCCTTTATCCTGGAAGAGAATGCATCTATACAATCGTGCATAAAGCTGCCCATGTCCGGTGGTGTAAGCCTATAAACCCTTCTCTCCCTGGCCCCGAGCCCATACCTTAAGTAGTAGGAAAACGGACAGGATGCATATTGCTCCAGCCTTGATATGCTGGAATACATAGGCGATCCGTAGAGCATAGCCGCCCTTTTTGCTCCCACCTTTTCTACTTGATTGGTATAGTCCATCCACTCTACTACCCTGTCTACCCTTTCCTTCCAGGAATCTTGGCTTACATACCAATCTCTTACATGTTTCCACATGGGATTAACCCCATGACCCAATATACCCTGCCTTACAGCAGAGATAAGTTGATTGAAGGTGGGAAGCGGTGCAGAGACCATATTGAATATTTCCTCCGGTTTGTTTGTCTCCGACAGGTTGTTGCGCTCCCTTATCCTGGGAAAGAGCTTTTTTAGCCTTGAGATTATGATGGAAGGTCTCATGGTCCTGCCTTCATGATCTGCAATGGGATAACTTATAAATAGGCTGCCTCCGGTGGTGGATAGGGTAGAATAGATTATAAACTGTTCCTCATATGCCCGGGTCCTGGTGTCCTGGGCCAGTTCCACCCCCATATTCCGAAGGACATTCCTATCCCCGTCGGAAAGTATCCCTTCTTCTCCCGGTGGTGCCGGAAAGACCCCATCATTCACTCCCAGAATAAATAAGGCCTTAATCTCATGGCTCCTGGATCTCTCTACACTTCCTACCAACACCTGATCAAGAGAAGGAGGAATAAGGCCGATCTTATGCTCGCTAAAGCCTATGGACAAAACTTCCCGGAATCTCTCGATCCCCATGCTTTCCTCTCCCATGGCTTCTACCGTCTGATCCAGTACTTCCATTACAATATTCCAGATCTGTCCATACTCGTTGGCCAGGCTTAGGGAGCCTGCTTCCCTTAAGTCATCAATGCGTTCTTCTATTAACTCAGGTATTTCTAATTCACATAAAAACTCATAGACCGCACTGCACATATCCCGTACTGGGGTGCGTCCCCTGGTTTTCTTTCGAAAATCCATAAGGGGCTTTAGAACATTCCGGCGGGTACGGTTCACTCTGTCTATTATGGAAAGCTCCCGCTCCGTCATTTCTCCTGAATAAAACCCCGAATCCGGCCTGTAATCCCAGTCCTCCTCCCTTGTCCATTGGTTCCCCCTTATGCCATTTGCCAGGACATAGTTCTCCAGGATGTCTATTTCCTCCCTGGCTATCCCGGTCAGACCTGTCTTTAAATACCTGAACACCGACTCATAGGACCAATTATGCACGAAGATATCCATCATGGATAATACCAGAGTAACCAGGGGATGGCTGTCAACGGGCTTTTTCCTGTCTATGAAAAAGGGAATGGAGTATTGAGGAAATATGGCTGATATAAGGCCTTCGTATTCTGCCAAATTCCTCGTGACCACCGCTATATCCTTAAATCTGATGCCCTTTTCCATGCAAAGGGATTGAATGCTTCGCGCTGCCTCTTCTATCTCGGTATAAATATTGCTGGCAGTAAATATTTCTATATCCTTGGTTGGTTTAGTATATCTTTTATAGGGATAGGTAAAAAAGTAGCCCTCCAGATGGGCCAGTTCCGGACTGTCCTTATACCTGTAGAAGGGCTCCTCTTTGAAGGTTACGGCCTTCTCAATAGCAATTTGATTTTTTTGCGCCAGCTCCCTTAGTTTCAAGGCTGTATTTCGTACCGGAGTAAAAACATCTCCGCTAGAAAAGGGTATCTCATCGAACAGATAGTCGGTACATAGGCATACATTGACCCGTTTGGATTTCTTAAGCAGCTCCTCTATAACGCTATACTCTTGAGGGGTAAACCCTGAAAATTCATCGATCCAAATCTCAGCCCCATCAAACTGAGTAGATTCAGGCAGTTTTTCAGCCATTAGGGTAAGATCATCGTCAGCGTCTATGTATCTTAAATGTAATGTCTCCTCAAACCTGCGGTATATGGCACCGATCTCTTTGAGTTTTTCCTTTAATGCTTCGTCTTCAATCCTAGTGTGCAGCTCTTCAATGGAATCAGGGGTGATATTATATCTCTTTAGTTCAGAGATAAGTTCCGATATGGTACTTACGAAACCGGATTGTCCTGCCACCTTCCCAAAATAATTGAGATTATCCTTTAGCTCCTGAATTATACGATAAATGAGCATGGACCTGCCCGAAGGACTTATATGCCTTCTGGTAAATCCACCTACCTCATTGAATACCCTGTATGCCATCCGTCTAAAACTAAGAACCTGAGCATCTATGGCCCCTCCCCTTGGTGCTGTTTGGACCAGAGCTCTTTCTGCCTGCATGGAATACTGCTCGGGCACAAGAAGGATAAGTGGCCTTTTGGGCTGTCCCCTTAATTGTTCTTCCAAAATATTCCGAATTTCCTGCATGCAAAAATGGCTCTTCCCAGTTCCGGATCTGCCGTAGATCAACCTTAAACTCATGAAACAAAGCCCCCACTTTCATGTTTCCCCTACTGTTGGTATAGTCTCGTTACGGATATCATCATTCAGCCCGTGATTTTATTTTATCATAAATTGTATAGAAATTACAATTATCTGGGGGTTATGAGTGAATATTATTACACCATATATGCGGAACAAAACTAATAGAGCAGGCGATCAACCTCTCCCACAGACCGGCAGAAAAAAAGAGGCCATAGGCCTCTTACTAAATTCTATAGACATGGACGGGATTTTATGTATAATCTGGTCATTATCCCAACTTGATAACTTTGCGTTGGGCACCTGATCCCTTCCTAATACACATCATAAATAACCGAAATCATGACTAGATACTTTATTTTTGAAGCAGGTGAACCGCAAATCCGCCGATCTCTTCTTTGAGGTATACGGCAACCATGGTGTCGCCCTTATATTTTGCAGATTCCATGTCAACGGTAAAGCCCTTGCTCTCGAGATAGTGGATGGCGCGTCCAACATTGTTGGTCTTTACTGCAAGATGCCCATTTTTACCAAGACCCGCGCCTTTCATGACTTCAATGCCACTTCCGGCAAAGTTTGAACTGTTGCCATATTTAACACCAAAACCGAATACCGCATCAAATTCCTCGGCGACTTTTTTAGAATCGTCATCATCAGCCGTGTTGATTCCAACATGGGCAAACTCGAAGCCCAAGAGCTGAGCTATCGATAGCTTTGCCGTCTCACGAATCGCATCAAAGTTGCCCGACGCAATATCCTTCGGATTACTCAACCAACCGCCACCAATGGCGTGGATGAATTCTTTATCGGAATATTCATCGAGATTTTTCAAACTAATTCCGCCGGTAGGAATAAACTTAAGACCCATGGACTTATAGGGACCCTGCAAAGCAGTGCAACCCTTTATGCCGCCATAGACGCCTGCCGGGAAATACTTAAGAACCCGAAGGCCCTTATCCAACGCCATTTCGATTTCGGTCGGGGTAACGCATCCGGGAGTTATCGGAACGTCATTTTTTACGCACCAATCGACAATTTTGGGATTAAATCCCGGGCTTACAATGAACTCCGCCCCGGCATCAACCGATTCCTTACACTTATCCAGCGTAAGAACCGTTCCTGCCCCAACCAAAACCTCGGGATTCGACGCCTTCACCGCTTTGATGGCATCAATTCCGGCATCTGTACGCATGGTGATCTCCATAATGGGAATCCCGCCGTCACAAAGAGCCGCAGCAACTGGCGGACCATCTGAAGCCTTTTCCAAAACAACCACCGGAACCAAACCGATTTTACCTATTCGTTCTAAAACGTCCATGATACATACTCCTTTCATTGATCCTCCCATGACTAAAGTCACGAGATTCTGTCGCTTCCAGCCAAGGGGTGTCCAAATCGCTTCTACCCCGGGTCGGCTGTCTGAGTCTAGCCGGGTTTTTCACTAGGCAATAAGGACTTAGAGCTACCGCAGAATATACCTATGGGCGAAGATTCCATAGATTTCACCCCCTTGTGCCGGGTGTTGTTCTGCCTTAATTATATACCATTTTATATTAAAGAACTAGTATTTCATGAATTCATTCAATTCTTTGTCGATTCATCTCACGAATGAATTCATGAGTATTCTCGGCAAATCTATAAGAAAGTCCCATCCTCATCTATGGATAAACAATACGGAAAATAAATCTATCTATAGATGATGAATATTATGGTTGGAGTTGTTTATTCCTAATATACATCATGGATAACTGAAATCATGGCCAGATATTTTTCTACGGGTATATACTCAGGGACACTGTTTCCTGTGCCCAAGGCATCCCCGCCACAGTCCAGGCTCTTCTCTATCATATTACGGGATCTTCTCTTTATATCCTCCTCCGAGGCCTCAATTACAAAGTTAACATCCATACCGCCCAGAATAGCTATTCTGCCCTTCCACCTGTCATATGAGTCCTCTACCCTGAGGATATTATCTTCAAAGGAATGTTTGCCATCGTAATTAAGATCAGTGATCAATACCTCCATGGTATCTAAATAATATCCACATGAATGCAATATAACAGGCTTATTATACCTATGGGCCGTATCCACTATTTTCTTGTGCCAGGGGTAAACATATTCACTCATAGCCCAGGGGGGTAAGAAGGTTTGGGTGTTAAAACCCCAATCATCGTTGGATATTATCAGCCCAACGCTATCGTGTTGAGCAGCTATTTCATAATATTTAACCAGCCTTTGTCCCACATTGTCAAATACCTGTTTTAATAGCTCGGGGTCATCATACAGCATGTAGCAGAGATTGTCATAGCCTGTCAAGGATATTACATTCTCCAACACGCCGCCCGGTCCCATGACTGCAAGTTTCATCCCATGAGGGAGATAATCCCCTATCTTCTCCAGCTTGGAATAGTCATAGTCTTCCGGATCCTCCCATTTAAAATCACTAAAGCTCTTCTCATCAAATATTATCTCGCGGGCATTCAGGGAAATAGTCTCCTTGTGTTTCTCCTGCCCCTCGATGAACATAAACTTTGATCCATGAGTAGTGGCATAATCATATCCAGCAGCTTCAAAGGCATCCACAACGAATTTTAAATGCTCAAGTTCGTCCTCCCTATTCGGTCTTTTTCTACCTGTCAATATCTCGTATAGGGAATCGTTCATGAATAATTCGAAGAGGGTCGGTCTATCCGGCTTTTTACACTCCAATACCTTTTGGAGATTGGTGAAATCGGGCTTTCGTTTACGCAATATACTATTCATTTGACAAGACTGCTCCTCCCTTAGTAAAATACACGGCTATTATCGCCACACATTTATTCTATTTTATAGGCGCAAATTGAGCGTTACTCTATGGCTATCTTATTGGTACTTATCGTGGACAACCTCATCATATGTCCCATTCATACGCTCTTTTAAATAAATATTTCTTGGCTCGCTGTAACAGGGACCTGCAGATAGCCAATATGCGTAGAATTTCTTGTTTAGATCTATCTCCGTAACACAGACGCCCTCGTCTTTCTCCTCGACCTGGCCTATAACCTCCCCCATGGGGTTAATGATCCTACTGGGCATCCAGGGCGAATTCTCCTGCCTGTCTATGCCGGATATCACCATATATATGCCATTTTCCGCTGCACGGGCTGCTGTATGTATCGGTCCGTCACCGGCTGTGGGTACAAAGATTATTTCTGCTCCCTTTAATGCCAATATCTTCGACGGCTCGGGAAACATCTGGTCCCAGCATATAAGTATTCCAATTTTCCCAAAATCCGTATCAAAAACAGGATATTCGGTCCCCGGTATTACCCCTTCCTCCGCCTCGGTCATGGGTAGATGGGTTTTCCGGTATTTTCCAACAATCTCGCCTTCTCTATTGACCAAAACCGCCGTGTTGTAGGTATAGCTATCTTCTCTTTCATAAAAGCAATATATTATATAAGTCTTGTACTGCCTTGCCTTCTCCTTCATCTTCCGGGTAAAGGAGCAATCAATGGGTAGAGCCCTCTCCTCAAGATTCAGGGGTAATAGTCTTTCATTTATGGTTTCGCTCAGGCAGATGATATCTGCTCCCTGGTTACCTGCTTCGTCAACAACCTTGCAGATCCTGGCGAGCCTTCTCTCCATATCCGTGTCTGTATCTATGCGGGGGTCGATATAGGTAGTAGCCACCCGTACAATCCTTCTGCCCGGATCATCTACTCTTTCCAGACAGGGTTCCTTCCATAGTACATAACCATTAGATCCCGGCCATCTCAAGCCTAACTCAATCTTTAGGGAAGCTGCATCCCGGGGTGCTTTAATAATCCTACTCAAGTTCCTCCATCCATCCTCCAAGATGGCTATTTCATCTATATACCCCCGTTCCAACCATTCCCCATCCTCTTTGATCCAGGTAAATACAGCGCTTATACTGGTTTTTTCAATCGGTACATTTTCGCTGTAATATTTCACTTTAAACCTATAGGCGGTATTTTCCTCTATATCATCAATATCGCAGTACCACTTACCATAAGAATACTTTCCACCTGACGCGATCTTTAATACGTCTTCACCATGGACTGAATCCCTGTAAAATTCAGGGGATTGAAGTTCATTAGTTGCCCAAGTGTTCCATTTGTAAGTATTTATCATTTTAATTCTCCTCCCTAATACCAAGATACTCTATAATAATCCCCTTTTAGATTTGCCGTGCAGTGGCGTATACCTGGCGTCCTACCCTATTTGCAGTGTTGTATAACTCCATAATTTTTTCAGGGGATATATCGGCCTGGATGTTATGTACCTGGGTAAACACAAATCCGCCTCCGGGAGCAAATATCCCTATGAGCTCTTCTACCTCATTTCTAATATCCTCAAGGCTCCCAAAGGTCAAGGTGGTTTGGGTATCGCATCCACCGCCCCAAAAGGTTAGATGGTTGCCAAATTCCCTTTTTAACTTAATTGGATCCATATTGCGTGCAGACAATTGAACTGGGTTTAAAATCTCAACTCCTGCGTCTATAAGATCTGGGATTAAATCATAGATAGCCCCACAGGAATGTAAAAAGACTTTAACATTGGGAAAATTATTTCTAACATATTGATACAACCTTGTATGGTACGGCTTGATCATATCCCTATACATCTGAATCGATATTTGAGTGTTTTCCTGGGTTCCGAGATCATCCCCAAATTGAATAACATCAATATACTCCCCTACGGCATTAAGATATTTTTCCAAATCCCTAAGGTAAACCTGGATTTTCCTCTCGAGATAGTAGTGGACCATATCGGGGTTAAGAGCCATCTCTATAAAAAAACGTTCATATCCCCAATCCGATTGGCCGGCTTCCAAAATATTGCCGCCAAAGCTACCCAGGATGGCATAATCCGTTTTCTCATATAGTTCCTTGGCCTTTTCCCTTAAGTAGGAGAGCTCCTCATGGGTAATCTCAGAAACGGGTATCTTATCTATATCCCCCATACTTTTGACATTTGCATATGGGTGGTACATGGGATCAAAATAATATCCTCCTTTGGGCATTCTGGCAATGACCTTATCATCTTTAATAACATCCAGATCGCCTCTGGAGTTTTCTACAGGATTAAAATCCCTGGGGACTAAACAGTCGGACCCATCCATCAGCTTTCCCGGCTTCCAGTTAGCAATGTCAATCCCAAAAGCCGGCCTGTATCTATGCAGCTGGACAACATCTGCACCCATAATCTTCATTATTGCCTCTTCCGGTTCTGCCAGTTGCTGATATATATCGTAGACCTTTGTTTCGGTATTTTTCATCCCTAAATACTTCTTTAGCCTATTATAGGCAATGGCATTTATACCCGTCGACCTCATGGCACCAAAATCAATTGGTAATCTGTCAGGCTCCTGATGGTTGAGAGATATCCTCACCCTCTCCCTGGAAGTTAATTGCTCCATGATTAAGTCCCCCCTTTGAAATCATAGTGTAACCCCATCCTTAAATATAGCAATCTCTCGAAAATCCTGCTCCTCATTCTTAGCCAGTATTCTACCGGAAGCTACATCGATAATGTACTGGAAAAACTCCCTTGATACACTTCCCATCTCCCCATCTTCCAAGAGTATACCAGCGTCAAAATCAATCCAATGCTTCTTCTTTTTGGCCAGCTCACTATTGGTAGAAACCTTGACTGTGGGTACCGGCCCACCCAGGGGTGTCCCCCTTCCCGTGGTAAATAACACCATATGCGCACCGCTGGCCACCAAGGCTGTTACCGCCACAATATCGTTTCCCGGGCCGTCCAAAAGGTTAAGACCGGGTACGGTCACCGGTTCTCCATATCCCACTACATCCACTACTTGCCCGGTCCCACCCTTCTGAGTGCAGCCTAAGGACTTCTCCTCCAGAGTGGTGATACCCCCTTCTTTGTTTCCCGGGGAAGGGTTCTCGTATATAACCTGATCGTGGCGGATAAAGTACTCTTTAAAATTGTTTATCATTGTAACGCATTTTTCAAATACCTCTTTTGTTACACAACGATTCATCAATATGGTTTCTGCCCCAAACATCTCGGGTACCTCTGTCAATATGGTGGTACCCCCCTGAGATACCAGGGCATCAGAAAAAGCACCCAATAACGGATTACCGGTGATTCCGGAAAAAGCATCGGAACCTCCGCATTTTAACCCTATCTTAAGTTTGGATATGGGGATTTCCTCCCTAAAAAAGCCTTCAGCGTAGGAAACCAGATCTTCGAGAATTTCCATACCTACTTCTTGTTCGTCCTCTACATCCTGGGTGTTTAAAAACTTAATCCTGTTTGTATCAATAGAGCCCCGCTTTTTTAATACCTTTTTAAATTCTTCTATGTTGTTGTTTTCACATCCCAATCCCAACACCAACACTCCACCAGCGTTGGGATGGTCTACTAAACCCGCCAGAATGTTTTGGGTATTTTTATGATCGTCTCCCAACTGGGAACATCCATAGGGATGAGAAAAAAAGTGTATGCCATCTACCTTTCGACCTTTAAAATGCTGCCTGGCAGAATGAGTCAACCTTTCGGTAACCTTGTTTACACATCCGACGGTGTTTATTATCCATACTTCATTCCTTATCCCTACGTCCCCATTAGGCCTCAAATATCCACTAAAAGTAGGAATATTATCGTTTTCAGATTCCGGTAAGGTTTGGAATTGGGGTTCATAGGTGTAATCAAGCAGACCGGATAAATTGGTAGTTAAATTATGGGTATGCACCAGGCTACCCATCCTTATAGGCATGGTGGCGTGTCCAATGGACGCCCCATATTTGATGATATCCTCTCCCTTTGCTATATCTCGGACAGCCATCTTATGTCCTACCCCGATATCTTCTGTTGCCTTGATTTTACTATTGCCTATATCCAATACCTGTCCTTTATTTATAGGTCTAAGAACAACTGCTACACTGTCACTTTTGTGAATCCTTAATATGCGATTTTTCGGCATGCTACCCATCCCACTCCCCTATGTATTAATTCGAATAAGGGACCATTTTACCGCCCTCTTATATATTCATTATCCTTGGATTCCAACAAGATCCTTGACGGTATTTTCCATACCCATGTTCAAAATCCTTTCCAGATACTCACTAACCTTTTGGGTCATGCCGGGCAGCTCATTGAGATCCATATCCCAAAAATCCTTTTGCCCCAGGGCTTTTGTGCATAATAGAACCAGGTCCCCGCCTTTGTCATAGTCGGTCCATAAGTCTTGAAAAAATTCCAGCACATCCCTATCGTCTTGAATCCTATACTGGTTGCCCATCCTTTCCCCTATAAGAGCCTCATCCTGAATTTGAGCCCCCCTATAGAAGATCAACAAAGAAGCCAGAGAAAAGGTCAATACTTCTGGCAGACTATCCATTAAACTAAGGTTTTCCAGCAGTGAAGGCAGAACTCTTACCTTCCATTTGGATACGGAGTTCAAGGAGATGCTAAGTAGGTTATGTTCTATAAAAGGATTTTTAAATCGTTCCAGTACAGCATCTGCGAACCCCTGCTTATCCTCCTGGGGAAAGTCGAGAATAGGTAATATTTCTTCGTACAATCCCTTTTTCATATAGGATAGTACCACATCATCCTCTATGCATTGCCTGACTGTATCGAGACCATATAGATATGCCATAAGTGCAGTCATGGTATGGGTTCCGTTTAAAATCCTGACCTTTCTTGTCCTATAGGGCGTTAGGTCATCCGTCCAAACCACGTTAAGGCCTGCCTCGGTCAAAGGTATCTCCTTGGAAAGGCTTTTATCCCCTTCGATGACCCAAAGGTGAAAAGGCTCACCCGTATCAAGCAGCCTGTCCTCGTAACCCAACTCCCTATTCAGTTCCTCTATTTCATCCCCGGGATAGCCGGTTACAATGCGGTCCACCAAGGTGTTTAAGAAATGGTTATGTTCTTTGATCCAATTACTGAATTCGCTACCCAGTGCCCACTCTTCTGCGTACCTTAATACAATCTCCTTCAGGGAATCCCCATTCCTGTCGATGAGTTCGCAGGGAAGGATTATCATACCTCTGTCCGAAGATCCGTCAAAGGCCTTAAACCTTGCATACAAAAAGGAAGTTACCTTTGCCGGAAATGATTCAGGGCAAGTGTCTATGGGCATGTCCTCTTTTACGTATGCGATCCCTGCCTCTGTGGTATTAGATACCATAAACCGTAACTCCGGTTGGGCAGCGCATTTTAAGAACCCCTGCCAATCCTCATAGGGGTTGATGCCCCTGCTGACGGATGTAATTATCCGTTTTTCTTCCTTTATCTTGCCCTCAATTAATCCCCTAAGGAGCAGGGTATAAAGGCCATCCTGTTGATTTAGGGCATCTACCAGGCCATGGGGTATAGGTTGAACTACAATAGTTCTACCCAGAAATAGGCCTTGCCTGTTCATCTCGTCTACCATCCAGTCGATGAAAGCCCTTAAAAAGTTACCCTCACCAAACTGTATAATCCGCTCTGGCATCGTTTCAAGATTGCCAACTTCTACATCCCTGGGAAGGTTCAACCCCTCCTCAAGTAGCCGCCTATTGAGCCTTTTCACGCCTAAAACCCCCTCAAAATTTGCTTCTATCGGCCCATAACCCCAGAGCCGGATTACTTATATAAAAGATCTCCTCTCCGTCTTCAAGAATATTGTATCCATCCTTTAATTTTTTCGGATCATATTTTACTAAAGCTTCTTTTAAGGGCATATAGTTGTAGTTGACCTCTTCCACCTCTTCCCGGGTCAGATGGCCCGGAGCATAGGTGATTGAGAACCTGTCATCGGATGATCCATGGATAAGATGGGCTGCCACGGATTGATTTTCCTGAAGATCCTGATTCTCCTTAAACAGTTCCAATACCTTTAACCTGCCTGCATAACCATACTTTCGTATTAGTCTGTCGTTTTCCTGGTCTTCGCCAAACTGCCTGACTCCGGGAGCCAGGACGATAAGCTGCCCACCGTCCTCAATGGCCATCCGGGTCCTGTAGACGGATTTATTTCCCAGCCAGGTACTCTTAAATTCCCTTCCATCCAAGTAAACCACGACCTTTTTAAAGGGTCTGTCCACATATTCCAGATTCTTTTCCTGGCTTAGCTTTACAGCCTCCTCAAACAGGGATCTATCGTTGCCAATAAACAATCCATGGATATCCACCTTGTCTTCTTTGGCAGTGGTCACCGTCAATACATACATGAGGGGTATCTCCTTGGTAAAGTGTTCCTGGCAATAGTCAAATACCTTTCGAACCGGAGAATGATCCCTTCCCATGATCTTCTCCATTCCGTAAATCGCACCTAGCATATGGCTCTTGTTTATTATGTCCATACCACCGCAGCCCACAAATATATTCTTGCTGTAGTTGGCCATGCCCACCACTTCATGGGGCACTACCTGCCCTATGGAGATGATTAGGTCGTATCTTTTATCAAGCAGCCTCTTATTGATCTCCACATCTATGGGCTCATTCACAAGCCCTTCGGATATTTCAGATATATACTGACCAGGCACCTGACCGACTTTGACTACATCCGTCCTCCAGTTGTGTACTATGAAAGATTCTTTTGGAATTTCCTCCCCAAAAAACAGATCTATTTCATCATGAGTCATAGGCATATGGGTCCCCAATGCGGGCATAATATCCACCTTACAAACATCCTTAAGAAGCTGGTAGTACATCCTGGTAATATCCCCAGCCCCGGAATGTGCCCTGGTTAAATCCGGTGGGATTAATAAAACCTTTCTTAAGCTTGCCCTTTGCTCTTGCAAAGATTGGTCCAAGGCTTCCCTAATGCTTTTTTCATGAAGACCTTGGCCATCATCTGAAGTAATGCTAAGTCTAATCATCGCTCTCACCTCGACTTAATTATCGTAAATTTGCAACAGGAACCATATCTAATAACATGTCCGCATTATATAGGAAAATGACTTAAGTCCATTTCTCTTTCAAATCACACCGGGAATTGCCTGATTCAACGCTAAAGGCTGAATCCCAGTAATACAATCATATCATATTCTGAAAATAATTGACAATAACCTATGGGGACATATATCATATTGTTAACATCAACGCTACATACAAATGAAGGGGACCATTATTTACTAAACATATCCAAGGGAGGTTATCGATATATGAAAAAGCTAAATCTGGCTATCATTGGACAGGGACGTAGCGGGAGGGATATACACGGCAAATACTTCTTAACGGATCCGGATAGATTTAAAGTGGTAGCAGTTGTAGAGGCATTGGAGGATCGGCGAAACAGGGCAGCAGAGGAATATGGGTGTGACACCTATGAAAACTACCAGGAACTCTTTGGAAGATCCGACATTGACCTCGTAGTTAACGCATCCTTCAGCCATATGCATGCTCACACCACTATTGACTTATTAAATAATGGGTTCAACGTTCTAACGGAAAAGCCCTGTGCCAGGACCCCGGAAGAGGTCCAGGCAATGATAGATGCAGCAAAGGCAAATAAGCGGATGTTTGCTATCTTTCAGCAGTCCAGGTTTGCGCCTTACTTTGAAAAGGTCAAGGATGTAATAAACTCCGGAATCCTTGGCAGGATCGTACAGATAAGCATTAACTTCAACGGCTTCGCCAGAAGGTGGGACTGGCAATGTTGTCAGGAATTCGTTGCCGGCAGCCTCTATAACACAGGCCCACACCCTTTGGATCAAGCCCTTAATCTCCTCGATTACTATGACGGTATGCCCCAGGTATTTTGCAAAATGGATAGGGCCAACACCTTCGGGGATGCAGAGGACTATGTAAAGTTAATCCTTACAGCTCCAGACCGCCCGTTGATAGACATAGAGATTTCCTCCTGTGATGCTTATCCTACATATACCTATAAGGTCCAGGGTACTAGGGGCGGCCTTGAAGGAAGTATGACCCATATTAAGTGGAGGTATTATGACGAAAGGGTGGCTCCAAGGCGGGAACTGATAAAGACACCCCTCAAAGACGAACAGGGTCTGCCTATGTATTGCAGCGAAACACTATACTGGGCCGAGGAAACATGGAGTGTAGAGGATCCCGGTGTATTTAACCATGCGGTAAAACGGTTCTATGATAACATCTATGGTCATCTGACAGAAGGGACACCCCTTATAGTTACGCCCCAGCAGGTTAAACAACAAATACATGTTATAAATCTTTGTCATGAACAAAATCCAATGCCAAGATTCTGCTGAGCGGGAACTTCTTATTAGCGAATAAATCTTTCATAAATTAACGCGTTGTGCCAGTCAATCATATGCCGTTAATGACTATTGACCGCTCTGTAACATCGTAAGAGTAACTGTATACTGAAGTTTCAAAAAATCTATTATAGTTTTTAAATAACAAAGGTTAATGGTAATGTATTTTTTGAAACTTCCCTACTTCCGAAATCACTTTGGAGAAAACTAAGGCTTTTCTATATTCCATAAGCCAAGTTTTCTTAACCAAATCAATGAAGTCATCCGCTTGTCAATAGCTCATTACCTAAGATTATGAACTGACACAATTGGTTATGTTAACCCTTTAATACTGGTTATCCCAGTTATAGAAGCCATATAAAAAGGAGCTGTTGCCAGACTGATTAACCAGTTTGCTACAGCTCCTTTTTAATTGCTGATCGGGAAACACAAATCCCATGAACCAACTACTGGGTCATGGCCATGGCATATTCTTTTTTTATCTCCAGCCGGGCCTTCTCCCCGGCCAATACCTTTAAGACATCCTCTATTAGGCTTAAGGTGACAATTTCCCATCTATCGGTTGTTGGTCCCCCCCGATGGGGTTGCAAAAGTACGTTGGGTAAGCCGATTAATGGACTATCCGGTGGTAGTGGTTCTTCGTCAAATACATCTATTACCGCATTAAATCTGTTTTTCTTAAGCTCTCCTATAAGGGCTTCAGTATCAACAATGCTGGCCCTGGCTGTATTGACAAAAAGTCCCCCATCCTGGATGGATTCCAGGTGTTTCTTACCTACTAAATGATAGGTCTCAGGAGTCTTGGCGGCATGGACGGATATTATCTTGCAATTTGAAAAGATCTCATCCATGCTGGCCCTTTCCACCCCATAGCTATGAAGGACTTCATCGTCCACATAAGGGTCATAGGCGTATATCTTTACCCTAAAGGGCTCCAGCATTCTTACAAGATATCTTGCTACCGCTCCAAATCCTATAAGCCCAATGCTTTGATCCAAAATTCCTTCGTCCCATGCTTCCGTCGGGGGCCAATTCCCCTCTAAGATCTGGTTCTGAAAGTAGATTACCCTTCTCAAGGAGGTGAGGATATAAGTGAGAACACCCTCAGCTACCGATTCCGCATAGATTTCATTTCCGCTTAGTACGGTAATACCCTTATCATAGAGATAATCGCTTACGATGTTGGCTACGGATCCACCGGTATAGGCAATGACCTTAAGCCTGTTGGCATCTTTTAATACTTCTTCATCAAATCTGGCACTGCCCCACCCAGCTATGCAGACTTCTACATCTTTAATCCTTTCCTTTAATTCCCCAGGGCTGAAATTATTCGAAGTCTCATTCCACTTAACTTCTCCAATTGATTCTAACTTTTTTACTACCCGGGAAGGAAAGAAACCGTCCCTGACTCCAGATTTTGGCATTGTGACTAGAATTTTCATAGTCATCGCCTCCACAAGATTAATATTAAGGAGTATAGAGAGTTCCGTCGGGCAATCTAGTCTGGGTCCATTGGGTTACCCTTGTCTGACATGGATACTTAGCAGCTAATTCCTCATTAATGTCAATTCCCAATCCCGGCTTATCATTGGCATAAACATATCCGTCTTTGAGAATCGGACTGCCGGGGAAGACTTCGTGGAGGGTCTCGGATATACCGGCCCACTCTTGAATACCAAAGTTATGGGATACCAGATCTAAATGTACGTTGGCTGCATGACCCACCGGTGAAACGTCTCCCGGACCATGCCAGGCGGTTCTTATGCCGAATTGTTCACAGAAGATGGCCAGTTTTCTGGCAGGGGTTATTCCGCCTATCTGACTGATATGAACCCTGATAAAATCTATAAGTCTATTGTATATTAAATAATCCCACTCTTTGGGGTTGTTGTAAAGCTCACCTATTGCAATGGGAGTGCAACTCTGTTGACGCAATATTTTAAGCCAGTCTCCCTGCTCAGGAGATAGTACGTCCTCTAAGAAAAACAGCCTATAAGGTTCCAGAGCCTTAGCTAATCTGATTGCATCGATGGGCGGGATCCTTTCATGAACATCGTGCAACAGTTCAACCTGGTCTCCCAACTTGCCTCGGACATGCTCAAAGAGCTTTATGGTATTCCTTATGTACTGATCAGGACAATAGTATATGCCATCCGGAGCACCTGCCGGCTTGTTAAGGGCTTTTGCATCTCCACCGTATCCGCCCCATTGTATCCTTATGTGCCTGATATTCTGATCCATAAATTTTTGAACATTCTCAGTAATGGTATCAAGATCTTTACCGTCTGCATGACGATAGACTGCAACGCCTTCCCTTGATTTACCACCTAAAAGATCATAGAGGGGCATATTGGCCAATTTACCCTTGATATCCCATAAGGCCATATCGACCCCTGAAATTGCATTGTTGGTTACCGGTCCGTTTCTCCAGTAGGAGTTGTTGTTCATCAGATGCCATAGATCCTCTATGTTAGAGACATCCCTGCCCTTTAACAGGGGATCCAAATAGTCCTCTACCATAGATGCTACCAGCTTCTCTCTATAGGCAAAAGTAGCACATCCAAGCCCATATAGTCCCGGTTCGCTGGTTTCTACCTTCACGACTATCAGATTGATACCAGCCGGCGCCGTTAGTATCGCTTTTACATTTCTTATTGTTATTTTGGACATAACTATACCTCCTCTTTGGGTCGCAAATATCCTACGATATTTTTACATGCGTCTAAAAATATACCTACATCTACCGAATAGGAGAAGTATTGTACTCCGCCCTGCTTCCAAAAATCCACCGAATCCGGTTCGTCAATAAAAGTACCTACCACTATACCCTTTGCTTTGGCTTTATTTACAATGTATTCCATCTGTTCTATTACCTTGGGATTTGTAACATCCCCGGGGATACCCAGGGATTGGGATAGGTCATAGGGCCCGATAAACAGGACGTCTATTCCCTCTACCTCCAGGATCTCATCCAGGTTATCCATGGCCTCCTGTCCCTCCAACTGCAGAATAACCAAGGTCTCATTAGCTGTTTCAAAGTACTCATATCGATCTAGAGCAGAGTAGTTTGCTGCCCTAACGAAGCGGCATAGGCCTCGTTCGCCTTTGGGAGAGAACTTAGCCCTTTGGATAACTTCCCCCGCCTGCCGGGCATTCTGTATCTGGGGTACTTGTACCCCCATGGCACCAATATCCAGAGCTTTTCCAATACTGGTCTCGCTGGAATCCGGTACCCTTACTATGGGAACAAGTTCGGATATTATGGCGGCGCGAATATTATTTTCCATTTCCTTTACGGATATAGGACCATGTTCCATATCCAGGATGGCAAAGTCAAACCCTGCGTAACCCGCCACTTCTACGAAGGCCGGATCACATGTTTTCATAAAGGGACCAATAACACACTCTCCATCCCTTAAGGACTGCTTGAATCTCCTTAGCAACCCTCTCATGCCTGTATCCCCTTTCTACCAAACGGTTCTTCTCATCCTTGACCAGCCATAGCCGGCATCCTCGGAATTGTCCTCGGGCATACCCGGCAGGATAAGGCCGCCATCGATTTTAATGGTAGCACCGGTTATATAGTCCGCTTTGGTAGAAGCTAAAAATTCAACCAGATATCCTACCTCTTTAGGAGTACCAAACCTACCCAAGGGTATCTTCTTGGCAACATTGCTTGAGGTCAGTTCCTCATGGGTAAAGTTCCCTCGAATAGCGGTAGCACCCGGTGCAACACAGTTAACCCTTATGCCGTATTGAGACATCTCCAAGGCCAGGGATTCGACCCCACGGATAAGCGCTGCCTTTAACGAACCATAGATGGAATCATCGGGATAGGAGCGTATACCCCTCGTAGAAGCAATAAAGATGATATTACCCTTGATCTTGTTTTCCACCATATAGTTTGCCGCAACCTTGGAGCATAATAAGTAGCTCCTATAATTGAGTCCATAGAGAAAATCTATTTGGTCGGCACTCATGGTCAGCAAGCTGTGTTTTCTGGTTAAGCCGGCGTTGCAAACCAGCAGATCTATGCCCCCCAGATCCTCTATAGCCTTAGCTGTAACAGCCTCCGGTACGTCTGCCCTTTCCAGGCTGGCCTGGTAATAGAAACATTTTCTCCCCATGGCTTCTATTTCTGCCGCCAAGGACTGTGCTTCTTCCTTTTGAGAGTTATAGGTTATAGCTACATCATAACCTGCCTTTGCCAATACCCATGCAATTCCTCTGCCAATACCCCTGCTTCCTCCCGTCACAAACGCCTTTTTTACTGACATTTTGATGTCCCCCTCTCAATACTTATAAATAGCACTTAGAATCAGTATTAAATATGACTTGTATCTACAAAATCTATACTACCGGTTTAGTCCCTTGTGTTAAGTTATGGAATAGAATCTTAGGATAGTTTCATTGACGTTGATAAAAAGAACCTTCATTCTCAGCTAATAGTAATACTAATAGGCTATTAAACACTCCAATTTGATCTTGTTTGATATGGGTTTATATTCATTATCACAACCGTTGAAATTAACCAGTCATGACAAGAAAACCGGTATTACTCCTAAAAAAGTTTTAGGGGTCCGTCATACCAGGTTTTCTTCCAAAGCCTAAAACATATAGAAAATCGCTATATGAAAGTTTCAACTAGGTAAGGGGGATACCCCATCTCCTATTAAATAATCGGCACTCACCGCATATAATAGCGAGAGATATCCCCCGACCCACCACAATAGAATAATTTAATTTTCTATTATGACTTACCTCTGTACCCTTCCTGATGCGTCGCCGCCCTTTAGGGTTTCGACTTCATCAACGGACACATGGTTTGCGTCGCCAATTATGGTGTGTTTAAGTGCTGAAGCAGCAACTGCAAATTCCAATGCATCCCTGTTATCTTTTCCGGTTATTAGTGAATAGATAAGTCCTGCTCCGAAGGAGTCCCCTCCTCCGACCCTATCCACTATATGCAGTTCATATTTCTTTGAGAATAGATATTCGTTTCCATCGTAGAGCATTGCTGACCAGTTATTGTCTGAAGCCGATAGGCTCTCCCTCAAGGTAATGGTAACAATCTCAAGGTTAAACCGTTCCATCAATTCTTTTGCAACGTACTTGTATCCTGCCAAATCCAATTCACCGGTTGTGACATCGGTATCGGCAGCCTTAATTCCAAATACCTTTTCTGCATCCTCTTCATTGGCAACAACGATGTCTACATATTTCATTAGCTTACTCATTACCTTACCAGCCTTCTCGGTGGACCATAGCTTTTTCCTGTAATTCAGGTCGCAACTAATGGTTAACCCCATCTCCTTTGCAATTTTACAGGCTTCCTCTGTCAGCTCTGCTACATTATCTCCAAGGGCAGGGGTAATTCCGGTGAAGTGGAACCATTCAGCCCCTTCAAAGGCTCCTCTCCAGTCGATATCTCCGGGCTTGGCTTCGGCGATTGAGGAATGAGCCCTATCGTACACAACCTTTGACGGCCTTACCGAGGCGCCCTTCTCACAATAATAGATCCCTATCCGGTCACCGCCCCTGGCAATAAACCTGGTATCCACACCATACCTTCTCAATTCGTTAACAGCTGCGTCTCCGATAGGATTATCGGGTAGTTTTGTTACATAGGCCGCATCCAATCCAAAGTTGGCAAGGGATACAGCTACATTGGCTTCACCGCCGCCGTAGACGACTTCAAAGGTATCTGCTTGCACAAAACGCTGATATTCCGGTGGTGATAGTCGAAGCATGATTTCTCCAAAAGTAACAACTCTTTTAGGCATAAATATCCCCCTCTTTTATATTAAGATATGATTTGCATAAATTCTTACAAAAGCTCATTGGTCATGTTAGAGACATTAAGGGAAGTAATATCCTATACCGATTACAAGCCCCTGGCCTCGTTTATTTTTGCAATAAATTGTTTGGCTGTTTCGACAATGGCATCATAATCCCCGGTCTTAGCGCCACGGGTAAGAGATCCGCCCGCACCAACAGCTACCGCACCGGCCTTGATCCAATCGGCGACGTTATCCAGATCTACCCCTCCGGTAGGCATTAGCTTGGCATAGGGAATGGGACCTAAAATAGCCCCGATGGCCTTTGGCCCTAGAATTTGACCAGGGAATATCTTAATTATATCGGCCCCTGCTTCCATAGCTTCTACTACTTCCTTGATGGACATAGCACCTGGCATACAAGGAATGCGATACCTATTGCAAAGTTTCACGGTATCCAGATTTAAGTATGGGCTGACTATATACTGGGCTCCTGCCAGTATAGCTATTCTGGCCGTCTCTGGATCCATTACCGTACCAGCACCTATTACAATCTCGCCGTTTTTGTATACGTTGGATAGGTCCCATATGAGTTTATCTGCCCCAGGTACAGTAAAGGTGATTTCAATTCCAACCACCCCACCTTTTATACATGCCTCGGTAATCCTAAAGGCTTGCTCACTGGATTCGGCCCTAACTACTGCAACTAAACCACCTTCGGTTATTTTTGTTATAATTTGTTCCTTATCCATGTCCGCTCCTCCTTTCGCTAAATAGATGTTTTGTTTATCATAAAGCCCTCCGGTATGGTCCATTACCATAGGACATACCTGTAGCCTTAAACCATTATCTATTCTACTCAGGCTCTATGGTACCATTCCAAATATTTTTGGAATCTGTGTTCGTAGAATTTGGCCTTATCCCTATTTGGGACAATTGTCTCCCTGGGTTTTAGTTTAAACTCCTGTAGGGAATTCATACTCCCCAGGACCTTAAGTGCCATGGCTATGGCACCCATGGTAGACGAGTGCTCCAGATCAAAGGTCTGTATTTCTCTTTGGAAGATATCCGCTGCCATCTGGAGCCAAAACTTGGAGTTTTCTATGCCCCCGGAGATCCTAATATCATGGGGAACTCCACCAACTTGGGTAAGTATTTCATAGCATTGATAGATGTTTAACAAAATGCCTTCCAAAACGGCATAATAAAGCTGTCCCAATCCATGGTCGCCGCTAAGTTGTGTAAATCCCCCCAGTCTGGAGCCTTCCCAACCTGGAGAACGCTCCCCAAACATAAATGGGAGAAATACTGGTGCATCCATGAGCCTTGTCTCGTCTATGAAACTCTCTAAGTCATCATAGCTATACTTATTTTTATTTAAGGTTTTAACGAACCAGTTGACACAATTTCCGGCACCGGATGTAGCAGCCCCTGCCAGCCTTTTTCCCTCTGCAATATAGTAGCACCAGGTTGATGGCACCTCGGGCAATATAGGGTTGTCTGTGGCCATTCGGATTGCCCCGCTGGTACCTACAGACATGGTCATGACCCCTTCACCCATGGCCCCTGCGCCTACCTGATTTAGCGCTCCGTCAGGGCCGGTAATAACCACGGGTATCCCTTCCCTTACGTTTAACGCTTCGGCCGCTTCTGCCCCTAATGGAGCCGTATATTCCGGATCCTGTAAGGGAGCTAATTGCTCTGCGGCCAAACCTGCAAATTCCAGAATATGTTCATCCCAATCTAAAGTATGGATGTTCAAAAAACCGCTGCCTGATGCTACACTACGTGACACCCCCCAATCTCCGGTCATGCGTTTGAATATGTAATCAGACTGGGACGATAGACGGAGGGAGGTAGTATCTATATCGCAATTTTCTTTAAAGTGCATCCATTTCCAAAGGGGAAAATTGGTATGGGCCGGACACCCTGTCCTTTTATAGATATCATTTACCAACCCAGTATCCTTCTTGTACCTGTTAACAATATCCGCTGAACGGTTGTCAGCCCAAGTGAGAATCCTATCAACAGGTTTACCCTGTTTATCGGTAATTAACAGGCTGTGCCATGTGCTGCAAAGAGCTATGGCATCGATTTCCCCTTGGATATCCTTACCGTGGGATTCTAACAGGGAGCCGCCACAATCCAACAGCGCCCTGTATATACCGTCCGGATCCTGGGTTACCACATTACTTATATTTGGATCATATGCCCGATCCCGGGCTGCAATAATTCCTTTAGTATCTGAATAGATAACAGCTTTAGCTGATGAAGTGCTCGCCTCTAATGCAAGAATATTCAACCTTACACCCCTTTGATGTCATAATCGTATTACGGTGAAAAAGTTATATTCCTAGGCTTTTAACCAATCTGTATGGAATATGCCTTCCTTATCAATGCGTTCATAGGTATGGGCACCAAAATAATCCCTCTGTGCCTGAATCATATTAGCAGGCAGGGTCTCTCTTCTATATCCATCGAAATAGGCCAGCGCCGAACTAAAGGATGATACAGGTATACCGTTTTCAACCGCCAGGCCAATAACCCTTCTCCATCCCTTCTGCGCTCTATGTAAGACCTCACTGAAATAGGAGTCAAGCATTAGATTCTCTAAATCTGGATTTCTATCGTAGGCCTCCTTTATCTTGTTTAAGAATTGGGCCCTTATGATACACCCTTCCCTCCATAGTAGGGCAATATCACCTAGTTTTAGCTCCCATTCATAAGTATCCGATGCATTTTTCAGCAGTTGAAACCCTTGTGCATAGGAACAGATTTTAGATGCTAAGAGGGCTCCGCCTAAATCCCGAATCAATTGTTCTTTATCAGTAGGTGTACCATCTAAACTCGGTTGTGGACCTTCTAACACCTTGGAGGCTTTTACCCGCTCCTCTTTAAGGGCTGACAGATATCTTGCGAACACGGCATCGGCAATTGTAGGGGCGACTGCACCTAACTCCAAGGCTTCCTGGGATGTCCATTTGCCAGTCCCTTTATTACCTGCCTTATCTAAGATAACGTCTACCAAAGGCTTCCCGGTTTCCTCGTCCACTTTCCCCAATATATGTGCAGTTATCTCAATCAGATAAGAGTTCAATTCTCCCTTGTTCCATTCCTCAAATACGTCTTTCATTTCGAGAGCCGACATACCAAGGTATTCCTTCATAAAATAATAGGCCTCGCTAATAAGCTGCATATCTCCGTATTCGATACCGTTATGTACCATCTTTACATAATGGCCGGAACCACCGGGACCGATATAGTCACAACATGGAATATTGCCTTCTACTTTTGCGGATATATCCTTTAGTATTTCCTTGACGCTTTCCCAGGCCTCCCTACTTCCGCCTGGCATAATACTGGGACCTTCCAGGGCTCCTTCCTCTCCCCCTGAAACGCCCGCACCTAAATAATGAATTCCCTTTTGTTCTAATTCCGAAATCCTCCTAACGGTATCCTTAAAATAGGAATTACCGCCATCTATTATTATATCCCCTTCTTCCAGTAGTGGCAATAGTGATGTAATGGTGGAATCCACTGGCGAACCCGCTTTTATCATTAACATTATCCGTCTGGGTCGTTCCAGGGACTCTACCAATTCTTCCAGAGTATATGCAGGGATAATATTCTTCTTACCCTTGGCCGCTCCCTCCAGGAACTTTTCAGTAGCCCCTCTACTGCGATTATAGACCGAAACTTTGTATCCTTTGCTTTCCATATTAAGAACTAGATTCTGCCCCATAACTGCTAGTCCAATTAAGCCGATATCCGATTTCATCAAGTGCAACCTCCTTTTCAAGTGCATTAGGTCATATATTCCTATTATAATAATACCATATTTTTTATACGATATGTACCAGTAAATACAAAGTCCCCGGGATTTCTGTAAAAAAACAGGGATTAAACGAGTATCCTAGCCCATTTAACCCCTGTTTATGTCTGTTTTTTCAAGTTAACTTAATGCAAGATTTTCTTTTTGTATATATCCCATTGAAATCTTTCGGAAGTACCGTACTCCCTACTTAAATATCAAAATTGGGTAACCAGTCTTTATTGGCTTCAAACATCTCATCCACCATATCTTGGATCTCCTGCAGACTCAATACCGCCGATGTTAGGGGATCTAAGCATATTGCATGGAATATCTTTCTCTTGTCCCCTTCCAGAGCACCCTCTACCGCCAGTTCCTCACAACGGGCATTGATATTGTTCAGGATAGCCAGATGATCCGGTAATGGACCTACATGTATGGGATCGAGACCGCGTCTTGAAGCAAGTACCGGCACCTCTACACAGCACCCCTCAGGTAGATTGTCAATAAGTCCAAAGTTCCGCACGTTACCGTTAAATTCGAACATGGTTCCATCTCCGAAAACGGCGTTGAATATATAAGCTGCATACTCTTCGCCTCTTTCCAGATCGATTTCGTCCTGATTTAACCATTTCTCTATATCGTCCTTCCAGGTATCCTCCCTGGCTAAATATTCTTTTAAGATGTATGCATATTCACCCGGATTCCAACCGGTACCATGGGTACAATATTTTTCAATTAGATCAGGTCTCTTTCTAAACCAAGCGTTATATTCAGAATTATGCCCGCTTGATTCAGTTACATAATAATCGAGGTGTAGATACATTTCGTTGCGAACCTGCTCCTCGTTGTATATATCCGGATTCTCTGTAATAGCCTTACGAATCAAGGGGTAAGCATCCTCGTTATTCCACTTAAATTCCAAATAAAACGCCTGATGGTTTATACCGGCACATTTATAGGTGATCTCATCTTTAGGAGCCCCTATCCATTTTGCCAGCATATGAGCCGTACCCTGCACGCTATGACAAAGCCCTGTTATGGCTAGATTTGGATATTCTGATTGCATAGCCCTACATAGCATGGCCATGGGATTGGTGTAATTCAACACTATGGCCTTTGGACAGTATTGGTCGATGTCCTTGCAGATATCCAGCATAACCGGGATGGTCCTTAGGGCTCTGAATATACCCGCCGGTCCCCTGGTATCTCCAACGTTTATATCGATACCATATTTTTTCGGAATCTCCACATCATAACGCCATACATGTACCCCACCTTGGAGGATGGTAATGACGACACCGTCAGCATCCTTTAAAGCCTCAACCCTATCAGTTGTTGCTATAACCTTAGCCGGGTATTCTCCTTCTTTAATGATCCTATTAACAGCCTGATGGATGTAGGATAAGCGTTCTTCATTGATGTCCATAAGCGCAATGGTAGCATCCCTAAAAGCCGGGAAGGACAGGATGTCCCTGACCAGACTCCTGGTAAATCCAAAACTGCCGGCACCTATAAAAGCTATCTTCTTCACTGATCTCCACTCTCCTTTGTGTCATTATATGATCATACTACTTTCGCCTTAACCATATTCTATAAGTTATTCCATTAAAGTGAATGGTATAAAGTCGAAAACTTATGGTATAATGTCAGATAAGACAAATGGAGGTGTACCCATGTATATGGCTGACTGTAATGCATACCTTGACCATAGAAATAGATCTACCAATAAAGATAATGACCTGATTGTTTACTATTATGGACATGAAAAATGTAAGAAAAACCATTTTTGGACAGGAGTGAGGGATCATTATCTGATTCATTATATCATTTCGGGCAAAGGAGTTTTTGTATATAACGATAAAACTTATCATCTAAAGGCTGGCCAGGGGTTTCTAAGTTTCCCGGACACCCTTTCATACTATAAGGCCGATGAGATGGAGCCCTGGGAATATTGCTGGGTGGGTTTTCAAGGACGTAAGGCCCAACACTACTTAAATCTACTAAACCTAAGTAGCTCCCATCCCATCTTAGATTGTCGCCCAAACTCCTCCATAAAAAAGGTTGTTGACGAAATGATTAACACGAAAAATTTTACAAAGGGCAGGGAGCTTGTTCTAACCGGCCTTTTATATCATTTCTTTGCCAAACTTTTACAAAACGTAAGAACTCCACGCCATCATATAGAGGAAAATCAAAACTACTCGAAGATATATGTGGACAAGGCAATTGATTATATCGAGAAAAATTATTCCCATAAAATCACCATAGAAGGAATAGCTGACTATATAGGCATAGACAGAAAATACCTAAGCAGCCTGTTTAAAGACATACAGCATACATCTCCTCAACATTTTCTTATAAAATATCGAATGGATAAGGCCTGTATACTTATAACGGATGAGCTTTTATCCATAACCCACGTAGCTCATTCCGTGGGCTATGACGACCCGCTACTGTTCTCTAAGATGTTTAAAAAATACAAGGGGATGGCACCTACTCAATACCGCAAACGGCTACTGGGCAAGTTGTCCTGATATGGTTCTAATATCATCATTTAGGAATAAACATTTAATATAGGCTGGTGACAGCCTGGTCAGATTATCCTTGGCATTTTCAATCCTGCTTGTTATATCAGTTATTATAAGCCAATCAAAAATATATGATAATGGAATGACTTCATTGATTTGGATTTTTAAAATTGGAAAATAAACATTGGATATCGTGGTACTATTGCTAAGGAGAATGAATTTGTGGAGGCAGATTCCAATAGCCCTGAAGGAAGACCTCTAAGGAAAATGCCACTAATAATCCCACAAAGATGGGACCTATAAGGCAGCTTCCCGATGTAATTTGGAAGCTGCCGGAATAAACCATCCTCCCATATAAAGTAGTAAGCGTTCAATAGGTCGTTACCTATATGTCTATCTGGTAAAAGAGATTAATATCTGAATTACCTATAGAAATGAGGAAGGAAAGTCTTGAATGCAAAGAAAAAGCCGGTCAATGGCCTACTCATAGTCGCAATAATGGCAGCGGCTGTTTGGTATGGAAGCTATGTCCAAAAGAATCCCTTTATGGGCAAACAGTTCGAAACTTTTGTCCACATGGGACAAAGCCTCAATGATGTCGAGTCCTTGGAAACCAGCACAACGGGTAAATTTGGATATATAAAACCCCAGGTAGTGGATGGGTTCAGTGAAGAACCTATCGAAGGTGCTACTGTTGTAATTCCAGAAACAAATACCAGTTACAAAACCGACGAAATGGGCTATACCCCAGATATCAGGATTGAAATAGTGCCTGACATCCGCTTCAAAAATATTAACCCAAAAACCTGGGGAGAAGCTACCTTGATAGCCTACAAGGAAGGGTACATTGAATATGTACTGTTAAATATCAACATATGGGAATCCCAAAACCGCCAAGGCCCAAAAATTCGCCTTTTCCCCAAGGAAAACCAACAATTGGACCAGCCTATGTCCATAGTGGAAGGGCCTAATCAATTATGGATCAACTCATTGGTAGAAAAATACAGACCATAGCATTTACAGATAAAATGAGCATGCTAATTAACAGGATCAATTATGGTGTTATGCGACAGCTAAACATAGCGAAAAAGGTTGTGTTGTTCTAACTATCAAATATTTCTCGTAGAAAGTCCATTGATTCCTTGAGATCAGAATAATCCTCATAATTGCCCCTATAGACCTCCAAGAATATGGGGCCATCATAATTGATGGTCTTTAACTTCTGTGCCAGACTATAAAAATCAAATATTCCCCTACCTGGCAGGGTCAATTCCTTCTTATCATCATAATCAATAGCATGTATATTTATAAGCCTTTTCCCCATACGGTCCAGAAAGTCCATGGGATCATGGCCGGTCTGCATAGCTTGTTTAATGTCAAAGGTAAAGAAGATGTTTTCGCTTTTGGTGTGTTCCAGTAGCCTGTCTGGAAACTCGGGATAAGAGTACCAGCACCAGGATACATTCTCCCAGGAAAACTTTAGCCCATGATCACCTGCCAAATATGCCAACTCATCACATATAGGCCCAATTCTATTGAAGTCGATACTGGGTTTTACGCTGCCCCTTACAGGCGGACCATGAAATACATAGACCTTGGCCCCTAAGATATTGGCACATTTAAAAACCTTAAGGTATAGATTCCGTGAATCATTTCTTTGTCTTTCAGTTAGCGAAAAGAATTGGGGTTCAAACTGTGTACCCAGTACATGTACGGAATAGACCGATAATCCATTCTCATCTATGATGTCCCGCAGCTGGCTGCAGTAATCCTCTTCATATTCGCTGAAACTTCCTAAAAAAACTTCTATTTTTTTTGCACCCAAATCCCTGATTAAGGGGATAGATTGTTCAGTTAAGGCATCTGGATAAAAGCTAGCTGTAGATACACCAACATCCATTTTTTCACCTCTATTGGGGAAACACACAATCTTCCCGACCCAATGTGTACTTACTTTTTATGATTGTTAATCCTATACCCTTGCATCATATCCATAGGTAAGGGGCTCAACCCTGGCCTTAGTATCCATAAACAGCAAGGTGACACTTATATGAAAAATAGGTGTAATGAAAGCACTGGAAATAAAGCTGGTTACATAATTTGTAATGTTGGCATATGGAGATATCAAAGAGCTTATGCCTGCAATAAAGGCCACTATACTGGCAATTATTCCTACGATTAAGCTGATTAACAGGTTTATTCCCAATACCCTCCAAAATTTCCTGGCCACCAGCTTAAAGCTTCGCCCTATAGCGTTAAAACCGTATTGACCTTCCGTAGTAGCAACCTGAAAGGTGAAAATTATAAACAACCCAGACAAGATGGCCAATAGTATCATAAGGGCAAGAGCAATAAACAATATGAAGATAAAACCTGCAATCCTGCCTCCCGTCGGATCATTGGACATAGCAATTCCCGTTAAGACCAGGGGCACTAGTAGTATGATGGTTAGTATTACCAGCACAATGCCCACCCCAATAAAATAGGGTACCAGGGAAAGGCTGGTGAGAACTAGCTTCCAAAATCTTTTCAAGGTAGAATTTAATGAATCATGGATGTTCACACTACGTCCCATAGTATAGTTATATGTAACATTGATAATTCCACCTTGAATAAAAGGGTTAACAAATATAAGGCCAATTAACGATAACAGCATTACCATGCCCTGGAGAGCAAAGAAACTGGGTACCATTTCCGCAATGGGCCCCATGGCCGATTCCGGATCTATATTGGGTTTTTCCAAGATCTCCATCCAATCTTCAAAGAATGTGTCCATGGGTATCATCATTTGCCCGGTTACAAAAGATAATATTAAGGAAAAAATCCCACCTATAAGGGCGCTGTAAACTAAGATTGTCGATAGATTTTTCCCATATACCTTAAAGGTGTCGTCCAGGATCTCCGATACCGTCATGGGCTTTAGTAAATTAGTACTATCCTCCATTATATTACCCCTCCTTTAGACTTCCATATTAATCATTAAAGTCTTTATTCAAGGGAGAACCCCTCCCCCATGACTTCCCTGACGTCTGCTACCAACACAAATGCCATGGGATCAATCTCGCTAATTATCTCTTTTAATTTAGTCACCTGTATCCTATCCGTAACGCAAAGAATAACATCCTTTTTACTCATGGTATATGCACCCGTTCCATGGAGTAGGGTAACCCCTCTATCTAAATCCTTCATTATTCTTTGAGCTATTTCAGCCGAATGGTCCGAGATCAATATAAATGCTTTGGCCGTATGGATGCCCTCCAGTATCAAGTCGATGAGCTTGGTACTCAAATACAGGGAAACCAGGGCATACAGGGCAAGGGTCGGACCAAAAACGATGGCAGCTCCCAGGACCACCAGGGAGTCAATTACAAAGAGCACCCAACCGACCCCTATGAAATGAAAATACTTGTGAATTATTTTTGCAAATAGATCCGTACCTCCCGTGGTCGCATTACCTTTAAAGACCATACCAAGTCCTATCCCCATGACAACCCCGCCATATATTGAGGCAAGTATCGGCTCGTCCGTTACGGATGGAACCTTTATAATGTCAATAAACAATGACATCAAGAAAGTAGCAATTAAGGTCTTAAGGCCGAATCCACGTCCCATCTCCTTAATTCCTATTATAAATAGGGGGATGTTTAATCCAAGCATGCTAATACCGACGGGTATTCTGCCCTTGGTAATATAATATATTATGGTAGAAATACCACTGATACCCCCGGGGGCTATCCTATGGGGAATTAAAAAAAGGTTAAACGCTAAGGCGGTAACCAAAGAGCCCAACACTATAAATATGTAATCGGTATATACGGACCTTTTCACCATAATCTGCACCTATATTAAAAATGATTTTCTTTAAAAAAAAGATTGCAATAATGCAATCCGATTATATATCAATTAAGCCAAAACTTATCTGAAGACCTTCATCAACTTTACTCATGGTTTCCGGAGCTAGAAACCCGATCTTTTCCTTTAGCCTTCTCTTATCGATGGTTCTAATTTGCTCTAGCAAAATAACAGAGTCCTTAGGTAAACCATATTCAGAGGCACTGATTTCAATATGTGTGGGTAGTTTACCCTTGTGTATTTGGGATGTAATAGCGGCGACTATTATAGTAGGACTGTATCTGTTTCCAATATCGTTTTGCACAACCAATACCGGTCGGACACCGCCCTGTTCGGACCCCACTACTGGACTCAAGTCTGCATAATAAATATCTCCCCTCTTTATCATAACGCTACTCACGCCCAGTCAATACGGCTTCATATCTTTCCAAGGCTTCAATATCAGAATTTGCTCCCTCTTCTGTCAATTCTGAATTGATCCTGGCCATCTCTTCATAACCCTTTTTCATCTTCTCACGTATCTCGATTTTCTGTCTCTCCCTAATATAGAGCCTCATTGCTTCCCTGATAAATTCGCTTCTGTTTTTCTTTCCCATAGCCACAATTTCATCCACTTCCCGTAACAAACTGTCGGGCAAACTAACTAATATTTTTTTCAGCTCAGCCAAGACAGCACCTCCTAATATATATATGATAGGTTACGTTCCTAGCATATATGCAACATTATATCCCAAAACATATCGTTTGGCAACAGAATTTGGAATCATCTTAACATCACAGATCAAAGAAATTCTCCTCCGGTTTCCAACTCCTATCAAATTCTTCAAAAAGAATCAGACTGGATATATCTTCGTCAGCGTTATAATTAATCAATTTGACAGGGGTCATCTTCGGCGCCCTGAGCCATAGTTCCTGACTGTTCCCAAGGGCCTTGTTGTCCATAGCTGGGCAGGTTAGGATCACATACTCTACGTCTTCTTCCATATGAATCCTTTTACCCACTTCCTCTGATAATAAGTAGGAATTTAGAAAATCTCCTATGAATAAGGGCCTCTGTTGCTCCAGGGACTTAACATTAAATTTTATGGAGTCCTCTACCTTAGAATGCTCTATCAATATTTCTTTACCATTGCTTACAATGATCTTTCCTGCCAGATTATCCGGTGTAATTAGTATAATCTTAAAGGAATGGGGCATACTTACCCATTGATTAAAGCGATACTCCCTCGTCTCCTCATCGTCCATAACCCTATATGTGAGGGTGGCAGAATAGCTTTCCAGGCTTACCAACGCTTGCTGTGCGGCAATAAAGGTATCTTCCGGCGTTCTTCCCTTGCATCCCGTCAAACAAAGCGCCAATCCAAGGATCAAAGCAAATCTAAAAGCCTTCAAACACCATCCCCCCATACATGTTATGAAAATGATCCTTAGCAGACAGCCATCACTTTGTCGCCTTTTTTAGTCTATACATATCCTTAAAGACCAATGGTATCTCATTCAATATGTCCCCTGCCACCAATCCGGCCTCACCCCATTTTTTCATGGCATAATCCCCGGCTCTACCATGAATAAAGCTTCCATAGACGGCAGCATCGTAAGTAGAATAACCCTGGGCAACCAAAGCGGCTATCAGCCCTGTCAGGACATCCCCGCTCCCTCCCGTAGCCATTCCAGGATTCCCTGTAGAATTTAAATATATCCTCCCATCAGGATGGGCTACTACGGTGGTGGCTCCTTTTAGCAGTACAACTACCCCCATTTCCTTAGCAAAGTTTGTTGCAACATCTATAGGCGAATTAGTAATCTCTTCTATATCCATTCCCGTCAATCTGGCCATTTCTCCGGGATGGGGCGTTATAACTATGGATCCTTTATAGGCGGGGAATAACCCCAGGTCCTTAGATATATGATTGAGGGCATCTGCATCCATTATTATGGATATATCAAAATGGTCTAAAATATACCTTAAAATTTCTAAACCATGGCATTTTGGTCCTAGCCCCGGTCCAATAGCCAGGACATCCTTATCCCTCAGAAAGTCTTGGACAGAGGGTATGGCGTCCCCGGTTAGATAACCTGCTCCCCCATCTTCCAAAGGATATGTCATGACCTCGGTCATCTTGCTTTGGTATATAGGCATAAGGCTAACAGGACAGCCTAGAGTTACAAGCCCTGCGCCGCCTTTAAGGGCAGCCATGGATGTAAGACATGCAGCCCCTGTCATACCCAAGGAACCTGCAATTACCCCCACCTTGCCGAAGGTACCCTTATGTCCATCTTTAGGCCTTTCCTTTAAACCTTTGGATACCTCCCCATCATCCAGGGTAAAGGTCTTAACCCCTATGGATTCAGCACTGCACCGGGGCAGGCTGATTGGGGATACAAAGAGTTTACCGGAATATTCCCGGCCGGGATAGAATAGGTGCCCCCTTTTAATATTGCCAAAAGTGACAGTATAATCAGCCCTAATGGCTGTGCCCATTATCCGTCCGTTTACACCGCTTATACCCGTTGGAATATCCACCGCTACTACGGGTACAGGCGATCTATTTACCCTTTCTATGACATCGGATACAGTACCCTCTATATCCCTTGACAATCCGGTCCCGAAAATACTGTCAATTATTAAGTCGGCTTTTCCTATACAGCTGTCCAATTCCTGCAAATACCCAGGGTTGTCCTGAATAAAGAGGCATTTACCACCTAATGCCCTGTAGATATCATAATTTGCCTTGGCATCCCCCACAAACTTGTCCTCATTTACAAAAAGAGCAGCCTTAACGCTAGCTCCTTTTAGCATTAAATGCCTTGCAATGGCTAATCCGTCTCCGCCGTTGTTACCCCCTCCGACAAGCACTAATGCTCTGCCACTCTTATATAGGTCCGGGTATTCCCTCTCTATAACATCAACAGTCCTGATCGCTGCATTCTCCATAAGCACTATACCCGGAATCCCAAACTCCGTTATTGTCCTATTGTCTATTCCCCGCATCTCTTCAGGTGTAACCACATACATATCCAATCACCCCCTAACAGATTAAAACCTCTGCAATGGCATTTTCCCTGGAATGGGAGATTGATACCAGGATGGTCTTCCCACCCATATCCTCCATAACACTTTTTGCATTTCCATAGAGTTTCATACAGGGCTTTCCATTTTCATCGCGTATAATCTCGATCTCCGTCCATTTAACCCAACCAAAACCCGTGCCTAGCGCCTTCGCGGCGGCTTCTTTTGCAGCAAAGTAACCCGCCGCGGTGCTAGGATTGTTTTTCCTGGTTCTTATATACTCCTGTTCTCCGGGAGTATAAATTTTATCCATAAATACGGGATTATCCATGGCCTTGGAGATCCTACGGATTTCGATAATATCTATCCCAATCCCTAATACCAAAATGCCACCTCTTTAATACGAAATTACTAAATATCCTTCAACCCATTTCATTACCCTAACCTTTTATGTCAATTAACTTACAGCTTTTCCACTACAAAACTTGGCCTACCAAATTCGATCCTGTTTATTACTTCTCCTATGAGACCGGTTTTTTCGTCCCTTTCAGCTATTACCACTTCACCGCTTCTCTCATTGGTTATGGTAATAAACCTGTCGTCGCCGAATAGATCCATATGCCGTGGCCAGTTTCCAAAACAGGAACTATCACCTATTTTCTCCAGGGTGCCATCCTCTGCCACCTTAAATATTCCAATGGTGTTGGCTCCACGATTTGCCCCATATAGGAATTTCCTATCCTTTGAAAAACATAGGGTAGAACAGAAGCTCTCACCTTCAAAACCCTCGGGTAGAGTGCTGATACTTTGGATTACTTCAAAGCCTGCCTCTCCACTTTTGAGGATAATTATCTTATTGGAGTATTCGGTGATGATATAGATAAGATCTAGCTCAGGATATAGGGCTATATGCCTTGGTCCCTCACCCTTGTCCAGCTGGAAGTATTCAATTTCCTCAAGGACCCCTTTGTCTACACCATAGACATAGATCCTATCAAGGGCTATGTTAGCAGAATAAACTCTTTTTTCTTCCGGATCCGAAATGGCACTATGGGCTCTGGTAGTTTCCTTGGTTTCCCCACCCTGCCTTAGCATACTGTGAAGTTCCCCGAAGCCCTGCTTGTCCACTCCTATTGAAAATATATCTCCACTTCCGTAACAGCTGCCCACCAAAGTGCTGTTATTTGGTAGGTAGGTAATATGACACAAGCCGTTTCCTTCCAATGCCCTTGTATCTACCAGCCTATAACCATCTCCATCCTCCATGAACATACACACATTGTTTCCACGTCCTTTTTCGGTGATGCCAAACAACATGTTGTCATGGTAGGCAAGGTATGAAGGGTTCTCTACATCGCTGCTCCACAACAATTTCTTTTCCTTGCCTTCTTCACCTAAGTCGTACATACCAATTGTATAGGTCTCTCCAACACTATAACCTGAAATAAACAATCTCATAATGCATCAACCTCCTATTTTTTATCATAACATTTATATCCATTAATTTAAAGGGTTATAATGAATACCTATAATATAAGGTGTTTTTGATTATACCTTATAAAATTCACCAGGGATTTATACCAAATGATTGCTTTTTGTGATAAAATTGTAATCCAAGTTTATATAAGACTTAACCCCATTAATCCAGTTCGTCCGGCTAAATGGGTTAATGAATTCTTTCAAACTTCCTAAAGGCGGTGATAGTAGTGTCAGGTTCTATCTTTGGTAAAAATTTTAGTATATCCACATGGGGTGAATCCCATGGAAAGGCCTTGGGGGTAGTGGTAGACGGATGTCCCGCCGGTGTCCCGTTGGATATACACGATATACAAAAGGATCTTAACAGACGAAAGCCGGGATGTTCCCCTTATTCCACCCCCCGTTCAGAGGATGATAAGGTAGAGATATTATCCGGAGTCTTTGAGGGTATAACAACGGGCACTCCTATATCCATGATAATATACAATAAAGATCAGCGATCTCGGGATTATAGCAATATAAAGAACACTTACAGACCCGGTCACGCCGATTATGTCTATGACCAAAAATACGGGTTCCGGGATTACAGAGGAGGCGGCCGTTCCTCGGGCAGGGAAACTGCTGCCCGGGTTGCCGCGGGAGCTGTGGCTAAAAAGATTCTATCCCTCCTTGGTATAGATATAATTACCTATACCCTGTCAATAGGCAATATAACCGTAGATCCTGCCAGGTTTGACGCGGAGGAGATCCTATTAAATCCCCTTGCTATGCCCGATAAAGAAGCCTCAATGGAAGCTGAACTTTATCTGGATCAACTTAAGGAAAAGGGAGATTCTGCCGGCGGCGTTATCGAATGCATCGTAAATGGGTTACCCCCCGGAGTAGGAGAACCTGTCTTTGAAAAGCTGGATGCAGTCTTGTCCAAAGCCATATTCTCCATCGGTGCCGTTAAAGGTCTGGAATTCGGTAGCGGTTTTAATGCTGCGAAACTGACCGGTTCGGAAAACAATGACCCCTTAATGATTGACGCCCAGGGGAAGATAACCAAGCGGACCAACAAGGCCGGAGGAATAACAGGAGGCATAAGCGACGGATCTCCCATTGTATTCAGGGCTGCTATTAAGCCCACTTCGTCCATATCCATCCCCCAAAGAAGCATAGATAAGGTTAAGGGAGAGAATATAGAGATCCTTATCAGTGGCCGTCATGATCCCATTATTGTTCCCAGAGCGGTCATCGTAGTCGAGGCTATGACTGCAATAACCTTGGTGGATTATCTGTTTCAGCGTATACTATCCCGTATGGACCTAATACAAAAAGTCCTTCTATAGTAGGATAAACGTGAACGTCGATAAAAGCTGATTATATAGCAGGGCTGTTCAATAGCTCATATGAACAGTCCCGCTTCTTAAGCCCCTATATGCATAAGCATGTCCCGTTTTCAAAATCATATAGAGAAGCAGCCCTACAGTATTTAATGCACAAATTGTTGAATTGCTATTAATGTTGTTTAGCATAACGGATATACAAATGCTTGTACCTGTCACAAAATGGATAAGATGTGATTGCATAGATCTCTGGTTGCATTTGGCTTTCCAAATTTTTCGGCCATCTGGATCATAAATTTCCTTCTCCATGGATTGTTCATCAATTGATATAGAGCCTCATCCAAGGGATAGGTTTCCGTGATCATGATGGCTAATCCATTGTTTAAAAGAAATTCCATATTTCTTTCTTCCTGACCTGGTATTGGATTAATAAGGATCATAGGTATCCTCTTAGCCAGACTCTCAGAAGTGGTTAATCCGCCCGGTTTGGTAATAATACAATCGGCAGCATCCATTATTATATCTATGTTGTCTACAAAACCAAAGTTATATATTCTTTTTCGCAGGACCAGCTGGTCTATCTTTTTCTTTAAGGTCTTATTGTTCCCACATACGGATATTATCTGAAAATCCATATCCACCATGTCTAAATCCATAATACTCGATTCAAGGTCACCATAACCCATGCTACCGCTCATAATAAATATAGTGGTCTTATCATCCAGTCCCAAGGCCTCTCTAGCTTCCGAAGGATTGGTTTTGGTCCCGAACTTGGGATGAATCGGTATTCCTATAGGCAAAATCTTCTTAGTATCTATCCCTTTTTTGGAAGCTTGCCAGGTTAACAACTCGTTGGCAGTAACATAATAGTCCAGGTCCGTATCCTCCCAGAATGGGTGTATGGTGAAATCTGTGACTATACCTAAGCTTATAGTATCGATTGTTCCCTTCTTTTGCAGATAATTTATGATCTGAGCGGCAAAGACATGGGTACAGACCACTATATCGGGCTTGAAGTCTTCCAGAAAGGTTATGAGTTTTTTAGACAATAATTTGTTCATTATATGGGATATAGAAAATTTGCCATCGGTCTTATCCCTGCTATCAACAGCATCGTATATCCTTCCATATACATTGGGAGTAAATCGGGTGGAGTAAAGATATCCCTTATCTACCGATTCGCCCAGTATTGGGTTTATGTACTCTAAGGTATCCAGGAGTTTACATTGGGCCCCGTTGTTCTCGAGACATTCCATAATTACTTTAGCCGCTTGGGTATGACCATGGCCGGCTGTAACAGTCAATAATAATACTTTCAATTTGATACCTCCTTAACAGTACAATATCTGGCTGGGTATTTCCAAAAATACATGGCAGTTATAGATAGGATTTGATACTTATACCCCATAGTTATCTATATTCTATATCAACAGGGCAAAATAGGCAATAAAAAGCCCCCACTAAAAGATAAAGCTTTCAGTGGGGCCTTTTATATATTACTATTATCTGCGGCACCCGCATATATCTTCTCCCATAAAGAGTACAACCAGGAGCAGGAAGAAAAATAATAGTTCACTTCCGTCCTTAAATATACCACAATTGCAGAAGATAATTACCAAGAGAAGGAAGAAGAATAATAAGCTATCGTCAGCACCACTAAAGAAAGACATACCCATACCCCCTTATAGTTTCCCTGTGCTCAGGCACATCTATGGTATTTCATTACCATTATATGCCCTGGACCTATAAAGGTGAATAGAAATGCTCCTCCTTAATGCTTATCCATATAGTGGGCCAAAGTTTTTGCAAGCCCTAAAATCAGCACCCTCCAGGTCATTGGTACCGAAGGCACCCCATGTGCTGGGCCTATAAATACGATCTTCCGATACATTATGCATGGCAACGGGAATCCTAAGCATGGATGCCAAGGTTATGAACAAATCACCTACATGTCCATAGGACAGAACCCCATGATTGGCTCCCCAATTATTCATCACAGAATATACATCTGCGAAGGCACCCTTACCTGTAAGGTTGGGTGCAAACCATGTAGTGGGCCAGGTTGGATCAGTTCTCTGGTCCAGGATGTCGTTTACATCCTTGGGTAAATCCACGGTGTAACCCTCAGCTATCTGGAGTACCGGTCCCAACCCCTTAATTAGATTTATTCTAGTCATGGTCACCGGCATATTTCCCCTGGATAAAAACTGGCTGGAATATCCGCCACCTCTAAAATATCCAAGGTTTGCATACCTCCATGATGTAGCATCCAGGCAAGCCTGTGCCTCCTGAGGAGTTATCTCCCAATAGGGCTTCATGGCCGGTTGCCCATCAATCTCTTGTCGACCGGTACCGTCCAAGGCCGCTGAACCCGAATTTATAAGGTGGATTATTCCATTAGCAGCTCTACCCGTCAGTTCCTTACCGGTTACCCTTTTTACAGCATCAGGGCTCCAATAGGTCCTTACATCGGCAAAGACCTGGGCGGTATTGGTCAGGAGATGACCAAAGAGCATTACTGCTCCATTCAGACTATCGTTCTCTGTCGCTATCAGATAGGGTTGACGGATTCCATTCCAATCAAAAGAGGAGTTTAGAATTGCCTCCATAAAGTCGCCGTTTGGAAAATGATCCGTCCATTGCCTCTGGCCCTGAAATCCTGCAAGGATGGCATTGTGTCCCAAGGCTTCTTCCCCAAAGCCCATCTCAGCCAACTTGTGGTTACCAACCATAAGATCCCTGGCTATGAGGGCCATCTTAACTACTGTCTCCCATACCTCGTCCTTTTTAGCCCTTGAAGCCTGGGACTCTATGGGATTAATGTCCGGTCCCTCCTTACAATTCTCCCTGGTCCAGGCCAGAGCCTTCTCAAACTCTTCTACATCATATATCCCTTCATTAAAACGTCTCACAAACTCCGACATGTCTATGGATTCTACCCGCATGCCTAAATAATCTTCAAAAAAGTCAGGATTTACCATGGATCCGGCGATACCCATAGATGTACCGCCCATGGCCAGATAGGACTTGCCCTTCATAGTTGCAACAGCCAGACCGGCTTTTGCAAACCTTAATAGTTTTTCCTGCACATCTGCAGGAATAGAGGTATCGTCCACATCCTGTACATCCCGGCCGTAGATGCCAAATGCGGGTACCCCCTTCTGACTATGAGCAGCCAACACAGCAGCTAAATAGACTGCCCCCGGCCTTTCGGTACCATTAAAACCCCATACAGCTTTTGGTGTGCTGGGATCCATGTCCATGGTCTCGGATCCGTAGCACCAACACCGGGTCACGGTAATAGAAACTCCTACACCTTCCCGTTGAAACTTATCGGCTGCCTTTGCAGCCTCAGCTACACCGCCTATACAGGTATCAGCGATTACACATTCAACGGGCATACCATTGGCATGACGCAGATTTTCCTCCAGAAACCTGGCTGCTGCCTTGGCCATATTCATGGTCTGCTCTTCCAGAGATTCCCGAATCCCACGTCGACGTCCATCGATAACAGGTCTTATGCCTATCTTTGGCAGCCTGCCCTGGTACCTGTTCTCAGGTCCTATAGTCTTCATTGCGTTAGAAGCCATATAGATCCACTCCTCCTTTATTTATTAAACATCGGGAGCAATTACTTTTGTAATTGCCTCACAAAAAATACAAGCTAGTCCTCACCCAGCTTTATAGCCTGGTGTATCTTTATCCTGGAGATGAACATGCCCAGAAATCCTATAGCCCCTGATAGCATAATAGCAACTACCGTATAGATTTTTATATAATCCTGTCCTGAGGCTGCTACCTTGAAGGGGGGCACCTGTTCCGCTGCGCTATATACCATCTGTAACAGGGGTACAAAGAGTTGGCTGGTTAGTCCTCCAACCGTTACACCAATAAGGATGGCTGTCCCGGATATCAACAGCTGCTCCCAAGCCAGCAGCCCTATTATTTTCCTTACGGATAGCCCCATAGCTCTAAAGATACCAAATTGAAGTTCCCTTTGTCTGATGGATAATATCCAATAGATCAAAAATCCAATGGTACTTACGGACATGGTAACAATAAATCCCAGAGTCAGCGCCCCATTTGTACCTTGTAACATAGGATCGTTCTTCGTTTTAATAATTTCCTGACTGGTATCTGTCAACCTTACTATTTTAATTTCCTTTTCCAATATCTCGTCGTAAATTTCCTGACTGGTAACACCAGGAACTTTTTTAATCCATACCTCATAGGGTTCCAGGGCAGTATTGGCTTGAATGTAATCCAATTGGGCCACTATGAGATTTTTGGTGTTGTTTTGAGAATCCTTGGCGTTTGGGTTAAATGTAGGCCAATAATCTATAAACTCGTAGACTATCACCTCTAAATATCCCTGTTCCCCCCAGCTGATCCATAGGGAGTCACCTATATTTACATTATGGTCTTCCTGGAAACCTTTGGTGACCAGGGCAGCCCTGGGATCTCCCATAGACAAAAGGTTTAAATAGTTATACCAATGGGTCTTGAGCAAATCATTTCTAAACCAGGCGATCTGCCCGAATTCATTAGGAATAATCCCAAGTAATTCAGTCTTCCTCTTTATTATATCCCGGGTCGACAGTTGAACTGTAATATCATCCTGCCTGAATACCTTGGTGACCTTATCCGCCCCCGAAAGCTCGGTAAATGGAACAAAGGGGGGTTCCCTGTACTGGACAGGTTCTTGGGACAGGCTCTCAAGAATCTGACTTTCAGGAGGGCCGCCACCCATACTGGAACTTGCGGTAGGTACTTCGTTGCTTTCCCAATGGGCCATAATATTGAGATCCGCACCAATTGAGTATCTAATCTTTTCTTCTATATTATTGTTTAACGTTCGTGCGGCATTAGCGTTAAAGATTCCTATAGATAGGGTCAGGATTATAAATAGCATCAATGATTGATCCTGTCCTCCAGATCTTCCCACCTGTACGAATGAGGCGTACATAACCGGTGACCATATCCTCTTGCCTGCAAGAAACAATAGGCGGACCAAATAAGGGTATATTCTCAATAGAACAAGCCCGACGCCCAGAATAAATAAGGTAGAGATAATAAACAGCATGGGGTCAATGGCAAGTTCGGTGCCACTGGCGCCGGTAATTTCCAAAGCCTGTTGTCTTAAATTGTAACTATATAGACCATACCCTGATACGGCCAGGAGCAATATATCCAAAAAATACTTCTCCCATAAGGGTTTATTCGTATGCCTGGTCTTCTTTCTCTTGTATTCTACGATGGTGATCCTTGACGATACATAGGCAGGTACAAGCATAGTAATAATTGATATTAGGACAGCCCCCAATGAATATAGGTAAGCCTTAATATTTAGAGATATTGGTAAGGCGGTTCTTTGTACAAATTCCATAAATCCATTGGCGGACCCTAGAAGACCACATATAAACAAGCCTAATGGAGGGCCAACGGAAAGAGCGATAACCCCCAGTATCAAGCTCTCGATCAAATAACCAAAGAACACTTGAAAACTACTGGCACCCCTGCTCTTCATTACCGCTATTTCGTTTTGTTCCTGTTCTATAGCAAGACGCGATACCATAAGCAAATAAAATCCTAACATCATGAGGATGGGAACTTGAACCACCCATAGGGTAGTCGTTAGCTGTTTTTCTCTCTCGTAATACTTCTCCAGCACCGGTATCGACGGCATATTGAATTCTACCCTACGCTCTTTAAGCCACCTGTGTTGGTTGTTGAATGCGTCTATAATCTTAGGCGTGTTATCCAAATTTATCTTATGATAATCAAAGGCGTGATACCATTGAGCCTTGGTGATCAATGGCAGATCCCTCTCTACCAGGTCATTTATAAAGAGGTTCTCATCGATTATCAAATTTGTATCATACGCCGGTAATCCTTGAAACCAATAGGGATCCGCTGCATCCTTAACGGTAAATATCCCTACAACCTTGACAATTATGGGTTCCTCTGTCCGCCTTACGAAGTCTTCCAATACATATTCCTCGTCAAGTCTAAGGTCCAACTTCTGCATGGCATATTCCGTTACAATGGCTTCATAAACGCCGTCCTGTTTCTCTGCGCTAAACATTCGGCCCTTTACCAGTTGTATATGTTCCTCTAAATCATACATAGTAGTTATCCTGACGGTTCGTTTCGCCGGTTTCTCTTCCCTTTGGATCCTTGGTAGGGCATTGAAATATTCAGCTGACAGGACCCGGGAGTATGACCTCACGGGAAGCCCAATCTCTTTTGGAAAAGTGTCGCTCATCTTACCATCAAATAGATTAAGGGCTTTATGTCTGGAATCCCCATCAAAGTTTGAGTAGAGATTTGCTGTTGCTATATATCGTCCCGGGAAAAAACCCGTAGATACCTGGTAGTTTTCCAAGTCCCTGGTTAGCATCCGTTGAAGGACCCCATCTGTATATATGGGAATACTGCTAACCATGGCCACAGCCAAAACAAAACCAATAAGCAGGCAGAGGGTCATCCATTTTTTATTTATCATCTTTCTAAATACCATAATAAGCATGGCTAAGATCCCCCTCCATTATTTGATAATAATTAGTTCTCCTTCTTCTAAACCCTTCATTATCTCCGTCTCTGTAGGGGTTTCCAGCCCTATTTCTACATCGCGTTCCTTTTTTAGCCCGTCTTCTAAAACTAGGACATATCTTCTTCCCATATAGTTTCTTACCAGGTTTCTGGGTAAGACAATAACATCCTCCCGCCTGTCCAATATAAGGCTAATTTGTGCATGATCACCCATCTTAACGCCCTCAGGCAGATCAGGTACGTCTATGTGCACAACGTCCCTTAATTCCTCAGGTGTATCATGGGGCATGTCGGCAGGAGTCATTACAACTGTTCCCTGATATGACTTCTTGTTAATAATCACGTCAGCTTCCATACCTAGCTTAAAATCCGATGACTTGGCTCCGCTTATTTGAAGTTGAAGTTTATTTGGATCAGCTATACGGACTAAGGGTTGATATGCATTTATATAATCGCCTTCTCTTACGTTATAGTCCAGATAAACCACATGGCCTGCCATGTCCGCAGTTAATCTGCTCTCTTCCAATTCTCTCTGCAAATTTTCGAGGGAGAGCTTTGCCAGCTCCACGTCATATTGGGCCATAGCACGCTCGTATTTATCTCCGGAATTAGCCCTGACTTGATTCCGTCTTGTCTCTGCCTTTTTTAGATGAATCTTTTGCTGTTTGATTTGGTTTTCCAGATCTCCACTATCCAGTTCTGCTAATAGATCCCCTTTTTCTACGATGTCTCCCACTTTAACATACACTTTCTTTAAGCGACCACCCCGGTTCTTGAAGAACATGTTTCCCTGTTCTATCGATACAAAAGTG
>ERZ773359.638-NODE-638-length-50103-cov-72.093830_pt1 | contig 50103 bp, 35 predicted proteins | sample MGYA00374955_ERZ773359 | MGnify/ENA primary metagenome ERZ773359 (study PRJEB29098, sample SAMN04486028) | biogas fermenter metagenome | study: EMG produced TPA metagenomics assembly of the Biogas fermentation microbial communities from Germany - Plant 4 DNA1...
TCTCGGTCAGGCAATTCCATCAGCTTTCAGCCAGTTTAGAGTGGCAGTAACACTTCACAGTGTTTTCAGAGTAGTTGTTGCGTTTCAAATCTGCTAAGAATAAATCGACTGCGTTCAATAGCTTATTCCCCTTTCCTCGATGTTTGCAAACTCCTGCCTTGTGGCAGGGTAAGCCTTATTTGATGATAATATTAGGAGTGGTGGTGCTCATGACCAGGTCGGAATTAGAACAAAAGATTTTATAGTGTGCCGCCTAACACTCGTGACTTTAGTCGTGAGATACAGGCGGCACAACAAACACCTGTTTGGTATAATATAGCCATGAGAACCTATAAATACCGTCTCTACCCTACATCTGAACAGACAGCCCGTTTAGAGAATACCCTGGAAGCCTGTCGGAGCCTGTACAATGCGGCCTTGGCAGAGCGCAAGTGCGCCTACCGTCAACAACGCAAACATATTAGCAAATTACAGCAGCTAAACGAGCTTCCTGATATGAAAGGGTCGATTCCTGAATTACAGCGAGTACATTCTCAAGTGCTTCAGGATGTTGTAATCCGGGTAGACAAAGCCTTTGACGCTTTCTTCCGTAGACTAGGATCGGGTGATAGACCTGGCTATCCTCGCTTCAGGGGCAAGGGCTGGTATGACAGCTTCACCTACCCGCAGTCGGGATTTTCCTTGTCTGAGAACAAATGCGGCAACCAGAAACTCCGGCTTTCAAAGATCGGTAAAGTTCGGATTCGGTTACATCGTCCTGTCGAAGGTAAGATCAAAACCTGTACCATTAAACGAGAAACAGACAAATGGTATGTTTGTTTCTCCTGCGAAGTCGAACCAAAACCTTTACCCAAATCCAATAAAGCTGCTGGAGTAGACATGGGGCTTCTGTCTTTTGCTGCCTTGTCTGACGGCTCGACCATTAGCAATCCCCGGTACTTGCGGAAGGCTGAGAACAAGCTAAAATATGAACAGCGCAGGCTTTCTAAGAAGCGAATGAAATCTAACTCCCGCAAAAAACAGAAAGCTAAGTTAGCCAGGCTTCATCGAAAGGTAGCCAACCAGCGCAAGGATTTCTTGCATAAAAAAAGCCGAAAGCTGGTTAACAACTACGATACCTTAGTTTTTGAGGACTTACGGGTAAAAAACATGGTGAAGAACCACCATCTTGCAAAATCCATTTCCGATGCCTCCTGGGGTAGATTCATCCAGTATTGCACTTACAAAGCTGAGAACGCTGGTAAGCAGGTAATTCTGGTGAATCCCAGAGGTACAAGTCAAATCTGCTCAAAATGCGGTGCTGTAGTCAAGAAAACTCTGGCTATGCGCATACATAAGTGTGAATGCGGCCTGAAGATCGACCGCGACGTTAACGCCGCTATAAACATCTTGGGGCTGGGAACCGGCCTCGGTGGAGCCTCGGCGTTAGCCGGGTGATGAAGCCAGAAGCCTTTGACTTTAGTCAAGGGTAGTTCACTAACGCTGGAGAGTATACTCCGGGTCAAAGAAGATATAGACCAGGCTTGTGATCCGAAGGAGGTCCTCCGTCTTCGGCGTAAGCTCAAAGAATTGCAATTTCTTCAGATATGGCAGATGGAGAAACTGGAAAGGATGTCCGATTAGCTACTCGTGGATTCTACTAAAGCATTGCATGATAGCTCCTTAGTTAAATAATCTTCCCCGATGGGTGTTCCCCGATGGCCTCCATCCCGTGCTCAACTGTTCCCCCGCGAGATAGTAGTGTTTAACCCACCTTTCCACACGTTCATCCAGGTTAGGAATACTATCAGGGTAGTTCTTCCAAAAATCGCTTCCTGGGTCATTTCGTTTCAGAAGACGATTGAAGAAACTTATTGCTGGTAACCGGTCAAGTTTGTCTGAGTTACACTCATTGCATGCAAAAACTAAATTTTCGACCCGGGAACTCTTAACGAATACCCAAGGCACAAAATGGTCAGCTCTTGGTTTTGCAGCTGCATTAGATTCGTCCATTGGCCGGTTGCAGTAAAAACAATGATAGTCTTGATATTTGTAAACATAAGACCGGGCGGTATTGCCGAAGTCCTCTCGGCTGCCGCCACGAATGAAGTAGTTTTCCAGGTGAGAGGTCAAATGAAGGTTTCCAGACAGACGAGTCAAATATTGAAAACATAGTAATTCGGCCATTTTCGTGTAGAGAATTGAGTTCTGAAGCAAGGTTTCTATTGCTGCCATATCGATGTCAATTCCATCCTTGGATAACCGGAAAATTGGACACCGACGTTCAAATACAGGGTAGATGTTCTGCTTATCCAGCATTTGGGCGGTAATGCGGTCAAGTCTCGATGTGTATTCCGGAGTTGAAATCAGGTCTAAGGGGTTTGATAGGCGGTTAATATCCACCAACCTATCAAGAAAACGCTCTTCGTGACTTTTTCCTCTGACCGGCGTCATTCTTACATCGGGAATACTTTTTCTGATTTGAATAAGGTAAAACAAAAAATAAGCCGTAGTAAGCCTCAATGACAGGTGAAGCATAGAGCGGCCCTGTTCGATGTAATCCTGGGATTGTATTTGGTCAAATTTAAAATAATCCTCCAGCAGATTTATCAATGACACCAAAAAAGCTGGAAGATATACCGCTGACATATTGCTGGAAACGCTCGAAAGAAAGGAGTTTATAATTTTTTCGTAATAAGTCATTGCGGGATTACCCCCAACTTTAACCTTTATATAAATAAGACAATACTCTCAGAGCCGCATCTGCCCATTCGCCTTCTATAGCTGGGCATCATAGGTTCGCAGTGACACTTAGTTCGGATAATCAGCAAATTCCAGCCGCCGTTTTTCAAGCGGATTCCATAATTCTGCCCCGTCATATAACCAAGAAACTACAGTTGCAACTGATGAACCGTGATAATAAATGGCCTTGGTTATCTCGTTGGTTGTCGGTTGTAGCCGTCGAGGGTTAAGCCCTGTCGCGGAGGAAATTACGACATTCATCTTTTCAAGTAATGCCAAATTACCATAAACCCTAAGTCTGTGTTGCCGGCTATATCCTTTTCTGCCGGTCGATCGAAAATCTGCCGTGCTATGAAGCTCAACCCATGCTCGAACGAAGCCGCGATCATCAATACTTCCGGACGGATACGGCCTTTCTTTCTTTTTTCGGGGCTTCCACCCATGAGGAAGGATCATGTTTTCGATTGTTGCTATACCTCTTTTAGTTAAGATCTTAAGTCTTAACTGTGCTCCTCCCCTAGTTCGAAAACCCTTAGCAGAAAGACGAAGATGATTCCTAATGGTTTCAATGAAGAACGGGTCCCGGTGGGTTACCAAATATCCCTCCTTTGACACGGACATCGTCCCCCAAAGAATACCGAGCAAATATGCCCCTAAATCCGTTTTGGTGTCTATATGCTGAGGCGGTCCAAGGTTTTTCCTCCAACGGCCCGGGTCCTGGCAGCCTGCTGCTGTAAACTTCCGAGCAATAATATAGGCGTAGTTTGGAGTAACGCCAAGCATATGAGCTATTTGGCGGGTGTTCAAGCCGTCTTTACGCCACTTTTGCCATTCGTCAGCCGTGAGAATACGACCTGATTTAAATCGGTGTTCTACCATAATAGTTCCTTACCTAATGAAAACAGCCAGCACATTAATTTCTGCATACCGTATTCGACAACTACCTTATTTTTCCTACCATCAGCGTCAAATGGATGAAAAAGAACAATGCGTAAAGTCTCATAAACGGTCGGTATTGTGATTTGAGAACCAACGGCCGATTATGTGAAAAAAACGCCCTAAATCGGTCTTATAATCCCGTCTCAAAATCAAAGCCTCATTGTATTTTGCTCTCTTGAGTTTTGCAACTATCGGCTTCGGCAAGCCTGCGGTACAAGGTTGCCTTCGAGACCCCAAATCTTTTGGCAATATCCCTGGGACTGCAAGTTTTGTCGGCCATAAGGGTTTTTGCCATAGCTACATCTTTTGCCGTCATCTTCCGTTTGCGACCGCCCAGACGGCCCCTGGCTCGTGCCGCGGCTAAACCCGCCATTGTTCTTTCACGCAGCAGCTCTCTTTCAAATTCGGCTAGTGCCCCAAACACATGAAAAACCAGCTTCCCTCCCGGCGTGGTGGTGTCGAACCCTTCAGTAAGGGACTGAAAACACACGTTTCTTTCATCAAGAGTGTTCATTATTTCGATTAAGTCTTTTAAGGACCTTCCCAACCTGTCCAGCCTCCAGACGACCAGGGTGTCCCCTTCTCTCGCATAGTCCAACGCCTGGGCCAGCCCCGGACGGTCAGACTTGGCCCCGCTTGCTGTGTCGGTAAATATCCTGCCGCATCCGGCTTTATTCAGGGCATCAATCTGCAGGGCCTCAGTTTGGTCGTGAGTCGAAACTCTTGCGTATCCTATCAGCATTCAGATTCTCCTTTCCACAAAAATGGGCATACTCCGCCCTATTAGCCGTTTCTTGCTGAAGGCGGGATATATATTTCCCGCTCTTCTTCGGAGCGTTTGGGTTTCACGTCGCGCCTCTTTTTCTTCGGCCTCTCCCTGGTCAGGAACTCATTCTCGACGCTTTCCATGAATAATTCCCACTGGTCGGGACGTGCTATCAACGTCAAAAGATAAGCGGTCATGTTCTGAATAGGTTTTTTCGCGTTGACGAGCTGGTCAATGACTTTATCCAGCTTGTCCCGGCATCGTGCTACCAATAAAAAGGCCAGGGTGTGTTCAATGCCCAGTTTTTCCCTCACCATCTCAACAAGGTCATTGCTATCGTGGCCTTTTTCCTGACCAAGCGGGGGTCTTTCATAGATACCCGGGGGCTCCAGATTACTGAAGGGGTAAGCAGTCGTTTCCGTCTCATCCGGATTTGCCGCGGTCAATCTTTCCCTTCCTTCTTCAGTAATCTTTTTTTCTTTGGTGTTGACGTTTCCTGACCGGTCCTCTTGAATTATGAGGGTGTTATCTTCATCCTCCCGGAAATCGAGCCGGCTTTCAAAATTGTTTGCGGGTAAATCAATATTTTCCCCTTCAGTAATTCTTTCTTCTTCTTCATTTTTGTTCTTATTGGTTTTTGTTTGGGTATCATGTGTAATACCCCCGGGAGTCTTATCAATGATACCCCCCTCTAATTTATTGGGGGTATTAAATTTAATACCCTCCCCTGTTTCCGTGGGGGTATTATTTTTAATACCCCCCTCGAAATCCCTGGTTTCAAGGGGATGGTGAACAATGATCAGATTGGTTAGCTGTTGACCTTTTTCATTGAAGCGAGCCTCCTTGGATATATAGCCCTTGATTTCGAGATTAGCTGAAATGCGTTTAAGGCTTGGTATTGAAATTTGTGCCATTTCTGCAACCCTTTTGTTTCCAGGCCAGGCTACTCCCGAATTTCGATCCGTATGTTTCAAGTAAATAATATAGACCAGTTTTTCGGTGTTGGTCAGGCTGCACCTTGGGTCGAACAGATCATCCGGCACCGGAGTAAAATTTTGAAAAAACGTGCTCCTATAAACTTTCATGCGTTTCCTCTCCCTTCGGAAATTTTGCTGATAAAAAAAGCCCTGCAACCCATCAGCAAAGGTTGCAGGGCAAAGAGAGGAAAACATGAAAGTTCAATAAATAAAAAAGCCGCGAAAGGCGCGGCTGTAATCATATGAAAACAAATTTCGGAAGTGCCCCAAATGCCCTACCAGCAAGGGCTAAAGGCTGTTTTTGTATATTGTCATTGATATTGAAGTCCTCATGCATTTGAGGAACCTCAAAAAGACCCGGGCCGAGGTATCGCTCTATGACCCTATTGGTTTTGACAAGGAAGGCAACGAGATTTCACTCTTGGATGTACTGTTCGCAGATAATGATATCCTGGAAACGGTGGATGCCAAGATGCAGGAAGAGAAGATTGTTCAAAAGATGGGCGCTCTCAGCCGGCGTGAGCGGCAGGTAATTGAGATGAGGTACGGATTATTCACCGGAATCAAAGAGACTCAGCGCGACATCGCCAAAAAGCTCGGCATCTCCAGGTCTTACGTCTCCCGCATCGAGAAGAAGGCGATCAGCAAGCTGATAAAGGAGTTGTCGTTCTAGCGGTTGTCACTGCACCGGCCAGAATAGATTTCCGGGCTTACCGCCCGGTTTTTTTGTTGCACAAGACTCTGGCTACGAATGATGGACTGGAATCCGTCATGGAACGCTTCATTAGCTATGAATATACTCCTCTCCCTTCCATGCCCACACATCGAGATTCTCCAATTAGTGCTTTTCTTCGCACTTGGGCTTTCCTTCTATCGCCTGATTTTCCGTCCCCTTGCGGGGTGAGGTCATTTCAAACGGTCCAACGGGTGATAACCGCCGGATCGTAGTATAAACGCCAGTTTCCGTCCCCTTACGGGGTGAGGTCATTTCAAACACGCAGCGAAGGCCGGGGAGGATGTTGCCACGTCCCTTGTGTTTCCGTCCCCTTACGGGGTGAGGTCATTTCAAACTTTTGTTGCCGCAGGCTTACCACAAAGCGGACAATGTTTCCGTCCCCTTACGGGGTGAGGTCATTTCAAACAAAAAATTTACAAAACCCGTGATGCGATACGGGAAGTTTCCGTCCCCTTACGGGGTGAGGTCATTTCAAACGCGGATGACACCTTCCCGACCTGGAGGTCGCATTAGTTTCCGTCCCCTTACGGGGTGAGGTCATTTCAAACTTTGGACATAGGGGTTGGACATAGGTAGATCGGGACTACTGTTTCCGTCCCCTTACGGGGTGAGGTCATTTCAAACCCATTCTTCTAATGTTTCTTCCACGGGGTAGCCGTCTTGTTTCCGTCCCCTTACGGGGTGAGGTCATTTCAAACCCTGTGCCTGAAACCCCTTGTCCCACCGGGGCTCTGAAGCCGGTTTGCGGCGGACGGTTGTTCTCGACACTGTCTCTTGCATCCTTGCACACAAAATCCTTAACAAATGCCTAGATTTCGGCTGCGGCTGAGCGACATGGAAAATCGGCTTTTTTCGCTACTTCCTTTGTTTTTCCCTTTCACAGTTCCCCTGTTAAAACAGTCTACCATCTAGCCCAATATTTCAATGTCCCTCACCTATTTTCCTCTATTCGCCAGTTTCATTTCAAAAAAGCCGCATTCGGAAGTGCCCGAAATGCCCTGCAAGCCAGTGCTATTTGAGAAATCGAGAATCCAGGCTGAGGAATCGACCTGCGATCCCATTGATTTTGGCAGGTAGGACAACAGGTCGACGACAAGTGGAACTTGCACAATTGGTAATCACATCCATATGCGTTAGAATAAAGTTGTTGAGTTAATCACAAAAGCAGGAGGTGAGCTTATTGTCCCGAGTGATAATGTGCACCGTAGGTACCAGCTTAATCTCAACTTGGGAAAGACGCACTCATACTGATCAACCACCTGGTCTTAGCGATCTGGTAGATTTAATTTCTGCCGACGAAGAGTGTTGCACAGAATCCAATTCTTTATCGCATTTAAGTCTTAACCCTGTTTATGATTACCTTTACCTGTTAGGTTCAGAAACAGAAGAAGGTAAACTGTGCTGTGCAGCACTGGAAGAATACTACACCCAAAAAGGATTTCGATATGTTTTTCCTATTGTCATCAGGGGTCTAAACAGCAACTATAATGATTTTCAGGAACGGGGATTGCCCAACCTGGTGAAAGAAATGTCGGTTATTTATGAAAACCATCCTGGGAAGAAGTGCGTAATCAATGCTACCGGAGGCTACAAGGGACAAACATCGTATGCAACTCTCTTTGGAATTGTAATGGGAATTGAGGTCGTTTACATATATCAGGACTTTAAAAGTATTATCAGTTTTCCAGAAATGCCCCTCATTTTTAATCGCGATCTAATCAACGAGTACAGCGAGGTCTTTTCCATGATTGTCTCCACAGAAAGTGCGAATGAGGCACGTAAATTAATAAAGACATTGCCTAAATCACTGCACGGGTTCTTTGAAAAGAAACATAATGGTTACGATTACAGCCCGGTGGGTAGGATTTTTTTAGCCGCCCTGAATTCGTCCTCACATACTAAAAAGTACGCTATTCGTACCTACAAAAACCACACTTCACTGTGGGGTGACGGAATTAACGATATCGAGTCTATTGACAATCCCGACGTCCGCCTTATCTTTAGAAGAATCTTCGACGCCAGCGAATCCGTTTCCGCGGTATTTCTGGATGAAATGAGACCCGGGAACAGTTCTGAAACCTACATGGAATACGTTGAGACGTTTCCTGGAGCACTCCGTTATCTGTTACATACCTCACAAGGCTCTGAGTTTATTAAGGTTGAGGTTGTGGCCGGCCACGAAAGGACCACTTTGGAGAGGTTAGGCCGAAAAATATACCCATAGAGGTGACTGTAATGTCCAGTGCTAAAAGAATACTTCTAACAACTATCAGCGCATCGCCCAGAGAGAATGTTAACTACCAATTCAATAATCAAGTTGCAATCGCTTCCCAGGCACCGGTAGCATTAATAAAACTACTGCCAATCCATGAACTTCCTGACAAAGTCATTATTCTCTGCACCCAGAAACTGTATGATGAACAGTATGAGACAGTGCGGAACCTTTTGCTGGAATACTATGATCAAATCCTCTGTAACACATTAAACCAGAGGCCCGATGTTACAGAGGTTCGTATTCCAGATGGAAGAACCGTTGAGGAGCTGTGGCAGATACTTGAAGCTGTACTTCACTCTATCCCCCACAATTGCGAGTTGACGCTGGATGTAACTCATGGTTACCGTTCCTTTCCTTTTTTATACTTTACCGCAGCACTGTTTTTGAAAGCATTACGCGGGGTACAGATTAAGGCTGTGTATTACGCGATGCTGGAATCCGAAGAGACTGAGAAGCCAATAATTGATCTTTCCCTGCTGCTTGACATGGTGGAGTGGTTTTACGCAACTAGGATCTTTCACCATACCGGTCAAGCCTCCCCCTTGTGTGAATTGCTCCGCCCCCTTGAGACTCCTCCCGCCGGTGTAACCGGAAAGGATAATGCTCCTTACCAATTAGTAAAAAGTATCCGGAGGGCTTTAGAAAATGTGTCTGCCGCGTACGCTCAGGCATTGCCTTTGGAGTTGGGGCGTGAAGCCGAGCAGTTGTTAAGAAGAATAACTCAACCTATACCCAGGCACATGGAACAGAAAGTACCGCTAGCAACTGAACTGTTTGGTTCCATCAGCAGTTTTGCAGGGTCCTTCGCTCTCCCTGCCACAAGACAAAGAAGAATAAGAATAAAAGAAGTAGAACTTAACCTAAGTGAGCTGACAAGACAATCATCAATAATCGATTCATACCTGAAACAGGGTTACGTGAATTATGCCCTGGGGATGATCAGGGAATGGATGGTTTCATGTGCAATGTGGAATCAGATGGCTGAAGAGAGCATCTACCGCGTCGATTGGTGGATAGGACATAAGAGGTTCGAAACAGAGCATAAGTTCGCTGTCCTTGCCCGGACGGCGTACAAAGCTGATGGCAATACTACTCGAGATATAATCACACCGGAACAGCGATGGCTAGCCAGTAAATGGCAGTTCTTTTCTGATAAACGTAACCAGTTAGCACATCACGGTTTCCGATATGAATATGTTTTGCACTCGCCACAGCAAATCGATGAAATCCGCGCTCAATGGGAGGAACTAAAAAGTTTTGTATCGTCGAAACCTCATTGGAACCTTGAAATTAAAAGGGGTCAAGGTACGCTCCTACTTTCCCCATTAGGGCTTTCAAAAGGTTTACTCTTTTCTGCCTTACACCACATTCGTCCGGACGAAGTGTTTGTTGTAACATCTGAGGAATCAGCAATATCAATTGAGGAAATAACCAACCGTGCGGACTGGAGTGGCCGTAAATACGTTTACAAAATGAAAGAGCCATTTACCGGTTTTGCCGAGGCAAAAACAATAAGTAGGGAGTTACAGAATTACATACTAAAATCTGACCGGATAATTGCCAACATTACTGGTGGTACGACCGCAATGCAATATGTAATTCAGCAAGTGACACAGGATTTACGCCTCACAGGCATAGAGACCGAAATAATTGCGATCGTTGACAGACGAACACCCGCTGAGCAAGTGGAGACCCCCTATGTTCCTGGAGAAATCATCTATATTGAAGGACAGGGAAGGTTAAATCCTCCTCCTAATGATTAACGGCAATGACAAAAGAGTTGCTTCATCAATAGCTTCATCAAAACGAAATCCGTCATGCCTAACGTTTCCTTCTTCTCCCTGCCATTCCTATTTCCAAACTCTCCACTTAGTGCTTTTCTTTGCAATTGGGCTTTCCTTCTACCGCCCGGTTTTTCGTCCCCTTACGGGGCGAGGTCGTTTCAAACAGGTGCTGACGCCCGAACAATACGAGCAGTTTGTGAGCGTGTTTCCGTCCCCTTACGAGGTGAGGTCATTTCAAACCCCTGTGCCTGAAACCCCTTGTCCCACCGGGGCTCTAAAGCCGGTTTGCGGCGGACGGTTGTTCCCGACACTGTTTCTTCCCTCCTTTATCTCAAAAACCTTTATAAACGCCGAGATTTCGGCTGCGGCTGAGGAACATGGAAGATCGGCTTTCGGGCGATGACAAAAACCTGTTTTGTTAAGTTCTATTCTTTACGTCATATCCCTGATATGCAATGATTTTTATTTCCCTGTATTAAAAGATCATTACGTTTTCTTCTATGATGTTTTGGATTTTGCCCCAAGTACTGATTTCAACATTGCCGGTTAAGCGGTAGACTCTCACATAATCGTTTTCTTCGTCAATCAGACGGTCAATCCTTTTTATCAGTTTATTATACTGCGGTGTTGTCATAACTGCCTCAAAGGCTGATTTCTGTACCCGAAATCCAAAGGATTCCAACAGTTTGGCCAACTTTGCTCTTTTCCTATTTGAGGAGATATCATATATAACCAGCACCAGGTACTTCATAGCGTTATCATGGTCAAAACAATCATTAACATGAAAAGTCTCATACTTGCCCACCCGATCACCTACCGCAATAGAACTGGCTTATATAATTCAGGGTCCGCTGCTTCGATTGCCTTGACCAACAGCATTACCTGGTGATCGATGGCATCCCGAAAGGAAACAGGCTCAATATCGGAGATGTATTTGCTCTTTGTCCGCAGTCTCTCTTCAAATTTTTTGATGAATGTACGAGACGCGGTTTTCCTAAGATAAACCCCTCCCTCATTAGTATCCACATCAAAATCTTCCCAACTTACGCTCCCTCGTTGTATATGTGACAAAACCAATGCATCAATTAACGCAGCTCTCCATTCTTCCATTAAATCAGAGGCAAGCGCTGGATGACCCCGCTTTATGCGGTGTAGAAATCCCATATAGGGATGTAACCCCCGGTTTATAATAGCAGTGTAGATTTCATACATCAGTAAGGTGTAGCCGAAACTCAGTAGTGAGTTGAAGGGATCCGTAGGTGGCTGCCGGTTTCTACCTTTGAATTTGAAATCATCTCGGACCATTTCAGACAGTGCCTGGAAATACAGCCGTGATGTGTATCCTTCCAAACCGTTTAGAACGGATATGTTTGGTGCCGCATCGACACTATTAATATTCTTTTGGATTTCATCGATTATATTCCTGACCGTGCTTAAGTCCAAGTTTCGATTGTAGCGCCGAAGCAGGACCAGTGAATTTCGGATTTTGGCCTTTATGAACTTCCTGGCCAAAGCCAAACAAAACTCTTCATCCTCACCCCTTCGAAACTGTTCGCGTTGTCTCTCGATATTCACATGATTGGTAAGTTCAGCCCGTCCAAAGAATTTACCTCTGGATGACAGCCAAGTCACCGGAATTCCCATTTCAAACAATGAGACCATGCAGGGAGAGGTAATATTAGTGCCTGAGAACAGTACGACAGCTTCAAGCTTTTCTGCCGGTATTTCTCCTATCTTGTTATCGTTCAGCTCAATAACATATCTCCCACCTTTTTTCCTGAGGACAGAGCCGGGTTCAGATAAATACAGGATCATTTATCTAAATCACCCCTCCCGATGCTTTAGCCCCCTTGTGGGGCGAGGTCATTTCAAACGATCACCGACCTGGACGGAGAAGAAACTCCAGCAGTGGTACGCGTTTCCGTCCCCTTACGGGGTGAGGTCATTTCAAACATCTACTATCAGAACCTTGATATCTTTTTGGATCTTCATGTTTCCGTCCCCTTACGGGGTGAGGTCATTTCAAACGGGTCGGCAGGGATACGATTTCTACTCCGTCGTAGACGGTTTCCGTCCCCTTACGGGGTGAGGTCATTTCAAACTATTTAGCGGACTGTTACGGCTGCAAACCGGAGGAATTAGAAATGTTTCCGTCCCCTTACGGGGTGAGGTCATTTCAAACTGAGCCGGGCTCTCATTAAGACAGATTGGGAGACTTATAAGGGTTTCCGTCCCCTTACGGGGTGAGGTCATTTCAAACGACAAAAAAGAGAACTCCTGGAATCACCAGGAATATGAGTTTCCGTCCCCTTACGGGGTGAGGTCATTTCAAACTGGGGGCCGCCGGGAATTGGGAAAACAGCCACTGTCACGTTTCCGTCCCCTTACGGGGTGAGGTCATTTCAAACTAAACAGACAGTGGGGCAAGAAAGAAATCACTGTCAGTGGGTTTCCGTCCCCTTACGGGGTGAGGTCATTTCAAACACGCGGAATTGATAGCGGAACTGGAGCGGCGCGGATAGTTTCCGTCCCCTTACGGGGTGAGGTCATTTCAAACGGGCTGTGCGGCATGTAACTGTCCACGATTATAGCCATTGTTTCCGTCCCCTTACGGGGTGAGGTCATTTCAAACAACGCCCAAAAAATCATAGAGAAGCGGCGGGAGGTTTCCGTCCCCTTACGGGGTGAGGTCATTTCAAACTGTAATCCGCTAAGCTGACACAAGCCAAAAAGCCCTGAGTTTCCGTCCCCTTACGGGGTGAGGTCATTTCAAACTGAAACCAGTGATACCAATACTGCAATATTACACACCAACGTTTCCGTCCCCTTACGGGGTGAGGTCATTTCAAACTCGGACTAAAGTCCGAGGCTTCTCGGTTTATCTAGCCCGCAGTTTCCGTCCCCTTACGGGGTGAGGTCATTTCAAACTCCGATGATCGCCTGCAAGCGTTCGAGGGCCTCAAGTTTCCGTCCCCTTACGGGGTGAGGTCATTTCAAACTATACTCCTTGGCAGGCCGGAAGAACTCGACAGTGGGTTTCCGTCCCCTTACGGGGTGAGGTCATTTCAAACGCCTACTTCCCCTTTCGACACGAGACCGGCCCCAACCTAGTTTCCGTCCCCTTACGGGGTGAGGTCATTTCAAACGAACATCGTGAACCTTACACCCCACGCCCTGAACTTGATGGTTTCCGTCCCCTTACGGGGTGAGGTCATTTCAAACTGGCTCCGCCCGGCTCCTATAAGACCTGGCTTACTTTCGATAGTTTCCGTCCCCTTACGGGGTGAGGTCATTTCAAACGCGCAAGCCTCCTGTCGGCACCATCACCTTCCAGATCTCGTTTCCGTCCCCTTACGGGGTGAGGTCATTTCAAACGTTGAAGGAATGAGGTTTTTCGTTCAAAGCTTCCAGACCAAGTTTCCGTCCCCTTACGGGGTGAGGTCATTTCAAACGAGGAAGACATCGAATGAAAAGAACTTATACAGTCAGCAAAGTTTCCGTCCCCTTACGGGGTGAGGTCATTTCAAACTTAAAAAGTACGACAAAAAACTAGACGGTGTCTCTGTTTCCGTCCCCTTACGGGGTGAGGTCATTTCAAACGTGCATGGCTGGATAATGTGTAAAGGGGTAGGTAGCGTTTCCGTCCCCTTACGGGGTGAGGTCATTTCAAACGCTTTTGGCAGCTATTCTGGAGGATTTTCCTCCAGAAAACGTTTCCGTCCCCTTACGGGGTGAGGTCATTTCAAACCATCATCACTAGGAACTGCGATGTTTGCAAATGTGGAACATGGTTTCCGTCCCCTTACGGGGTGAGGTCATTTCAAACGCTAGATAATTGCAGACCACCATTCTCAATAGCCTGCTTGACAGTTTCCGTCCCCTTACGGGGTGAGGTCATTTCAAACCCTGTGCCTGAAACCCCTTGTCCCACCGGGGCTCGATAGCCGGTTTGCGGCGGACGATTGATTCAGACACTGTTTCTTCCCTCCTTCATCTTAAAAACCTTTACAAACGCCTAGATTTCGGCTGCGGCTGAGCGACATGGAAAATCGGCGTTTATCGGGTTTTAGCATACCAGGCAACGTGGACGATTCCCTAGTCCGGGGTTCGCTGGCCGGAGAGCGGATCCACAGCGCATCCCCCCATCCCCAGGCTGCATTTTATCCCTACTCCTGAATAGGCCAGGAAGCTTATTAGCATGTTGTAAAGTCTAACCAAAGGTTTGGGACCTCTAACCTCCAGGTTGATATATCCCATGAACCCAGGGATTTTTATGCCCTTGAGCCGATAATGATAACTCTTAAGAGAGTAACCGGATATGCGGCTGTAAGTAATCAACTGTTCCACTGCCTCGGGATCGTCTATGACAGTTTCTCGAGAATAGGCATTCCATTTCTGCACAGAGCTTTTCACAATCCACTCAATAGACGGAAATATTTGGTATTCTTCGCTGCTCTTGAATGAGGTGGGGGTCAGGAACTGTAGTCGCAGACCCCCGCTGTTCTGCTCGTTCAGAAGATGCCCGGCAACAAAATCCTTTTCCTGGATAACTGGACCGGCCGCCATCTCACTAACCCGCAGGCTGGTACCGTAGTGTCTGAGGTGCAGTGATTCCAGACTAGCTATAATGGGAAATATCTCGTCAATTGTATCCTTCCCCAGCAGGTTTATAACCCAGGTCATTCCACCCGGAACACCGTTTTGACGCCCGGGCAGCAAAAGATAATGACTGACCGGTTTTAGTCCGTCATTATGCAGATCAACCGCCAAATCGGGAGACACTTTCTCAATTAGTGCGGAATAAAGATCATACGCCCAGTAGTAGTGCGGCCGCACGTTTTTTTCCGTATCAAATCTAATCCTTATCTGCCGGAACATCATCTTCCTCCTGACTGCTACGTAGTGGGCTGATTAGGATCCCTCATGTAATTTCAACCGAACAACGTCCCATCCGGTAGAATCGGTTATTATAGTAAGTACCTTTCAGGATATGTGGGGATATCCCTAATTCCATATCCTTGTCATGATGCCCTCTGGGAAACTGCCTCTTCATCAGAAGGGATACAAGTGGCAGGGCCTCCCTGCCCCCCATGGGATAGGTTATGGTCTTGGACAGATAGCCGGCCCCTCCGCCCAGGTAGAGTTCTGCACCGGGTTCGGACCTTGATTTGTCAGTGTTAGCGGGCAGCTTCCGGAAAGCTGAGAAGAAGTACTGTTCCTGAAGATCGGCAAATTCCCGGATTGCATTCCGTATAAAATCGAGATCAATCCCCGCTTGTTCAAGAATCAAGGGATCTAGGGTCAGTTGAGAGTGCAGGGTCACTCCCGGACGGATGGCTTCCCGGAAGGTGGGAATCGCGATTTCCTTTCCTTCCAGGGTGAGGTCGATCTTCGGGCAGATGATCAGGTCAGCAGTGTCAGCAGGTTGGCTGTCGCTCACCTGCAGTCCCCTCATAACCGAATTCACCGCATTCTGCCTTTTGTCATGCAGATTCAGAGTGTGAAGAAGTTCAACTTCAAGCTGGTCAGTTTCCCCTGCTATATTATAGCGATTTGACTCTCTCAATGACTTCTCCCATTTTTTCAATTTTGTTAAACTCTTGTCGCCTTGGTCGGCCAGCATCTTGGCAAGGATAGCTGTCCTTAGCGCACCCTTAAGACTGCTTCCGGGGAGGTAGGGCCGTCCATAATTGTCCTTAATAAACAGATGAATACCGCGCAGCGCATAACCGCTTTTCAAAGCATCACCGGCCATGACTTCATAAGAGGTAAAACTCTTTATCTCCTCTTGGGTTATCCGGCAACTGAGCAGCCACCGATAAAGATCATTTTGCTCTCCCAGCATAAAGGAGGTATACTGGTCCTCCAGCCCTTTGGCAGTCAGAAACCCGGCGAATCGAGGAAAATCTATTATGCATACTTTCTGACCGGCCGGCACATAGACATATTCCTTTTTATTGACCTCCCTGCCGCTGCCAATGAACAATGGTGCCATAGTTTTGACCTGGACAGTGAAGCTCTGCAGGTGACTCTTTTTCATATAATCACCTCCATAAACATTGGCTTGAGACAGCGGTATACGGGGTGGCCGCCCTCGTGAGAAACGTCATAGATGTCACCGGCAAACGGCACCTTAAAGCAAGAACCGGGCGCGAATGCATAGATTAATCGTTTCTTGACCTGGTGTGGGTAATAGCGGTCCGACTGGACAAAACCTCCACGCCTTACCAGCGTATAGCTTCCCCCGTCACAGGCCTGATCCAATTCCTCATCCCGGGGGAGAGCCGTATTAAGGAGCATCTGCCACGCTCCTCCCTTGTTTTTCAGTAAATCAGCCAACGCCTCCAGGCCATCTGAATACGGTGCATCCAAATAGATGGGGTCATCGATATTGAACTTCCCGAGACCAGCGCTGCGCTTGCCGCCAATCCCGCTCAGGGATAAAGCCTCCAGCAGACGGGTTACCAGGGATACATCATCTTCCCGCTGGTAAGCAACTATCAGGTAGAGTCCGCTATCCCGGTTGAACTTCAAGCAGCCTACATGATAAGGCTGTGGTTCATTCTGCCCTTTGATGCTGACCCAATTGCGGACTTCACTAACTGACATGCCCTCAAGCATTTCTCCCGCCGTAATTACGTCAAATTCTCCCCGCCCTCTTAGGAAAGCCAGATAATCGGCCATGGATGAGGCGGAAATATACTTCAGACGTTTGAATGCCTTATGCTCCTTAATGTTACGGGTCCCTGCCAGGGACTCATCTTTCAAGATCGGTTTAGGCAGAAAGTAGTTCTCATTCCGATATGGGAACAGGTCGGAAAATATTAGTTCACCACTCCAGACCCGGTTGTATAATTCCCGCAACAGTTCCTTCCCACCAGCTTGAATAGACTCGATGCAGAGGGCAGAAAACAAAGTATCACTGTGGATGGTCATCTCAGCAGAAGGTAAGGTGGCGCTTCCCGAGTCGTTCCCTATATGCAGAGCCGTTGTGAACTCAAGTTTATAAACAGCATAGTCCATCCGTTTCCACTTCCTTCAATTTCTCAAGTAACTCGTCCACCACCTCAGGATCCAGGTTGTTATTCATAACCTGTACGGCGAAATTAGTAAACCTGACTTTCCCGTAGCCGCGGCTGCCGTGCCCGCCCAGATAATCAAGCTGCAGCGTCTTTAAGGCCAATGCCAGGTTTTCAAAATCCTCCTGAATCTGATCGGTATCATCAATATCATAGACGAGATTGAAAGCAAAGATTGCCCCACGGATAACACGTTCTATCTGTCGGGGGGTAGCCGTCGAAGTCGTACGTTTTATGGTGTTTTCAAACTTTACCTCAGTAAACCCAAATCTTTTAAGATCTTCGGCATTTTTGAGGTAGCAATCAGCAAACTGCAGCCGACCCCGCTTTACTGTCTTCCCACCTGCCCCAAACAGCCGGATTATCACCTCCGGGTCATCCTCAGGTTTGGGTAGGACCGGTTTTTGAACCAGAGTTCGAACAAGTAGAGTTCGTAATTTGCCTTTTATGCTGCTGCCGGGTATTATCGGCTGCTGGGTCATTGCATCCCTTATTACCGGGGAGTCGACCGAACCGATGGATGAGAAAATATTGGAGCCCCCGATGTGCATACCAGTTAGGAGATGTAAATCAGCAGTGATCTTGATTTTTCCGTACATTTCGCTCATACTACTTACCTCCTATTTATCTTTTCCACCGTAGAAGCGGTGATAGGCCACCAAGGCCTCGAGATAATCGCAGTAACGTAGGAATTTCTCGCTACTGTGACCTATGTGATCAATTGCCGTAATCAACTCGGCTGTCTCAATAAATTCCTTGATCTTTTTTACTCGATCACTCGAGTCTTTTTCACGACCAGCTTCATAAGCTAGTCGCACCTTAATATGCCTGATTCGATCAACTACTCTGTCAGACAGGATCTCGTCCTTGCGATCAACCTCACTCTTTATTTCGTTAACTATAGTAAGGATGTTGCGGATCTTGGAAGTAGTAAGGTTTCCAAAAGGATTAGACCGGTTATCCGTCATAAGGTTTTTTATCCGGTCTTCTGCCACACTGACATAGTCAGCCCCGGGCTTAAGAAAAGCCGGTTCCGGCCCAATATTATTTGTGTTAACCGGTACTTGAGATCTTGATTCCTTATGAGGTTTCTGGTCAGGATTCATGCCCGAAGCTGCGCCCAGCTCTTTAGAATCTTTCATCGGATTTTTCTTGCCATTGCCCATCATTATTCCTCCTCTCGCTTACGGTTCAGGTAAGCGTAAATATTTATAGCCGTCAGCAGTTCCTGCCGGTCCTGTTTATCGAGAGCCCACTTGTACATTGAATCGGAAAACTGGCGGTAGCTTTCTTTCTCTTCCTGGGAAGCGTCTTCGTGTGGGGTCATACGTCCCAACAGGTAAGCATACCGGGCAATATTGATCCGGTCATGCTGGGCTCCTACCAGGTATTTATACAAGTTGTAGAGGAAGGAGTTGCCCGCAGCCTGATCGCGACCGGTAGCACTCTGGAAGTACCCCTGTAACATACGAAGTTTTTGGCCTACCACCCGCTCCTGGAATACATCCCACTTGTAAAGGTGAGTAACCTGAAAGCTCGTTTCGCCTTCCCGGTTCTGGCCCATCATACGCCCAAACAGGGCCAAGCCATCTTTGGCATCGTCGATCCTCTTTGCAGCGCTCTCCAAATCGGCAACCTCCTCTGCCATTCTGCTAACCGGGTATTTGCCGGGGTACAGTCCAATTCCGGCTGAGAAAGTAAGGGAGCCGGCACTGTAGAGGCGAAATGCATGGCGCAGTTCCACTGCGAATTCGATCACCTGATCCCAGGCTCCAATAATGAACATGTCATCACCGCCGGAATAAACGATAACTGCCTTCTTCTTTCCTTCAGAAGGAAGCGGTCGCAGTGAAAACGCTTCTATAGCCGACAATTCTCCCTTCAGCAGTGCTTTTATATGGAACTTGAAGAACATTGACAACTGGCGGGACAGCGTCGCGAAACGCGACAAGGTAACATAGCGGTTCCGTTCAACCTCGTCGTTTTCTTTTTCTCTTACGAAACCGTTGACAAATGCGGCCCCAAGATTATCTACATCGGCTCGTAGAACGGCGATTCGTTCTATGGCGTCCTTCCGCTCCGCTAGTTGTTCAAATGTTGGCATATCTCCGTCGATATCATAGAAGTAGTCACCCATCCACAGTCGAGTGCTGTAGCTGTAACCGGTATACATCTTGTTTTTTGCGTAAATTGATTTTATTTCACCAGGACGTTTAATCAGGAGTTGGCTCACTTCGGCTTCCGGAACAGCAGCAAGGAAGCAGTCTTTTCCGTCTCCCGCCGGGAGCGTAACATTCACGTACGGATCTAACCTTACCTTTGATGAAATCAAGAGTGTATTCTCTTTGATTATCTCGCGGGAGAATTGCTGCATAGAGCTACAGAACTGGCAAATGGTGTTTTCATCCTGGCCAAGCAACTGGCTAATACTTCCGCAGTTGGTGCATTCCCGCCCGCTGTTCTCATATCCGCCGTTATTCAGGCGGCGGATATCATCTGCTCCGTAGCGTCTGAGCTTGTGTTCCTCCAATTGTTGTGACAGGCTGCGTAAAATGCTTTGGTAAGGGTTCTGCTCACGAGGCAGATTCATAAGGTCATTACCGCTGCACTCCTGGAAGGCATGGGCTAAGAAAAGTCCGATCCCCATGTTGTCCATAAACCAGCGGTTGATGTTCCCCAGTATATTTTTGAATTTGTCCACTACCTCACTGGTATTAGGCAGCAGGATTTGAGCATGACCGCCACCGGTATAGATGAGATTCGCCCGAGACAGGTTTACTGCGGACAAAAGGGTATCCACGATGTGCTCCAGCAGTATTTCCAAATAAAAAGAACGAGCTCGAAGTGCTTTCAGCGCGCCTTTGGAAGAAATAGTGTAGATAAATGATTGAATCCCCGATATATCGCAACTGAACATCAGAAAGGCTTTTTCCTGGCGGAATTTTGCCTCATTAACCAGCAGCTCGTCCTTAAAGTTTTGTCGGCCATTAGCAAGGAGGTATAGGTATACGCTTGATGCCAGTGTGGCTGTCAGGCGCTGGTGGTCGTACAGAGATATGTCGGCCACTTCGCCTATAAAGGTCGATGATGGCACATAGCTGAGATGGGCCTCCAACAGTTCAAGTATTGAATTGAGATACTCTGCTCTCCAGTTGATAGCCGCAAGTCCTGTTTTCAAGTCCTGCACCAACCGGTTATAAGATCCGGGATCAATCTGTTTTATGTCGCTTGGCAGATTAATCTCTTCGGCTCCTGAAAGGCGGTGATTTAGATGGGTCTCATTGTTGTTCAAGAGGTTAAACACCGAAGCGAGCGGTAACCCCGGGTCAAACCCCGATGGGTATTCGCCCTCCACTTCCCTTCGATCAACACCTGCCGCGATGTTGTCCGCAAAATACACGATATAGGCTAAGGAATCATCTGAAACATTGGCTTTTCGCAGATCTTTGGCATGGTGGTAGAGGATTATTTCGTTAACATCCGGGTCATTTAGATACTGGCTGACCAGAGCTTGTCCTGATAACGGGTGGGCTCGTGAATCAAGATGTCGCGCCCGATAGACAACCTTGCCCAGATCATGCAGTAAGGCGCCAACAGTTAACTTAAACAGTTTGTCATCCATCGATACCCCTCTTTCGTGGGAAATTTGTTTAAAAACACTTCCTCCCACGATATTCCATTTTTCGCAACCAAAATCCTTTGTCTTTTTTCCGTAATGACTGTCGATATTTGGGAATTGAGAGGCTTTTTCTCTGAGTGGGGCGGGCAAGGATGGATAAGTCCCCTTGCGGGGTGAGGTCATTTTAAACAATTTCTCTAAGTATTTTGTAGTCATACCTGCAAACAGGTTTCCGTCCCCTTGCGGGGTGAGGTCATTTTAAACCCAGCGGCTGGGAGCATAAAGACTCGATGGGGTCTATGCGTTTCCGTCCCCTTGCGGGGTGAGGTCATTTTAAACACCCTGGTAGCCGGTTCCACATGCGTCAAAGTCACAGGTGCAGTTTCCGTCCCCTTGCGGGGTGAGGTCATTTTAAACACCAGATGTGGACCCAGATCCGGAAGCCGGATCTTAATCCCGTTTCCGTCCCCTTGCGGGGTGAGGTCATTTTAAACTCGTAAATTTGGGGGAACATGCGAATGCATCAATCATGGTTTCCGTCCCCTTGCGGGGTGAGGTCATTTTAAACCAACCCTGGCGGTGTCGGGCATGAATGGGTTAAACAACGTTTCCGTCCCCTTGCGGGGTGAGGTCATTTTAAACCCGCTGCTCCAGAAAGGGGGGTTGATGTAATGAAAGAGTTTCCGTCCCCTTGCGGGGTGAGGTCATTTTAAACCTGTCTAACACTTCGGACCAGGACAAGATTGCGCTGTATCTGAGCGTTTCCGTCCCCTTGCGGGGTGAGGTCATTTTAAACGGTGAGAAAATGACGCTCCGTGCTATCGGACAGATACACGGGTTTCCGTCCCCTTGCGGGGTGAGGTCATTTTAAACCCTGTGTCTGAAAGCCCTTGTCCCACCGGGGCTGTAAAGCCGGTTTGCGGCGGACGTTTGTTTCAGACACTATTTTTTTCCTCCTTCACCTCAAAAACCTTCACAAATGCCTAGATTTCGGCTGCGGCTGAGATGCATGGAAAATCGGCTTTTTCAGCACTCACTTTGTTGTTTCCCTTCTAAGAGCTTCCCTGCGAAAAACAGCCAACCGCCTAGTCAGGTATTTCAATGCCCCTCATCTGAATTCCTCTATTTGTCAGTTGCATTTCGAAAGACCAATTATAGAAGTGCCTCAACTACCCTATTATCATGGGCAGAGAGTGGTTTTCGCAAGTTGACATTGTTCCTGAAGTCCTCATGCATCTGAGGAACCTGAAAAAGACCCGGGCCGAGGTATCGCTCTATGATCCCATTGGTTTTAACAAGGAAGGCAACGAGATTTCACTTTTGGATGTGCTGTTCGCAGATAATGATATCCTGGAAACAGTGGATGCCAAGATGCAGGAAGAGAAATTGTTCAAAAGATGGGCGCTCTCAGCCGGCGTGAGCGGCAGGTGATTGAAATGAGGTACGCTTCGGGACTTGCACCCTATTGAACCGTCCCCTTGACACCCTCATGCATAACAAATTGTTATTAGACATATAAGTTGGGGTAAGTTATTATTCTTAGATATAGGGATTGATTATACCGGTCTGAATAGTGAGGTTAGTCTGCCGGCACAGGCGGTTATCCTGGTTAAGTGAAGTTCACAGAACGAGTCCACAAAAGGAGAGATAACAATGAGGCCTGCTATACTGGATTCATTCAAAGATATTCGGGAACAGAACATCATGACGCTTAAACAGAAGAAGGAAGCGGGAACTAAAGTCGCCGGTATCTACTGCGGATTCTGCCCGCGGGAACTGGTACTGGCCGCCGGTGCCATACCGGTAGGATTATGCGGCACCAGACACGAACCAATACCTGCGGCTGAAAAGGATCTGCCTCGCAACCTGTGCCCCCTGATTAAGAGTTCGTACGGCTTTGCTGCGACTGATACCTGCCCCTACTTTCACTTTTCTGACCTGGTCATTGGAGAAACCACCTGCGACGGCAAAAAAAAGATGTTTGAGATTATGCAGAAGATCAAGTCGGTGCATGTCATGCATCTCCCCCAGATTGCAGATCAGCCTTCATCCCTGGCCCTCTGGTATGATGAGATTGTACGGCTGAAAAGGGCCATTGAAGAACAGTTTCAGGTCGATATCACCGATGAAGCCATTCGGGAAGCCATTCACATTACCAACGAGGAGGCCCGGGCCTTAAAAGCGCTATTTGACCTTAATACGGCCAAACCGGCCTTAATGACAGGCACCGAATTGCTGATGACTTCCTTCCAGGTTTCATTTAATGCCGATCGTTGGCAGGGGATTGCAATGGTGGACAACTTGGTGGCCGAAGTGCGCGAATTAGCCCGAAAAGGCTATCATGTGGGTGATGAGAACACACCCCGGGTCTTGATGACGGGAACCCCCGTAGGCATGGGGAGTGAGAAGGTGGTCACCCTGGTAGAGGAGTGCGGAGGTCTGGTAGTGGCGATGCAGAACTGCAGTGGTTATACCCCTACCCTGCTTCACATCGATGAATCCGATCCCCGGGATCCAATTATGCTGTTAGCAGAAAAATACATCGGAATACCCTGCTCGGTCATGTCCCCCAATCCTGGAAGACGCGAAACATTGGAGCACATGATCTCGAGATTCAAGATAGACGGGGTTATTGACCTGACCTGGCAGGCCTGCCACACATTTAATATTGAATCGTATTACATCGCGGAATTGGTAAAGGACAAGTTAGGTTTGCCGTTCCTGCACCTGGAAACCGACTATTCCGATTCCGACCGCGAAACTCTGCGGGTGCGGATAGAAGCATTCCTGGAAATGATTTAGAATCCTGGTACCTGCAGACTTGAGGATATTGACGGCCTGCACCATTCAATCACCCGGCGGACAGCCGGCATGGTGGGGCGGTTGCGGCCTTTCGAGCGGGTTGCCTTTACCGGGGGTGCAGCCAGAAACGATAGTCTGCGCCACTGCCTGGAGAATGTTTTGGGGATGGAGGTATTAGTGCCGAAGAAGTGCCAGACGGCAGGTGTTCTGGGTGCAACTTAATTGCCCCGGGGTACTGCGAGCAAAAACATGGAAAGACGATTGTTTAAGGCGGCCATAGAGGGGAGGAATAATCATTGGGCATCATATACCTTGATAATGCCGCTACCTCTTATCCCAAGCCTGAATGCGTATACCGCGCGATGGACGATTTCAATCGCCAGATGGGGGGCAACCCGGGCAGAGGAGCCAGTCGGAAGACAATGAATTCCAATTCCATACTATTGGAGACCCGGGAGGCTCTGGCATCTTTATTCAATATTCCTGACAGCACCCGTATAGCTTTCTGTTTGAACGTTACAGAAGCTCTCAATACAGGGCTAAAAGGTATTCTAAAACCCGGCGATCATGTAATAACCACCAGTATGGAGCACAATGCTATAGCTCGTCCGCTGCTGAGCCTAACCCGAAGAGGGGTGGAATGGAGTACGGCAAAATGCAGTTCTGATGGGAGTTTGGACCCCGATGACATCAGGCGGTTGATACGGCATAATACCCGCATGATCTGCGTGCTGCACGCCTCTAACGTTACCGGAACAATTATGCCCATCAGGGAAATTGGGATTATCGCCAAAGAGCATGACCTGCTTTTTATGGTGGACAGCGCTCAAACCGCCGGGGTTCTGCCGCTGGATGTTGCGGAGTGCCACATCGATCTCCTGGCGTTTACCGGGCACAAAGGCCTGCTCGGTCCTCAGGGCACCGGGGGGCTATACGTCCGCCCCGTCGTTGACATCGAGCCGCTCAAAGAAGGGGGCACGGGGTCGCTGTCCGAAGAGTTAACCCAACCCGCGTTTATGCCGGATCACCTGGAAGCCGGTACTCCAAACACTCCTGGAATCGCCGGGCTCGGTGCCGGGGTAGAATTCATCCTGTCCACAGGCCTGGAGAACATCCGGAGCCATGAAAGACGGCTGACCGAGGTCTTGATACGCGGCTTGCAGGGAATCGATGGGGTTAACATTTACGGTCCGCTTGATGCCGATCAAAGGACCGCGGTGGTTGCGTTCAATATTGAAGGCATAGACTGCGGAGAGGTCAGCATGAGATTGGATCACGAATACGGCATCGTGTCCAGATCAGGATTACATTGCGCTCCCCTGGCGCACCGTACCCTGGGCACGCTGCAGCAGGGAACCTGCCGGTTAAGCCCCGGATACTTCTCAACCGACATGGAAATTGAAAAGGTTCTTCGAGCAGTTTACGCGATTGCGCGTACTTAGTTATAAAAGATATGAGGTGAAATGATGAGCAAAGTTGTCGATGCCCGTGGCTTGAACTGCCCACAGCCCGTAATCCTGACCAAACGGGTTATGGAACAAAACGCCGATGAGGAAATTGTGACCCTGGTGGACAACGTTACCGCCGTGGAAAATGTGAGCCGGCTGGCGAAAAGCCAGAATTATGAGGTGACGGTCGAAGAAAATGACGGCCATTTCTCCATTCATATGAAAAGAACCGGAGAAGTTTGCGAAAGCCTGATCGAAGACCACGAGAAGGTCACAATAATGATAACCGGCAACCTCTTCGGCAAGGGACCGGAAGAATTAGGGCAGGTTCTAATGAAAAGCTTTATGTTCACCCTGACCGAGATTCAAGCCCCCGTAACTACCCTGGTCTTCATCAACAGCGGTGTATACCTTACGATTGAAGGCTCCCCGGTCCTGGAGCACCTGCAGAACCTCGAGCAACAGGGGTGTGAAATACTGTCGTGCGGAACCTGTCTTGACTACTATAATCTCAAAGAGAAGTTGGCCGTTGGCCGGGTGACCAATATGTATACCGCGGTTGAAAAACTGCTGGACACTGGTAAATCACTGATTCTTTAAAACTCCCCGCCTCCCCCGGGGCCGTCTATCAGAGGTTTCCTCGAATTCGCATGAGGAAATTCTCCAGGCGGGGGTTTTCGCTTTGATTCAGAATGTAATCGGGACTTCCAGAGCAGCAGATCTGGCCCTCGTCGATGAATACTATGCGGTGAGTTAAGTCCTTAATGAAACCAATCTGGTGAGTGACAATCACCATAGTCATCCCGTCCTCAGCCAGAAGTTTGATGGTGTCAAACACTTCATAGGCGAGTTCGGGGTCAAGAGCAGAAGTAGGCTCATCAAACAGAATTATCTCCGGTTCCATAGCCAATGCCCGGGCAATGGCCACCCGCTGTTTTTCGCCGCCGGACAGGCTGCCCGGATATTGGTGGGCCTTATTCTGCATCCTGACCTTTTCGAGCAGCGCCTCACCAACCTCCTGGGCCTTTTTCTTACTCATCCCGTTTACCACCCGGCACGGGTTGGCAATATTCTCAAGCACAGTATAATGGGGGAACAGGTTGAAGCTCTGAAAAACCATGCCGATTTTCTTCCGGATCTCCAAGGACTCTCTCCGGTTGTTGATGGGCTGTCCTTTTATCAGGATCTCTCCTGACTGGATTTCCTCCAGGCCGTTGATGCACCTGATCAGAGTGCTCTTGCCGGAACCGCTGGGGCCAATGATTCCCAATATCTCTCCCTTCGATATGGTCAGCGACACTCCTTGCAGCACGGGCAGGTCGTCGTAGGATTTATATACATCCTTGATTTCCACCAGACGGTTCAGATCGTCCATCTTGTTCCCCTTCGTTCAATCTGTTTGGCCAGCAAAACAACGGAAAAAGTCATGACGAAATAGAACAAGCCCAGAGCCATATAGACCTCAAATGGGCGGGCTGTTCGTGAATATATAAGATTACCGGTCCGGGTAAGCTCAGTTATGGATATCACTGAAACCAGCGAAGTCTCTTTGAGCATTGATGAAAACGAATTCATTAAGGGCGGTACGGCTACCCGAACAGCTTGAGGCAGTATGATGTAACACACTGTCTCAAGCTTGCTGTAGCCCAATGAGAAGGCTGCTTCCCACTGACCTCTGGGAACAGAGAGAATCGAAGCCCGCACCACCTCTGACATATAGGCTCCGCCGTTCAAAGCCAGGCCGATCACCGCAGCGGTAAACGCATCCATGACAATCCCTACGGACGGCAGCCCATAGTAGATGAAAAAGAGCTGGATAAGCAGCGGAGACCCCCGGAAGAGCTCCACATACGATGCCAGAAACAGCTCTATGGGTTTTGGGATCCTGAAGCTTCTCAAAACCCCGACGGTGAAAGCAACCAATAATGCAAAAGCAAATGATGCTACGGTAATCTTTATCGTTGTTTGGGTTGCCTCCCAAAAGAGAGGCAGGTTGTTGAATACCAGGTCAAAGTTGAGTCCCATCTTATACCTTATAGTTTAAGCCACTTGTCATATGCCTTGTCATATTCACCGTTGGCCTTAACAGCCGCCAGAGCTTCGTTCAGCTTAGCGGTCAGCTCATCCGCACCTTTCTTGGTGATCATCACAATCTCAGAAGTCTCACCCACAGGCGTGTTTATTATCTTGAGTTCCGATTTGTTTTTGAGCTGGGTAGCTGCATACGCGTATCCAACCACTACCGCATCGATCCGGTCATTTTCCAGATCTATAAAGGCTTCGGGATTACGATTGTAGCGTCTAACCTCTTTCAATCCGGTTAGACTGTCCACTGCCTGTTCGGAACTGGTGGCAGTCTGCACCCCAACCACCTTTCCTTTAAGGTCTTCCGCCGTTTTTATGCTGTCATTGTCCTTTTTGACCACGATGATCTCATTCAGTTCATAGTAAACATCACTCATGTTGATGTTTGCGCCGGCCGCTTCTTTCTTGGACATACAGGTTATCAGAACGTCATAATCACCTTTGCTAACTCCTCCCAGGAGCGCTTCCCATTCAGCATCCTGTATGTTTACCTTAACACCCAGTTCTTTCCCGATGGCGTTGGCCAAATCAACATCAAAACCTTCGATCTCCTTGGTTTCCTCATTAATGGATTCAAACGGAGGGTATTGTGCGCAAAGACCGACAATCAATTCGCCGCGGTCCTGAACCGCTTTCCACGAATTGTCCTCTGCCTGCCCGGAAGTTTCGGGAGACTTTCCACAACCGACTACCAGGAAGGCCATTACCACCAAGATGCTTACCAGAATAAATGATCCCCTTTTGAGTTTCACTACTGCAGTTCCCCTTTCAGCATTTTTTTAATATCTGCAATCGAATCAGCCGGGTCGGCTTCATCAATAGCCAGCATAGGAATCTGGAGGCCATGATTGCGCAGGGCTTCGCTGATCAGCTCCATAAACACCCCGGGTGCATTTATCATCCGGAGGTCTCCCATGATATCGGCGGTTGACTGCCAGTTATCCAACTCCCCTCCCCAGGATGCTGCCGAGCAGGTGTGGTTAACACCACAGGAAGGGCTGCCATCCACCCCGATTATGGCTGCCACGTGATAACCGTTACAATGGTAATCAATGATCTGCTCGAGGACCGGCTCAAAAACCTGGCGGCAGTGCCGCACAAAATATGGAGTATCCATCTGTTCTCTTACCTGTCCCCAGCGTTTTATGCCCCAATGGCCCATCTCTGGACAGGGAAGCTGAATAATCCCATAGCCTTCATCAACAAGAAAGCTGATTAATTCGGCCAGAGCACCTCTGTACCTGGCTAACCCATAAACCTTCGCATTAACGTTTAATATACAATGGCTGAGCAGGACCAGCTTTTTCGAACGGTTGATGATCATCACCTCTTTCGGCAGCAGATCGGGCTACCTCATTCTAATGAAGTCTCTGATTATAAAACGCAGGGTCCTTGTCCGATATATAACTATTGGTTATATATACATTGGCCTTGCGGTTATAATTATAGCGAAAAAAACCGGGATTGCCAGCCATATTCTTCAAACGGTGAAACAAAGATGGGCGCTCTCGTCGGATTTGGGCGGCAGGTGATTAAAATGAGGATTGATTATTAAACGCCAAGATTTCATCCGCGGTTGAGCGGTATGAAAGTTGGACACACGTCCCATAAAACATGCCTACCTTTGAAGCGGGTCGGTTAATAAGCCATCAGCTTGGCTATTCTCATTTTATTCAGCGGGTGCGTACCGAAGAAAGCAATTTTCCGGTTATCGCCTACCCGGTTTAGGACTTTTATCATCCCGTCTCTGTACCCAAGTTGAGCCGCGAAAGCATCCGCCTGCAGTTCCATACCCCTCCTGGTCGCCAAGTAGAATAGCTCTATTATTAGATTGAGCATTACCTGGACCACCTTCAGCATCAATACAAGCAGAAGAAACGGCGCAAACAGTTTGAAGGTCTCGGTAAGGGATGTCAGTATCGCAATCGCAACTCCAAGAGCAACCATCCCCAGCTCGTCCAGGAAGCAGGCAATAGCATGAATTCGGGTGTCGTAGTTCTTTATGTGACCCAATTCGTGAGCCATGACTGCTTTTATCTCATCCGGGGTACATCGGAACAACGGTTCTGACACCGCGACCGTCTTCGTCCCCATCGCGGAACCATTGGGGAAATCATCTCTGGAAATAAACAGCTCTATTTCCCGCTTCAATCCAGACCTTTGATAGACCTCATCGAACATCGGCTTCAGGTAGTTGTATTCTTCCTCGGTCGGCCTGCGGAGCCTGTTCTTTACCCTGGCAAGGGTGTCGCTGAACGAACTCAGGGCAAGCAGAGACATCATTATAACTATCAGGACAGCGATTGCCCCTGTCGCGTAATAAGAAATATCTTCAAAGATAATCTCAGCCGCAATAGTGGTCAAAAGCCAGATTATCGCCCAGTTTACAAACAAGCTCATACCCAAGACAAAATACCTGATAAGATCATCCCCTTTCTAGTTCCTAACCAGCCGAGCGAGTCTATCGCCCTTCAATTTTTATTGACTTCAAGTAGCCGACATTCTTGCATTTTATTCGCTGGGATTCAACTTCAATGCCTCTTGAGTAAATATGAATGCTCTCAAGACATACTTATGCTGCCAATTGTGAACCGGAGTCTGGCACAAAACTAATCCTTACATTGGAATTCGCGAGTTTCGCATGCCGGACAACGGGCACGATTCCCTACTCTGGAGTTTGTTCGCTGGAGAGCGGTTCCACGGTACACCCTCCCATACCCAGGCTGCACTTTATCCCCACTCCTGAAAAGGCCAGAAAGCTTATCAGCATGTTATAAAGTCTAACCAAGGGCTGCGGGCCCCTGACCGCCAGGTTGACATATCCTACGAACCCCGGGATCTTTACGCCCTTAAGCCGATAATAATAACTTTTCAAGGAATAACCAGATATGCGGCTGCGGGCGATCAGCTCTTCCATCACCTCGGGATCATCGATGACAGTTTCCCGAGAATAGGAATTCCATTTCTGCACGGAGCTTTTCACAATCCACTCAACAGAAGGGAATAACTGGTACTCCTCGTTGCTCTTGAATGAGGTCGGGCTCAAGAACCGGAGGCACAGCCCACCAGTTTTCCGCTCGTTTAGAAGATGCCCGGCAACAAAATCATTTTCCTGAATAACCGGATCGGCCGTCATCTCAATAACCCGCAGGCTGGTACCATAGTGTCTGAGGTGTAGTGATTCCAGGCCAACTATAAGGGGAAATACCTCGTCAATGGTTTCCTTGCCCAGCAGGTTTATAACCCAAGTCAGGCTGCCAAAAACAGTGTTTTGACGTTCAGGAAGCATCAGATAATGACTGAGCGGTTTTAACCCGTCATTATGCAGACCGCCCGCCAGGGCGGGAGACATTTTCTCAATCAGGGCGGAATAGAGATCGTATGCCCAATAGTACTGTGGCCGAACTTTGTTTTCGTTGTCAAATCTAATCCTTATCTGACGGAACATTGTTTTCTCCTGGCTACTGCGTAATGGAGTGGATGATAACCATGAGCAAATCGAGGTATCACAGTACAACAATCTCTTTGTGGGAAATTCCCTAGTCTTTGGCAAAAATCCTTTGTAAATAAGTTCTAGTCACAGTTTGTAGAAATAATAGACGTTATTTTGTCTTTTTAGGAACCCGATCACCTATATGTAATATTATGGAGGGTTTTTATGTTTGGTATAGAAAGTTATCGTTATTGGAGGAAGAATTATTTAATTCTATCCTTCATTAATAGCGTCACCAGTACCCAAATGGAGGTGTTTAAGATGGGAATTGCGCCAGATTTCACAGATCTAATCTTGCTCATAGGCACAAATCCTTTGCCCAACTATGTCGTAGCATCGCATTTTCTCAATGTTAACCCTAATCTGGAACGGGTCTGGCTGATTTATTCCGAGACCAATCATTTAATTGGCCAGCAGGGTACTAAGAATGTGGCTGACAATTTAACCCGCGTCTTAACAAACAAGTACCAAAACCAGCAGGAACCTTGGATTCACGGAGTTCCGATTAAGCATGCAGGGTTGGCCGACCAGATTCAAGCAGATGTAGACCGATACATATTGCGACATCTGCCGCAGAAAGCAAAGGTTCACCTGAATTATACCGGTGGCACCAAGGCGATGGCCGTTCATGTGTATCGAGCTCTGGAAAGCGATCGGCGGGATGCAACCTTTTCCTACCTCGATGCCCGCAATCACAGACTCGTCCAGGACGATGTGCAATACCCCATAACCAAAGACCTGCGGCAGGAGGTAACTATATCATTGTTAGATTTAGTCACCATTCATGATTTGTCTGAATCGCCAAATAAAAAAAGCAAACCTGGAGAGCAAGTCATGGAAATGCTGTCTGAGGAACAACAACGGGCTTTGTTCTCTGGCTTAATCAGTCTCGCTAATTTCTCCTATGCCGAAACCGGTAAAAAGAAGAAGTCCCAACGGAATGGCCTTGACCTTTATCGCAAATGGGTTGAAACTCCACCAGGCAACGACCCCTGGGACGATGCAATAAAAGATAAAAGTGTAATTCCTGATACCAAGACGAGGTTTGAACGTGAGTTCGCCGGAAATCCTCATGTTGCCGCTCTGCTGGCGATGCTCAACCCGAGCGTAGTCGACCCCGCTATTACAAAAGACGTGCAACCCCTTATCAACACTATTTCAAATCCAGAGCAATGGAAAAGCTTCATAAACGGTTTTTGGTTGGAAGCTTACGTTTTTCAAGTTATCAGCCAGTCGTTGGTACACAAACCTGCACTCCGTGACAAGGTCCAAATGCGGATGAATCTTTACGCCACGAAAACTGGAAGCAAGCCTTTGGAGCTTGACATACTGGTTATCTACGGCTATCAAATATGCAACATTTCATGTTCCATCTCCGGGACTACCAGATTGAAGAATAGGGCCTTCGAAGCAATACACCGTGCCCACCAGCTGGGTGGGGATGAAGCCAAGTCAGTGCTGGTAACCTGCTTGGATGATACCAAGGGATTTTCCGATGACTTAGGCTTCATCTCGGGTTCCCTGGGGAGTGAATTGTTGGTTTTGGGCCGCAGGGACTTGCCGGCGGATAGATTGTGGTCGAAACTAGAAACTCATATTTTCAATTAAGACAGAGGAGGTGAGTATTCATGGCCTGTTGTTGCGCCGTTTTGCTCGACACGGTCTCTATTCAGCAGTATGTTTTTGGGAGCAACCGCTTACGGGATAATCTGGGGAGTTCAGCGTTGGTCAAAAGGATTTATGCAGAATCGCTCGAAAAATGCCTAGATGAAATGGGATATAATTTAGAAGTTTTACCTGCATGGAAAACCGATTATCATACAGTACTCATGAATACGGATTCACCACCCCCTTTCGAAGTAGGTTTTATAGGGGGTGGAAAAGCTCTACTTTTTTTCGCAGCTCAAGATGCTGCCATCTCCTTCGTTAAAAAGTGGTCGAAACGTCTACTGGTACAAGCCCCTGGTTTGAGGACTGCGGTTGCCATTAAGCCTGATTTTAACCTCGACGAGGACCAGTTCACCCGTGAATTAGAATGCCTCTTTCAGCAGCTAGCCATCAACAAAAACTGCTATTTCCCTAATACAACTCTGCCTACTCACGGTATCACCGCCGAATGCCCCCGCACCGGATTGACCATTGACGGCTTAACAGACGATGAAAAAAACGAGGTTTCTTCCGTAGCGATAGCGCGCTTCTATGCGTCAATAGAGGAAATAAAGGAATACAGGGAACTCTGTGAGCAGAACGCCGGGGACAAGTTCATCCTGCCAACCGAGCTTGGACATCTAGGACAAAAACCGGAAACCGACAGCCATATCGCTATCGTAAATGCCGACGGCAACTATATGGGCAAGCGGTTTACCAAATGTAAGACCCTCGTAGAATATCGTAAACTTGCCGTAGATGTGGAACAGGCGACATACGATGCATTTGGCGACCTGATCGGCCATGTGGCCCGTAATGTTGTTCCTTATATGGACAGCGATGAAAGTGCTTTTGAACTAACGCGAATTGATGGCAAGACATGCCTCCCATTAAGACCTATAATTATTGGCGGCGATGATGTTACGTTTATTGCTGAAGGGCGTCTTGGTATCCATCTGGCGGAGAAGTTTTTAGAGTTTTTTTATAAACGGACCAGGTCTTTCGGAGACGGCATCAACGCCTGTGCCGGTGTAGCCATCATTAAGACCAAATACCCCTTTTACCGAGGCTATGAACTGGCTGAACAGCTTTGCAGTTCAGCAAAGCAACAAGCCAGGTTGCATGGCGACTCCTCCTGGTTGGATTTTCAGTTGGTTTATGGCGGCATTTCAGGCCCACTCGATTCCATTCGCAAACAACAAGTCCACCTCGCCGGTATAGAGCTATTTTGGGGGCCTTATCTGGTGATAGGTAACCATTCCCATAATGATCGGTCTTTCCAAAAATTCAAGTCTGCTCTAGCCCGTCTGAATGATGAGAAAGTATGGCCTCGCTCCAAAATTAAAGAACTGCGAACCACCTTTTACGAAGGGCAAGAAATGCTGGAACTGAAATTGGGTGAATTGAGGGCTCGTGGAATCACTTTGCCCGACTTCGGCACTACCATGGGCCTGGCGGAACGAGGTTCGGCAGACTCTGCAACCCCCTATCACGATCTCATTGAAGCCCTGGACTACTATCCACCATTTCTACTGATGAACGGAGGTGAAACGCACTGATGAAACTACAAATAATCATTGAGCTAAAATCGGCACTTTTATTGGGTTCCGGAACTGGTCACGGGGCTTTCATTGATACAGATATCATCTATGATGATAACGGCATTCCTTACTTCCCGGGCCGCCGGCTGAAGGGTCTTTTGCGGGAGAGTGCGGATGAGGTAATGGAGATGCTAACACAGGCAAACCTGGCCGGCTTCATCTCATCCGATGTGAATTCGGTATTTGGAACCGGGCTCAATAGCTCTGCAATAACCGTAAGCAATCTTGAGTTGGAAGGTTACCGTGAGTCTCAGGCGGTTCTGCAGACAGCTCGCAATGCCTACCCGCATCTGGTCAACCAGAATACGGTGCTGCACTCCCTGACAGGGATCCGTCAGCAAACAGCCGTTAATGAAAAGGGGATCGCCAAACCCAATAGCCTTCGGACCATCAGGGTTATGAAGCCAAAATCCTCCCTGAAAGAGAATGGTTCAACCATACCCAGGCGCTTCGTGGGGGAAATAGGTATTAGGGATGAATCATCGATAAGGCTGCTCGCATTATCCTGTTCCAATTTGAGGCTGGCAGGAAGCAAACGAAATCGGGGCCTTGGGTCCATTACCGTAACGCTTGTCGATGAACATCAAAACGATCTTACTGCTCAAGTCTTAAGCGATCTTGAAAAACACATTGCCTCTCCAGATCCAGAAAAACACGAAAAGTCACCGCTGAAGGACGATATAAAAAGAAAACCCAGCGTATACGCGAAGGGAACACCGGGAAAAGCCGGATTATCAATTCCTTATCGGGTATTCACTCGTTCTCCGCTAATATTCACAACCCGTGGTAGTGATAGCAATATAGTCAGGACCTTAGATTATGTACCCGGTTCCGCGATTCTAGGGTTCTTTGCATCTGAATACCTCCGCCGCATCCATCTTACACCCGCCGAAGCCCATCAAGATAGCACGTTCCGGCGCTGGTTCATTGAAGGGGGATTACGTTTCTCCAATGGCTATTACTGTCCTTTGGATGAGGAAGGTAATCTGTTGGAAACCGTCCCCACCCCTTTATATATTCAGATTTACAAGCATAGTAGTGACATCGTTAATCTGTTTAACCATGACGCCGATGACACTAAACCATTGGGCAGTTATTGTTATATTCAAGGGACCAGCTTATTCAATGTATCTCCCCACAAAAACATAAGCTTTCACCTCCGGCGAAATACCGGTAGGGATACCCGTTGGCGAGGGAGTTCAGCCATTGAGGGTGACATCTTCAACTATGAATCGATTTCACCCGGACAATACTTTGCGGGAACAATAAGCGGCAGTGAAGAAGATATCCGTCACTTTATGGCTGTTTTTTCTGAAGGCCAGGATGCCACAGACGGCGTTTCGATGACAGGACGCCTCGGTCGTTCTTCAAACACCCAGTACGGAGAAATCGAATTAAACTTACTTCCCCCTCGGGAAGTAAGCTCCATGTCTATGTCCCCATACTTGTTGAAGGGTTTGCACGCTGCTGAAACCGATAATGCCGACGGTGAGTTTATCATGGTTTTCACCTCGCCGGCCATCCTTCGCAACCAGTATGGTTATCCTGAGATTTCGCTTGACGCACTGAACCGTTACCTTCGGCAGGTTTCCGATCGGCTACATGTTTTACATCCAGAAAGACTTGATGATGATTCCATCACCACCTGTTTTGCTCGTATAGAATCCAGAGAAAAGTTTGTTTCCCATTGGAAGAATAAAATGCCGGGGGTGTTGGCCTTGTCCCCGGGATCTGCCTTCCGGGTAAAAGTAGCCGGCGGTATAGATCAGGAAATAAATGACGTGATAAATCAGTTACAAACAGCAGGTCTGGGTGAACAACTAAATGAAGGCTATGGTCAAGTACGTTGTTATTTTGAATTGGAAGACTATACGGCCGACCAACCGGCAACCGACCGTGGACTGTTTCGTGTCCAAACAACCGTACCCGCGCTGGCTAAAGAGATTTTCACCGGCATAATCAACCGGCGTTTAGCTGAGGTCATAAGCTTCCACGCCAGATCCATGGCCGAAAAACCATATACCAGGCAAGAACCGGGTGTTCCCCGTAAGGCACCTTCTTCAAGTCTGTTAGGCCGATTGGAGCTTATGCTGCAAGATTCAACCTCCATCGAAGACTTTCAGGCGAAAATCCGCAACCTAAAGAAGGAAGCATTAGACCAATTACAGGGGTGTTCTCTTGGAAGGGAAAACTTAAAGGACCTGCTCTTGAAACCGAATTGCCCCTATTTACTGGAAGCTCTCATGAGTTATGCCATGACTGATGCTCGCGACTTGGCTGAAAAAACCAGTATTAAAATCTCGCCCTTGCAGTTTGAATCATTCACTCTCTATTGGAGAGTATTCTTCCATACCCTGCGGAAATTGGATAAAGAGAACAAATTAATACAACCGACGTCCGCTGAAGGAGGTGAGGCCCATGATCGGTAAAGCTTCGGTGACAGGCAAAATGGTTTTGGTCGGCAAACTGGTTTTGCAGACCCCACTTATTATTGGTGGGGGCTCTGAGGAACAAGGCGAGAGCGACATCGTGGTACTTAAGGATGAACTGGGCATGCCGTACATACCCGGCACCTCCATGGCCGGTTGTTTTCGGCATCACTTTTTCAGGAGCGATTGGTCGCACAAATCGGAAAAGTTTCAGCAACATATCCACTACTTCTGGGGGACCTCTCCCATAAAGTCTGCTTCCCAGGGAAGCGATGAAAGCAAAGGGTATCAGAGCGCAATCCAGATAAACGATGCTAACCTCAGTGCTGGACAGCAGGCCAAAGTCAGCCTCCGAGACGGGGTGAAGATCGACTCTGAAACGGGAATCGCCGAGGAAAAAAAGAAGTTTAATTATGAATGTGTTGAACCGGAAGTCAGCTTTGATTTCCGAATGGAGTGCACCATACGCGCTTTTTCGGAACGCGAAAGTTACAGATACATTATGGCCTGGTTAAAAACAGTTCTAACCAACGGTGAAATCCGTCTCGGGGCTATGACTGGAAAAGGGTTCGGGCGTTGTCGGCTGGAAGATCCGCAGTTTTATGAGTTTGACTTTAACAAACCTTATCATGTGCTGGCCTGGTTAAAAAACGATATTACTGCATGGCTTCCGGTTGAGCTCAACAGCGTCGAAAACCCTTCCCAAAACTCGAAGACATTCTCCATCGAAGCCTATTTTTCAATAAAGAATTCCCTTATTATCCGTTCGTATGCGGAAGAGATCTCCTCCCCTGACGCTGTTCATATCAGCCGCGGCAATCAGGCACTGATGCCCGGCACATCGGTAAGAGGTGCCATTCGGGCGCGGGCCGAACGAATTGTCAAGACCTTAAACGGTTCAGAAAAGGATTTTATCCATCCCTTATTTGGCTGGGTCCCCACACCCCCTGATGATAAAGAGCAGGATGCCATTCGGGGGAAGATCATTGTTGAAGAAACCGTTATCAACAGTGCCTATCTTGTACGAGAAATCCAACAGCGAATCCGCATTGACCGCTTCACCGGAGGGGCTATGAAAGGCGGGCTCTTTGATTCCCTGCCCCTCTGGAAATCGGGTACTGAAGATCAGGAGATGGTTCAAATAAAGTTAACCATTGAGGAGTACCAACCCTGGGAGGCTGGACTGTTATTGCTGGTATTAAAGGACCTTTGGAACGGCGATCTTGCTATTGGAGGAGAAAGAAGCATCGGTCGCGGTACCCTACAGGGGATAAAAGCCGTCATCAGTTTCGAGGGCCGTGAAATTATTCTGAATGAGAGAAGTAGACCATTGGTTTCCGCTAAAGATGCCGCTGTTTTGGAGAACATGCTGCAACATCTACTGGATGAAATAGAACTCCGCTCAAAGGGGGTAAGTGCATGAAAGACAATGGAAAAAATGTCCTAAAGGTCTCCCCGATAAAAACCAACGTAACACACGGTACCTGTAGCGAGCAGACAGTTTTCGATACCATTAGTAAACAATTACAAGGCACATCCTATTCTGCCTTTTTCATGATGGATCACGCAGTCTGTATTGGCAAATACACAAATAACACCTTTATTCTCCCTCCAGGATTAAGTTTTGAGCCGGTTTATCTAATAGGGCTAAGGATCTTTAACTGTGAAGAAGAACTCTACATCTGGAGGCTCAGCAACCGGGAATTGGGGTACCGGCATCGTGACGAAGTCTCCATGCAAGGGGAGGAGGCTGAGGTTATTGATGCCGCACACCTGCTCTGGGGATCGGTTGCAAGCTTTAATGGAGATAATGAGTGGGTAATCCTCAAGGATTCAAGAGGTATTGAATTAATCATCCCGGCTGAGGGTTATCAGATAGGAAGCCGGGTACTGCTCAAGACCCGGAATTACATTAAAGACAACCCTTTAGGTCAATACGGATATGTTGACTGCCGTTTCATGAAGCTAATCAGGGAGGAGGATTATTCATGGAAAAGGGCATAATCAAGAAGATTAAAATACAAGATAAAATCATGAAAGCAGAGATCAAATCTTCAAATGGAAAATACGATGTAGATATTCCTCTGGATGTAGGTGATGCTATCGCGTTAAAAAACAAGGAATGTCTATTCACGGTAATCGACAATAAGGTCATCGATCTGGTTGTTGACGGGCGCAATCTTTTGGCCAGGTATACACATTCTAAGAAAGCCGGCACTCATCGCCATCAAAAACAATCGAGGTCTTCCGGTACCAACCGGGGTAAGGTTAAACGGGAGGCCAACTACCGTGATTCTGCTTCCCTACAGGCACAGTACGCTGTGGCACCGTATAACTTTGTTCCCCTTACCAACACCGTTATTGACTGTGCGCCCCCCGTCAGCATGGACAGATATTGGGGAGACCGATTTACCGGTTTCATTGACATTCATATCGAAACATTGACGCCTGTCTATATCGGAGATACCAATAATGAACAGGAAGAAAGGAAGGCTATTGAATCTGATCAAGATAAAGCAACAAACAAGTTTCAGAATCCCGATTTCTTTTCACCGGGTGGAGTCCCGAAAATCCCCGGCAGCAGTCTTCGCGGCATGACTCGTTCGCTATTGGAGATGGTCAGTTTCAGCCAGATGGAATTTGTCGATAACCAGCGTTTCTTTTATCGAATGGTCGCAGAACCGCGATACAGGATCAGCAATACCTACAGGCAGGCTATGAGGGATGTTAAACCCGGGTGGCTGGAGAAAGAAGGCAATGAATATGTTATCTATCCGACCTCTCCCGATAAAGCCTTCAGGATAAAGAAACATATACTAGTCGAGAAAGGATTGCAGATTAATGATTTTTCTTCCGATTTAACAATTTATTTTAGAGATCCAGGTAATGAAAACGAAGTTGTAACCGAGTTTGAAACCGAAACTAATGATCTAAATATCCCGGGACGGGTTGTGGCTCCAGGGGCCTTATCGGGGTCGTATTGGATTGTCCCGGAAAACAAAACGGATACTGCTCTGCAGTTTGCTCCCGGCGTTTTGGATGATTATAGGAATGACGAACAGAGAGCCGAAGAAGCCGATCTTCTTAAAAGGATTGAGGACCTTCAAAAAGCTGGTAAACCGGGTTCGGTCCCGTGCTTTTTCAAGGCGGTTGAGGGCAAGGTAGTAGCCTTCGGACATACGAGGAATTTCAGAATGTGCTACCGGCACCGGGTGCATGACCATCTGCCCGCAGCCCACAAGCCGGAGAACAGGTCAGAAAAGTATGATATGGCTAACGTTATCTTTGGCAAAGCCGGCAAACTTGCCGGCAGGGTTTTCTTCGAGGATGCCTGGCTAATCGGTAATCCAACCGATTGTCAAATGGACGAGACATACCTCCAGATACTGTCATCACCCAAGCCAACCACCTTTCAACACTATCTGGAACAACCCGATAACAAGCGGGATTTGAAAAGCTGGGAAGATCACCCTGACGACAACAACAACAAAGGTTTATTACGTGGCTACAAACTCTACTGGCACCGCAAGACTCCCTCAGAATCCGGTAAGAACAATAGCTGGAATGCGGATACCAACCTTGACAAACCGCATTTACATAGAAAGGTCAAGCCGATTAAGACAGGAACCTGCTTCAGCGGCAGAATACGCTTTGAAAACCTGACCCGAATCGAGTTAGGAGCATTGCTTTTCGTTCTTGATCTTCCCGGCAGCTTGCGCCACAAGATAGGAATGGGAAAACCATTGGGTCTGGGTTCAATAAAGATAACTCCCTCCCTGACCGTATCCATACGTGAAAAAACGGCCAATGGCATACCGGGACGTTACCAAAAACTTTTTGGGGAAGAATCATGGCATTTAGCGGAAGAAAAACGAGACATTCAAGAGTATAAGGATGCCTTTGCCCAATTTATTCTCAAGGAATTGGGCGTTGCGGAAGCCGATAAGGCTACGGCGGATGATCTTTGGAAGCAGCCGCCTTTGCAGGAGCTGACCGCAGTGCTGGATTTCGATAACACGGCTCTGGAAAATTGGAATGATAGAACGCGCTACATGGAGATCGAAAGACGACGAGGACAAAAAAAGGAAAACGAGTTCAAAGAACGGCACGTTCTCCCGCCCCCATCGCGTGTTAGAGGTTCAAAATAGGAACCTGAGTTCATAGTACCGGAAAAAGACGCACCTGATTTAAAGGCGCGTCTTTTTTACTTTTCCGTCCCCTTACGGGGCGAGGTCATTTCAAACGCCCGGAACTCCTCGATGTTGAAGTATGCCTTCATAGCGTTTCCGTCCCCTTACGGGGCGAGGTCATTTCAAACATAAAAGAAGCCGCAGGCGGGAAAAGCCGCCGGGCAAGAAAGGTTTCCGTCCCCTTACGGGGCGAGGTCATTTCAAACGAACCAGCCGCGATGCTGATCACTCCCTTCCAGGTAAAGAGTTTCCGTCCCCTTACGGGGCGAGGTCATTTCAAACACACGGGGCGAACGCGACATAGGTGACGCATCTTGAAAGTTTCCGTCCCCTTACGGGGCGAGGTCATTTCAAACCCTGTGCCTGAAACCCCTTGTCCTACCGGGGCTCTGAAGCCGGTTTGCGGCGGACGGTTGATTCCAGACACTGTTCCTGCCTTCATTTCATACAAAATCCTTAACAAACGCCTAGATTTCGGCTGCGGCTGAGCGGCATGGAAAATCGGCTTTTTTCGCCTCTCCCTATATTGTTCCCCTTCCACAAGTTTCCCTGTTAAAGCAGCCACATTTAATTCAGTATTTCCATGTCCCTCACATAATTTCCTCTAATCAGCGTCTGCTTTTCGAATGCTTTCATTGTCTTTTTGGCATACTTGCCCATAATGGTCTAATATGGAATTATACGATTAAACCTAAAGGTGACAGCATGGATGATGTCAAATCGATTCAGCATAAAAAGGTACTGCTGACTACTCTGAGTGCTACGCCCCGGCCGAATGTAATGTACTGTTTTGGAAATCAAGTTGTTACAGCTTCTCAGGCACCGGTAGCATTGATTAAGCTGCTGCCGCCTGAGGAACTGCCTGACCAGGTCATCATCCTGTGTACGGAAAAGATTAATAACGAACAATATGAACCGGTTCGGAAACTATTAATCGAGCACTATGACCGGCTGGCCAGAGAAGTTTCGGTTCCGCCGCTGGAGGTTACGCAGGTGTTGATCCCCGACGGGTTAACCGCTGATGAACTCTGGGAAATCCTGAAGGCGGTGCTCCAGTCGGTACCGCATAACTGCGAGTTGACTTTGGACGTGACCCATGGTTATCGTTCCTTTCCATTCCTGTATTTTACCGCCTCGCTGTTTCTGAAAGCTCTGCGCGGGGTAGAAATCAAGGCCGTATACTATGCCATGATGGAATCCGCCGGTGACAAGAAGCCGATAATTGACCTTTCCCTCTTACTGGATATGGTGGAGTGGTTTTATGCGACACGTATCTTTAACCAAACCGGTCAAGCCGGCCCCCTGTGTGACCTCTTATATCCCTTTGAAAAGACGCCTCCCCATATCACGGGTAAAGAAAATGCCCCCTACGGCCAGGTAAAGGGACTGCGCAGAGCCCTGGAAGCGGTGTCAGCCGCGTACTCGCAGGCGCTTCCGCTGGAATTGGGGCGCGAATCCGAGCAGCTTTTACAGAAAACAGCCAAGTCTATTCCCACGCACTTGGAACAAAAAGTACCGTTGGCATCCGAACTATTTGGCACAATTATCAACTTTGTACAGCCTTTTGCTCTTCCGGCTGTCAGCCAGAGAGAAAGAAAGGCAAAAATCATTGAACTTAACCTCCCTGAACTTAAGAGGCAGGCTCATATAATTGATAGATACCTGGAGCAGGGTTACCTCAATTATGCCCTGGGAATGATCCGGGAATGGATGGTCTCCAGTGCTATGTATCATCAGTCAGCTACACATGACCGTTCGTCCGCTGATTGGTGGATTAACTCAGAAACCCGAGCGCATGTGGAACGCCAATTATCGATTTTAAGACGCATATGCGAGGGGAACAGGCAGGACCCTGCAAAAGACAGGCTGTCTCCGGAACAGCGCTGGCTTGCTGACAAGTGGGATTTCCTCTCTCGTAAGCGCAATCAACTGGCCCATCACGGTTTTGACAAAAACTACGTGCTTCATTCCCCTCAACAAATCCAGGAAATTCAGAAAGAATGGGAAGAATTAAAGAACTTCATGTCCTCACAATCCCATTGGAACCTGAATATAAATCGAGGAAACAGAACCCTCCTCCTATCTCCTCTAGGGCTTTCACGGGGCTTACTCTTTTCGGCTTTGCACCACATCCGTCCGGATGAGGCGTTTATCGTCACGTCGGAAACCTCAATAGGAGCATTACAGGAGATAACCCTGCGGGCAGGCTGGAACGGCGACCTCAACTATTATGTAATGAGAGAACCATTCACCGGTTTCGCCGAAGTAAAATGGTTGATGGAGGCCATGCAGTCGTACGCATCCAGATGCGAGCGGATTGTTGTCAACATTACCGGCGGTACCACTGCGATGCAATACGCAGTTCAGCAGGTGGCAGATGATTATCGTGCGGCCGGCAGAGAAATCGAGTTGATTGCGTTGGTTGACAGGCGTCCCCCCGCTGAACAGGGAGCAAACCCTTACGTACCGGGTGAAATTATTTTTATTAGGGATAATAATGGCAGTAAATTATAACTCGTTTGAGTCCTGATACCAGCGGGTTGTTATTTTTCTCGTGTAATTCACCTTCATAAAAAGACCTGCACCTTGCCCGGGTCCGGTTATGCCAGGCTTATTGCTTTCAAAAGGATGACGTTTTGATCATCCTTAATGATCATCGGACTTCACGCAAACATCTGCCGGCGGGCAAAGAGGGGTGTTCAATACAGTCTGTCATATAGTTATCAAACTTCCCGTTGACATATAATCTATTTTCTCTCCTAGGATTGTCTTCAACCTTTCATAGGACTCGATGCCTGTACAGTGGCCGGTATAAAACTTTGCTCCTGTACCCAGGAGATATGCTCCTACTTCTGCTACCACTGCCGGGTCCTCATATTTATTTGCCGCCGGATTATATAGGTGGAATCCTCCGATTACATGACTTGGGAAATGACCTCTGATCATGCGGAAGTGCTCTAAAATATTAACAATTCCTTTATGGGCGCAGCCGGCTATTAAAACCGTGTTTTCCCCTTCTTCAATTATAAGGTTCTGTTCATGAGCAAAATCATCCGGTACCATCAAACCGTTGATCTCCATAAGCAAATCTCGATTGCCAGTAGGATTCAGTCTTTCCGATGTCACCTGAGAAAACAATTCCAGTTTGTCGTCAATTGCCAGGCCTTCCCCAACAAATGCAAAGCGGTCATTTGGCAACAATGCCTGATCCAGCCCAATATATGTTTTCTTGCCGACAGGTCCAGTCGCATAATGTTTTACAAATACGTTTTCTTTTATGTAGACCTTTGCTTCTTCGTTAATGTTTAAAAATGTCCTGATTCCTCCCCCATGATCATAATGTCCATGGGAAATAACCGCCAGGTCAACCTCTCTTAAGTTAACTCCCATTTTCCTGGCGTTTTCGGTAAAAACAGCACTTGCTCCGGTATCAAATAAGATCTTGTGACTGTTTGTCTCTATATACAAGCTAAGCCCGTGCTCACTCCTGTAAATCTCAGACGTTGACGTGTTTTCAACTAAAGCTCTTATGATCATACCATCAACTCCTTAAGATATTCTTCCAAAATCGCTCCGAATTCCTCTTTTTGACTTGTCTAACAGCAAAAGCGGCAGCCCCCTGCTTCCTCTATGACTGCTATTACAACCTCTCCAGCCATTTGTCAATAACCTCAATCACATTCCGGGTAAAGAACGACCAGAGTCTCCGAAACCTGTCAGAATAGATTTGGTTTCAATTCCTCGTAGGTTAGTAAAAAACGGGAGTGATCCTGATGAAGCTGCGCAGGCGTTTGACCCGTTTCAATCCCTCGTAGGTTAGCTAAAAACCCTATGTCGCCATTGAAAAGAAATTAGACTTCAGGTTTCAATCCCTCGTAGGTTAGCTAAAAACTCGAATTGAATTGTCCTTGTCATTGTGTCTACCTCGTTTCAATCCCTCGTAGGTTAGCTAAAAACACGGGGGACGGAAAAGCCCCAGAGTGGGCAAAGACAGGTTTCAATCCCTCGTAGGTTAGCTAAAAACTACTTGGATGAAGGAAAACGGACTGAAAGACATGGTGTTTCAATCCCTCGTAGGTTAGCTAAAAACTGCTGCTGCTGTTTTTCTTCTCTTATTTGGCTCAGGTTTCAATCCCTCGTAGGTTAGCTAAAAACCAGGTCCAGGAGGTTCCAGCGATGAAGATATTTTGTCGTTTCAATCCCTCGTAGGTTAGCTAAAAACACCCCTTTACTAGGGGAGGTTTACTCAACTACTTCGTTTCAATCCCTCGTAGGTTAGCTAAAAACGCGGCACAATGGCTTCCGGCGGTTCGCCAATATTCGGTTTCAATCCCTCGTAGGTTAGCTAAAAACGGTAATACAGTATCTAATTATTACAACACCAGTGAGTTTCAATCCCTCGTAGGTTAGCTAAAAACGTGCCTGCCTTACGAAAGAGTTCTCGAAAGACGGTGTTTCAATCCCTCGTAGGTTAGCTAAAAACAAAACTAATATTTACCATTTTTAAACCTCCTTTAAAGTTTCAATCCCTCGTAGGTTAGCTAAAAACCTCAGTAACTGGGTCAGCTTTTCCTCCAATGTCTCGTTTCAATCCCTCGTAGGTTAGCTAAAAACGTTCATTACCTGATTGCGTCATTGAATGGGCGGTAGCGTTTCAATCCCTCGTAGGTTAGCTAAAAACCGCTGGGCGCGCGGGGGTTGCGGTGCCAGACTTTATGTTTCAATCCCTCGTAGGTTAGCTAAAAACTAATATTATCCCTTACAATATCTGTTACCATCATTCCAGTTTCAATCCCTCGTAGGTTAGCTAAAAACCACTGAACCATTACACAGACGCATGTTTGAGACAAGTTTCAATCCCTCGTAGGTTAGCTAAAAACGTGAGTTTTCTTGCCATTTTTCTTTTTCCTCCTTAGTTTCAATCCCTCGTAGGTTAGCTAAAAACTGTAATCCTCCCTACGGGCGAGAGATCGGCAAATGGGTGTTTCAATCCCTCGTAGGTTAGCTAAAAACACGGCGTATATGAGCATATTATCAGCGATGACAGCCGTTTCAATCCCTCGTAGGTTAGCTAAAAACCCTGCTAGTGGTCATGTTCAGTTGCAGACAACAGTTGAGTTTCAATCCCTCGTAGGTTAGCTAAAAACGATTCCAAGAAAAGAGAAAGCCAAAGGTCTTTTGGGTTTCAATCCCTCGTAGGTTAGCTAAAAACTCTTTAGACAGGTCTACAGGTATTTCGAGTTCGGGTTTCAATCCCTCGTAGGTTAGCTAAAAACTGAAACCGATGGAATTGCAGGTTGGTTTTTTTCTGGTTTCAATCCCTCGTAGGTTAGCTAAAAACGGGACAACCTTATACATGCCGGTTATTCTCGCCCGTTTCAATCCCTCGTAGGTTAGCTAAAAACAAGGACGAATTCCCGGGAACATCAGCTATGAGGCGTGTTTCAATCCCTCGTAGGTTAGCTAAAAACGGGGCAACCCGCCCGTATTACTTTAAGGGGGAAAGAGTTTCAATCCCTCGTAGGTTAGCTAAAAACGAGGGCTGTTTCTATTTGGCACCTACGGGACGGGGTTTCAATCCCTCGTAGGTTAGCTAAAAACCTGCCGCTGGACATCGACGAGGAAACCGGGAAGCAGTTTCAATCCCTCGTAGGTTAGCTAAAAACGCCTCTTTTTTTGTCGTTGCGATTTGTGACCTCACGTTTCAATCCCTCGTAGGTTAGCTAAAAACCGAAGCACCTCCTCCGGCTAGGACGGGAGAAAAGCCGTTTCAATCCCTCGTAGGTTAGCTAAAAACCAGGGAAAGGACCCTATACTATTCCCCTGCTCCGGGTTTCAATCCCTCGTAGGTTAGCTAAAAACCTTTTCTTACCAAGACAAACAGGGCCGACACCTATCTGTTTCAATCCCTCGTAGGTTAGCTAAAAACGTAAATATGGCCTGGAAACTTATTGTCGGTTGGACGGGTTTCAATCCCTCGTAGGTTAGCTAAAAACGACGGGGGATTCCGGGGAGCGCATAGGCTCTACCCCGGTTTCAATCCCTCGTAGGTTAGCTAAAAACGGAAGGTTTAGGTTAGCATCCTCAAAAACTTGTGCGTTTCAATCCCTCGTAGGTTAGCTAAAAACCTGCATAGCGACGGGGACAAGACCATTGATCCAACGTTTCAATCCCTCGTAGGTTAGCTAAAAACTATACTAGGCGCAGAGGGGGTGAAGGAATTGACAGAGTTTCAATCCCTCGTAGGTTAGCTAAAAACGATTGCGGGTGCTGGACTCCAGACAGTTCGCCTTGGTTTCAATCCCTCGTAGGTTAGCTAAAAACCCATTTTTCCGTTTACACCACCTGGGCAAATTTTCAGTTTCAATCCCTCGTAGGTTAGCTAAAAACTTTTTTGGGATATTTACCAATATTATGGTAGTACCCGTTTCAATCCCTCGTAGGTTAGCTAAAAACATTGCCCTTTTCACGATGCTTTTTATCGTGATGGGGTTTCAATCCCTCGTAGGTTAGCTAAAAACTCCAGGAGCACCGCCGGAAACTCGAAAGCCGGGGCTACGGTTTCAATCCCTCGTAGGTTAGCTAAAAACAAATTCCCTCAACCCCATTTTACCGCAATCTGGCGGGTTTCAATCCCTCGTAGGTTAGCTAAAAACGCCATACATTCCGCTGTAAACTTGGGTTTGATCGAGTTTCAATCCCTCGTAGGTTAGCTAAAAACGATAATGCCGGTTTTATGCTTATCAGCTCCCAGCAGTTTCAATCCCTCGTAGGTTAGCTAAAAACTTTTGCGGTGATCCAAAACGCAATCTCAGGCTGGAAGTTTCAATCCCTCGTAGGTTAGCTAAAAACTGCGCCCAGCTCATTCAACCACCTCCACTTCTTCGCGTTTCAATCCCTCGTAGGTTAGCTAAAAACGCTCTTGCCAACTGTTCATCAGTCAGCGACACTTCGAGTTTCAATCCCTCGTAGGTTAGCTAAAAACGGGATCTGGTGACATTGCAGAACAAGGAATGGGGCGGTTTCAATCCCTCGTAGGTTAGCTAAAAACTTTTAGCCCATGAATTAGCACATGTGGTTGTGAGGCTGTTTCAATCCCTCGTAGGTTAGCTAAAAACAACATCAGACAGGTGCATGAGGTGCAACCGAATTTGTTTCAATCCCTCGTAGGTTAGCTAAAAACTTTGCAGATGAAATTTTGATTTTCCTTTTCTTCTTCAGTTTCAATCCCTCGTAGGTTAGCTAAAAACTCTGAAGTGGGGGGAAAACATAGTTTCTGGTACTAGTTTCAATCCCTCGTAGGTTAGCTAAAAACGTTATTGTCCAGGTCCTGGAGGCTTAGAAAAGGCCAAGTTTCAATCCCTCGTAGGTTAGCTAAAAACGCGCATTCCAGTCTTCTTCATCCTGAGGGGTCTTGTTTCAATCCCTCGTAGGTTAGCTAAAAACTCATCGGGAGCGAGCTCCGGAATTGAGAGGTTTGTGTTTCAATCCCTCGTAGGTTAGCTAAAAACGAGGGCGACGGAAAGATATCTAAACACGATGACGATAGGTTTCAATCCCTCGTAGGTTAGCTAAAAACCCGGTTCTCTTGTCCTTTTTGGTGTGCTTTCTGAGGTTTCAATCCCTCGTAGGTTAGCTAAAAACAAATTTAGCCATTTTTACCCTCCCTTGCTACTTTAAGTTTCAATCCCTCGTAGGTTAGCTAAAAACGTTCCCGTCCGGAGCACAGAGCCCCTGGCCGAATATCGTTTCAATCCCTCGTAGGTTAGCTAAAAACGGTTGTATCAACTCAATGAATTGCACGTACTTACGTGTTTCAATCCCTCGTAGGTTAGCTAAAAACGGGCGTTTCCCCTTCTTTTTAGGTATGTGGTCAACTCGGGTTTCAATCCCTCGTAGGTTAGCTAAAAACTTTTGTTCCGGGTCAACAGCATTCTGCACCTCATCAAGTTTCAATCCCTCGTAGGTTAGCTAAAAACGAGGTGAAAGCCATGAATTACCGAGTTGACCACATACCGTTTCAATCCCTCGTAGGTTAGCTAAAAACTTGTTCGGGAAGGTCAACGACTTCTTCAGATTTCAGTTTCAATCCCTCGTAGGTTAGCTAAAAACCCCAAATATCCCACGGCACGCCACTTTAGGCACATTGAGGTTTCAATCCCTCGTAGGTTAGCTAAAAACAGCGAGGAGCTGGGGCACTCCAGCATCGTTATTACGTTTCAATCCCTCGTAGGTTAGCTAAAAACCCAGAAAATCAATGGCGAAACACATGTAGTAGACTAGTTTCAATCCCTCGTAGGTTAGCTAAAAACCTTTTATCCGTCCACTCATTGGGGTCACGTGCAGACGTTTCAATCCCTCGTAGGTTAGCTAAAAACTGGCATCCCGGATATGGACATCAACTGCCGGTGCACCGGTTTCAATCCCTCGTAGGTTAGCTAAAAACTTTGTTCCCTCCATTCTTCCTCTGTTATCGGTTCAGTTTCAATCCCTCGTAGGTTAGCTAAAAACGGTTGCGGCCCAACCTGTGGGGCCATGATCGTCAGGTTTCAATCCCTCGTAGGTTAGCTAAAAACGCATGGAAACCATCAAGTGCAAGTCTTGCAACATAGTTTCAATCCCTCGTAGGTTAGCTAAAAACGCTCTGGTTGCTTTGATGTTCTTTGCCCCCGAAGTCAGTTTCAATCCCTCGTAGGTTAGCTAAAAACTGGCACAAGTGAACTGGAGGCAGTGGAGCCTTACTGTTTCAATCCCTCGTAGGTTAGCTAAAAACGCCAGTGGGCAAAGCGGCTGGATCGGCTAGCTTGGGTTTCAATCCCTCGTAGGTTAGCTAAAAACCGTCACGAATGATATTGTTTTGATCAAGTTGAATAGTTTCAATCCCTCGTAGGTTAGCTAAAAACGTGACACTCTCATCCCCTTCTCCGGTTATTTACAAGTTTCAATCCCTCGTAGGTTAGCTAAAAACGAACGGTTCCTGGCCGATGCGGAACACCTGAAGAAAGGTTTCAATCCCTCGTAGGTTAGCTAAAAACCCGCCGCGGCAATACTAATCAAAGAATCATCGCTGAGTTTCAATCCCTCGTAGGTTAGCTAAAAACATAAAGTATGCCTTCACCTTATCCCAGTTTTTATAGTTTCAATCCCTCGTAGGTTAGCTAAAAACGTCCGCGAAGAAGAACGGCGCACCACTGATGAATAGTTTCAATCCCTCGTAGGTTAGCTAAAAACTTGTTTGAAGCGGTAAAAATGCATTTTAGTAAAGAAGTTTCAATCCCTCGTAGGTTAGCTAAAAACTAGCTTGTTGGTATAGGCCTTGCCTGACTCCCGGAGTTTCAATCCCTCGTAGGTTAGCTAAAAACCAGAACCAGGGTGGAGTGGTATGATGACAAGACTGGTTTCAATCCCTCGTAGGTTAGCTAAAAACCCCATTACAGCCTGATTTTTTGGCACAGATTGTTAATGGCCAGTATAAAATCGGCATAAATGGCCACGAAAAGTCGTCAACCTTC
>ERZ773359.639-NODE-639-length-50080-cov-9.572454_pt1 | contig 50080 bp, 61 predicted proteins | sample MGYA00374955_ERZ773359 | MGnify/ENA primary metagenome ERZ773359 (study PRJEB29098, sample SAMN04486028) | biogas fermenter metagenome | study: EMG produced TPA metagenomics assembly of the Biogas fermentation microbial communities from Germany - Plant 4 DNA1...
CGTAACCGGCCTGTCAGGATAAGGCTGCAAATCTACAAATCAGCACTTTATTCTGAGTAAGTGTTGACAGGGTAAGTTAACTGTGATAAAATACCTTCTATTTGACAATTAACAGCTTGTATGGTAAAATTAAATAACGTCAACCTAGGAGGTCTGCCGAATTGTTTAATATAGGTGATAAAGTTGTCTATCCCATGCATGGCGCCGGTATTATCGAGGCGATTGAAGAGAAAGAAATCCTGGGTGTGCGTAAAAAATATTATATTATGAAGATTCCCATTGGTGACATGAAGGTAATGATACCTCTTGACAGTGTGGAACAAGTAGGCTTAAGAGAAGTTATTGACAGTGAAGGTGTAAAGCAAGTTTTTACCATTCTACAGCAGGATCATAGTAAAATGTCTTCCAATTGGAATCGTCGTTATCGCGCAAACATGGAAAAAATCAAAAGCGGAGACATTTTTCAGGTGGCAGAAGTGTTTCGCAATCTGATGTACCGTGAAAAAGAAAAAGGTCTTTCTACCGGTGAACGTAAAATGCTGGATAGCGCAAAGCAAATTTTAGTATCTGAACTAGTACTGGCGCAGGAAAAAAGCGAAGAGGATGTTGATGAGATTCTCAATCGTTTGCTTGCAGATGTATCCTAATCAATAAGGCATCATACAGCTTATTTTATGATGCCTTTTTTGTACTGGCTTTTACTCTGCAGATGAACTTTTTGTGGAAAATGTATCGAATTCCTTGAAACTGGTAAAAACTATACGTTATAATGGAGTAATAAATGAAAGGAGGTGTAACTAGTTGAAGCCGCTGTTGCAGAGGATTGTGCGCATTGGCGCTTTGTTGACCGGCTTTGCCATTGGCTATCAGCTGGTAAATACCAGCTTTGCCGCCATTGCTGCCTTCGCCGGTATGGAAGCAGCGCTGGTGGCCAATCCGGTGACTACTGTAGGTGCCTCTATTTTTGGTGGTTCTATTTTTGGACTTATTGCTTATATTATTAGCCCATGGTTCATTAATTTACTAAATACCTTTAATAGTTGGCTGGAAACAACATTAAAGGCGATTCCCACCCAAGATATTATGATTGGTGTAATTGGGTTGGTTATTGGTTTATTAATTGGTGCCTTAATTAGTCTGGCCTTACACCGGATACCTTTAATTGGCAGCTACTTAGCCGTTGTTGTTACTTTGTTTAACGGTTATCTCGGTCTGAGTATTATGCTTAACCGCAAAGATGAGATGACTTTTTTAACTAATTTATTTACACGTCAGTCCCGGGCTGCAGAAAAAGCAAATTTCCGCAGTGCCAAAATTCTTGACACCAGTGTTATTATTGATGGGCGCATTATTGATATTGCCTCCACCGGGTTTATTGAAGGCGTGATCATTGTACCGGGTTTTGTGCTTGAGGAATTACGTCATATTGCTGATTCATCAGATACACTGAAGAGAAATCGTGGACGGCGTGGGTTGGATATTCTGAACAAGATTCAAAAAGAATCTCAGGTACCTGTGCAGATTGTTGAACAGGATTTTGAAGATATTGCGGAAGTAGACAGTAAGCTGATTAAACTGGCCAAGGCCATGAAGGGGAAAATCATCACCAACGACTACAACTTGAATAAAGTTTGCGAACTGCAGGGTGTGCCTGTGCTTAATATTAATGAATTGGCCAACTCGGTTAAACCGGTAGTTTTACCGGGTGAGGAAATGGTTGCCCAAATTATTAAAGATGGTAAAGAAGTTGGGCAGGGTGTAGCCTATCTTGATGACGGTACCATGATTGTGGTGGAAGGCGGACGTCGCTTCATTGGTGATACCATTGAAGTAATAGTAACCAGCGTCCTGCAGACAGCTGCAGGGCGGATGATTTTCGCCAAACCAAAACTAAGCGAAAAAATGTCTGGAGCAAGATCATGAGTAGTGCCTTGATTGTTGCTGCGGCCGGACAAGGCCGGCGCATGAAAAGCAAGCTGAATAAGCAGTATTTAAAGCTGGCAGGCAGGCCTCTGCTAACTTACAGCCTGACAGCTGCCCTTGAGGCCGCTTGTTTTACCCAGATTATTGTTGTTGTTACTCCCGGTGAAGAAGAACTTTTTCACCGGGATGTTCTTTTACCCTTTTTCCCTGGACAAAAGCTGCAGGTTGTGGCAGGGGGAAAAGAACGCCAGGATTCAGTGCGGAATGGGCTGGCGGCCTTAACAGCAGAAATTACTTATGTTTGTGTGCATGATGGTGCTCGTCCGCTTGCAGAAGCTTCATTATTTAAGGAGTGTCTGCAGACGGCCCAGGCAAAAGGCGCTGCCATTGCGGCAGTACCGGTGAAAGATACAATTAAGATTGTTGACGAGCAGCGCAAAATTGTGCAGACTCCTCCCCGCGGGCAGTTATGGGCAGCCCAAACCCCGCAGGTTTTTCGCCGTGACTGGCTGGAGCTGGCGCATCAGCGGGCGCACAGGGAAGGCTTTCAAGGTACTGATGATGCCTCTTTGCTTGAACGTTACGGCTATCCGGTGCAGATTATAGAGGCCGGTTACGATAACTTAAAAATTACGACGCCGGAAGATTTGCTGCTGGCAGAAGCGATATTAAGGAGGCGCTCAAATGCGGCTGGGAATCGGTTATGATGTACATAAATTGGCAGCAGGGCGACCGCTTATTTTAGGCGGTGTAACAATACCTTACGCTTTAGGTTTAGTGGGACATTCCGATGCCGATGTACTGCTGCATGCGATTATGGATGCCATGTTGGGAGCACTGGCTCTGGGGGATATAGGCAGTCATTTTCCCGATACTGACCCTGCCTACAAAGGTATTTCCAGTCTGCAGCTGCTGCGGCAGGTGGCACAGCTCTGTCGCGAGCAGGGCTATACAGTTGCCAATATTGATTCCGTTATTATTGCGCAAAAACCGAAACTGGCACCATACATCAGCTCCATGCGCGCCAAGATTGCGCAAACCCTTGCTGTCCCCCCTGACCGGATCAGTGTCAAAGCTACCACCACTGAAGGTTTGGGCTTCTGCGGTACCGGCGCAGGTATGGCCGCCCAAGCCACCGCCCTCCTGACAGCGTGTCAGGGGACGGTTCCTTGACACGCAGCAAACGCCTAACGGAGGATGGTCTAGACAAGCACAGCGACACAGGCAGAGACACAGTGAGGTCAGCAGGACTTTTTAGCGCATGATCTGCTGGTTATAATGTTATAATGAAAAAGTATGCCTTTCTTGGACTGCGGGAGTTGGTAAAGCAGACAGACCAGGATTGGCATACTTTATATTTTGGGATAAATATATGACATTATCTTAACATGCCGGCGTATTGTGATTCTGTTGCTTAGCTGCGAAGGTGAGGTAAGGTGTGAGAAAGTGTGTTGGGAGCGTGTCAAGGAACCGTCCCCTGTCACAGTTTCCAGGAGTCAAGTTCGGCCAGCCAGGCGGTGGCAGCAGCGTCGCTGGGGGCACGCCAGCCGCTGCGGGGTGAGAGGGCGGTAGCAGCTACTGTAGGAGCGTTGGGCATGGCGCTGCGTTTAAACTGACTGCCGGCAAAAAAGCGTTTAAGGAAAACAGTCAGCCAGCGTTTAATCTCCTGCAGGCTGTATTTATCACCCCAGGCGTTGTAGGCCAGAAATGCTACTTTGCTGGGCCGGAAGCCGCAGCGGAGCGTGTAATAGATGTGAAAATCCTGCAGTTCATAGGGACCGATAAAGTCTTCCGTATGCTGTGCAGGTTGATCGGTGTTACCTGTCCCTGGGACTAATTCAGGGCTGATTTCAGTGTTGAGGATATCTGACAAAATTGCTGCCGTCTGCTGCCCCACCTCGCCGGTGTCAGCCTGCCACTGCAGCAGGGCCCGGATTAAAGTTTTGGGCACACCGGCATTTACACTATAATGGGACATGTGATCACCGACGCCATATGTCTGCCAACCTAAGGCCAGCTCGCTGAAATCACCTGTACCCAACACCAGACCGCGGTGCAGATTGGCCAGGCGAAAGAGGATAGAGGTTCGCTGTCCCGCCTGCACATTCTCGTAAGTAGTATCATAGCAGTTTTCACCATGGGCAGCCGGATGTCCGATGTCTGCCAGCATCTGCCGGCTGCTGGGGCGGATATCCAGCTCTTCACCATAAACGCCTAAAGCCTTAATCAGCCGCCAGGCGTTATCTTTCGTGCGCTGCGAAGTGGCAAAGCCCGGCATGGTGTAGGCCCGGATATGCCGGCGCGGCAGACCTAAAGTATCCATGGCTTTAACGGCCGCCAGCAGGGCAAGGGTGGAATCTAAGCCCCCGGAAACACCAAGAATAATTTTTTTAATGCCGGTTGCCTGTAAACGCTTAATCAAACCGTGCACCTGAATGTTAAAGGCTTCAGCGCAGAGTTTGCTGCGCTCTGCCGTGCTCTCCGGGACATAGGGAAAGCGGGGCAGCGGGCGGGTGAGCAGGAGATTTCCTTCAGGGAGCGGGACTTCGCAGCGAATGGTGCGAAAGCGCTTGTTGTGAGCCGACAGTAAAAGTGTGCTCTCGGCAAAAATATTGCTGCGCAGGCGTTCCTGCGTCAGGCCTTCCACATCAAGGTCGCTGAAGATGATGGTGGATGATAAGGAGAAACGAGAGGCTTCGGCTGCAGCCTGTCCGTTTTCATAGATCAGGGCATGTCCGTCCCAAACTAAATCTGTTGTCGATTCACCCGGACCGGCGGCTGCAAAAAGATAGGCTGCCAGGCAGCGGGCAGATTGAGCGGCCAGAAAAGTGTGACGGGAGGCTGCTTTGCCTACAGCAGCCGGAGAGGCGGCCGGATGAGCAATTACTGTAGCTCCTGCCAGGGCAGCAAAGCTGGAGGGAGGAATTGGTGCTGCCAAATCGGTGCCAACTTCCACGGCAAAAGTAAAATCAGGGATATTGGTGACACTAAATAATAAGTCTGTACCAAAGGGAATGGCCCTTTGCTGCGCATAGTCGACAAGTTCATTACCGGCTGTATGGGCGGCACGGAACTGCCTGCTTTCATTAAATCCGGCCTGATTGGGTAAATAGGATTTAGGGATAATGCCCAGGATGGAACCGCCTTGGATCACAAAGGCACAGTTATAAAGTTTAGAGTTAAGCATCAGCGGTGCGCCGACAATCAGAATGGAGCCCAGCGTTCTGGTTTCATGCAGCAGGCGCCGGAGCTCACGTTCTACAGTTTCCAGCAGAGCCTGCTGCTGAAATAAATCTTCGTTACTGTAAGCCGTCACGCATAGTTCAGGGAAGACAGTGAGTACAGCATGCCGGGCAGCGGCCTGTTTGGCTAAGGTGATGATTTCTGTGATATTAAAGACCGGATCAGCCACCTGAACTTTTGGTACAGCCACAGCGGCGCGGATAAAGCCGTGACTGTAAAGATTAAAAAAGTTTTTCATCTTCATCCTCCCGTCATTTACCCAAATAATTCCTCACTATTATAACATACCTTCACTGTTTGTTGTTTCCATTTTTATTAGGTGATATAATAGGAAAGATTGAAGATGTAGGAGGGAATAAAATGGCTAAAGTAAAAGTACGCTTTGCGCCCAGCCCTACCGGGCCTTTACATATTGGTGGTGCTCGTTCAGCGCTGTTTAACTGGCTTTTTGCGCGGCATCACGGGGGAATCATGGTTTTACGGATTGAAGATACAGATTTGGATCGTTCAACCCGTGAATACGAAGAGCTGATTTTGGAATCTTTACGCTGGCTGGGTATTGACTGGGATGAAGGTGTAGGTGTTGGAGGGCCCAATGGTCCCTACCGTCAGCAGGAACGCCTCCATTTGTACAAGCCGTACACTGAACGGCTGTTAGCCTCTGGACATGCTTATGAATGTTTTTGCAGTGAGGAGGAGCTGGAGGCAGAACGGCAAAACCTTATTGCCCAGGGGAAAATGCCTCGCTATCTGGGCAAGTGCCGTGATTTGTCGCAGGCGGAAAAAGAGGCTAAGCGTGCTGCCGGTATCAAACCTGCCATACGTTTTCGGGTACCGCCAGGGAAATTGTTAGTAGTTAACGACTTGGTGCGCGGCCGGGTTGAATTTGAAAGTGACGGCATTGGAGATTTCATTATCGTCAAATCAGACGGGCTGCCTACTTATAATTATGCTGTGGTCCTTGATGATGCCGACATGGAGATAACGCATATTCTGCGAGGAGAAGAGCATCTGTCCAACACCCCCCGGCAGCTGCTGATTTATGAAGCTTTAGGTTTTAAAGTGCCTGAATTTGCTCATATCTCTTTAATTCTGGGTGAAGACCGTTCGAAAATGAGTAAGCGGCATGGCGCCACTTCAGTCGTACAGTATCGTGAGGATGGTTATTTGCCGGAGGCTTTAGTTAACTTTTTAGCACTGCTGGGCTGGTCGCCGGAGGGAGAAGAAGAAATCTTTTCCGCTGCCGAAATTGCCCGTCTCTTTTCGCTGGAGCGCGTCTCCAAAAGTCCTGCCGTTTTTAATTTAGACAAGCTGAAATGGATGAATTCCTACTATCTGAAAAAAATGACGCCGGCTGAACTTACGCAGTTATGTCTGCCTCATCTGCAAAAAGCCGGTTTGGTAGAAACCGACCTAACGGCCGACAAGCTGTCATGGTTAGAGCAGGTTGTGGCTGCTGTGCAGGAAAAAATGGAATACGCGGCGCAGGCTCCGGAGCTGCTGCAGATATTTTTCGGCGACGCCATTACTATCGATGAGCAGGATGAAGAAGCTAAAGCGGCGCTGGCCCTGGATACTTCACCGGCTGTGCTGCAAGCTTTGTTGACAGAAGTAAAAGCTTTGTCTGCCTGGGATACAGCGCAAGTGCGTCAGATTTTAAAAGAGATTGGTAAAAAAGTGGGTGTAAAGGGTAAGGCTCTTTATATGACGGTGCGCGCAGCCGTTTCCGGCCGGTCACATGGTCCCGATTTGAATGAACTGCTGGTACTTTTAGGCCCGGCGGTAGTGGCCAGCAGATTAACTGCTGTTCTGGAACAGCTGTAAAGCTTTATTGACACATTACACCCGTACTTTTATAATATGTAATAACTATAAAAGCAAAGGCAATGAAGGGGAAGAGTAAGGCTGCAGAGACTGGCAGAGAGAAGCTCCCGTGGCTGAAAGGAGCTTTCAGTGAAGCAGTCCGAAGTGCGCTCCTGAGCAGAGCCGCCGAAGCAAGTAGGTGGTTACGGTACAGCCGTTATCCTGAATGAGTGGGGCAGAGTGCCCAAACAGGGTGGAACCGCGGGTCAGCCGTCTCTGAACAGAGACGGCTTTACATATTTTTATAGAAAGGATGACAGCATGCTGCGCGTTAAAAAGGATATCCAGGCAATTTTTGAGCGTGATCCTGCCGCTAAAAGTATTCTGGAAGTAATTTTATGTTACCCTGGTCTGCACGCGCTTTGGCTGCACCGCCTGGCCCATGCCTTACATCGCCTCGGTCTGGTTTTGCTGCCGCGTTTAATCTCCCAATTCAGCCGCTTTTTAACCGGTATTGAGATTCATCCCGGAGCCAAAATTGGTGATGGTTTCTTCATTGACCACGGCATGGGGGTAGTTATAGGTGAAACTACTGAAATTGGAGATAATGTAACTATTTACCAGGGGGTAACATTAGGCGGAACCGGTAAAGAAAAAGGTAAGCGTCACCCTACCATTGGTAACAATGTTGTCATAGGGACGGGCGCCAAAGTGCTCGGTCCCATTAAAATTGGTGATAATGCCAAGATTGGTGCCGGCTCAGTAGTGCTGCATGATGTACCCGAACATACTACGGTGGTGGGTGTGCCGGGACGGGTAGTAGTATATGCAGGAAAGCGTGTGCCTTCAATTGATTTAAATCATGTCGATTTGCCGGATCCGGTGGCGGAGATGATGCGCTCCCTGCAGCGGCAAATTGATGAACTGCGCGTTAAGCAGGAAGAGTTATTAAAAAAGGAGGAAAAGAATGGCGATTCGCGTCTACAACTCAGTGACACGTAAAAAAGAAGAATTTGTACCTGTTAACGGCAGCAAGGTGGGTATTTATGCCTGCGGGCCTACTGTTTATGATTACTTTCATATTGGCAATGCACGGATCTTTATTGTTTTTGATGTTATTCGCCGTTATCTGCAGTGGCGCGGTTATGATGTGACTTACGTGCAGAATTTTACTGATATTGATGATAAAATGATCAAGCGGGCCGAGGAACTGGGTATTACCGTTGCCGAGCTGGCGGAGCGCTATATTCAGGCCTATTTTGAAGATGCGGCAGCGCTCGGCGTACGGCCGGCAGATGTACATCCCAGGGCTACTGAACATATCGGGGAAATGATTGCTTTGATTGAAACCTTGATGGCTAAGGGCCTGGCTTATAATGTGGATGGTGACGTCTATTTTCATACCCCGGCCTTTGCCGGCTATGGGGAACTTTCCCAACAGCCGCTGGAAGAGCTGGCAGCCGGAGCGCGGGTGGAAGTTGATGAGCGCAAAAAACATCCCTTAGACTTTGTTCTCTGGAAAAAACAAAAGCCCGGGGAGCCGGCTTGGGAGAGTCCCTGGGGTTGGGGCAGGCCCGGTTGGCACATTGAATGTTCTGCGATGTCGATGAAATATCTGGGAGAGACGCTGGATATTCATGCCGGCGGTCCCGATCTCATTTTCCCCCATCACGAAAATGAAAAAGCGCAGAGTGAAGGTGCAACCGGTAAACCTTTTGTCAAATATTGGCTGCATGCCGGCTATTTAAACATTAATCAGCAGAAAATGTCTAAATCGCTGGGCAACTATATGACTGTCCATGATCTGCGCCAGGTGGTGGAGCCGGAAGCTATCCGCTTTTTTATGCTTTCCGCCCACTATCGTAATCCTATTAATTATACGGCTGATTTGCTGCAGCAGGCGCAAAGCGGACTGGATCGGCTGAATAATGTAGTATATAATTTACGTGATATGTTAAATAAACTGCCGGAGACTGCTGAACAGTCGGCTGCCGACAAAGAGAAACTGGCGGCTTTGGCTGTTTACCGGCAGCGCTTTATAGAAGCTATGGATGATGATTTTAATACGGCCGACGCTTTGGCAGTGCTTTTTGAGCTGGCCCGGGAAACTAACTCCTATTTAAGTCAAGCGGCACCTGACAGGTTGGTGGTGGAAAAAACTTTAGCCCTTTTTGAAGAAGTAGGAGATATTTTAGGGTTTTTTGCTGACAAAGAGGATAGTGTTTTAGACAGCACCATTAATGAGCTGATTGAACGCCGTCAGGCAGCCCGGCAGGCCAAAGACTGGGCTGCGGCTGACGCCATCCGTGATCAGCTGTCGGAGATGGGGATAATCTTGGAGGATACACCGCAAGGGGTGCGCTGGCGGAAAAAATGAACTATGCAGAATCTTACTCACCTCTGCTGCTGGCATATATTGGTGATGCCGTTTTCGAGCTTTATGTCCGGCAAAAGTTGGCAACCCGTCAGGTTTTGCCTCGACAGCAGCTGCATCAGCAGGTAACCCGCATTGTGCGTGCCAGTGGACAGGCTGCAGCTTTGCGGCAGCTGGAAGGACATTTGTCGGCAGAAGAAGCTGCAGTGGTACGGCGCGGCCGCAACACTAAAAGTCACGTACCTAAAAACGCCGAAATGTCTGCCTACCGGCATGCTACAGGTTTTGAAGCGCTTTTAGGTTGGTTATATTTAAGCAAACAAACGGAACGTCTCTATGAATTGCTGGAACTTATAAAAATTGGGGAGGAAGAGAAGAGATGAAAGTTACCCTGCTGTCCTATACGCCGGAGCCGGAGAAAATCGTGGCGGCTGCTGCCCGCCTCTGTTATTCACCGGATAGTGCTGATGTACTGCTGGAAAATTTAACAGAGGAAAAAACTGTACAGTTTTTGGACAAGTTAGTAGAAATGGGACATTTGTCGCCCATTGAGCACGTTTCTTTTACTTTTGCCGTTGAGGGTGTCAGCCGGGCACTGTCGCATCAGATGGTGCGCCACCGCATTGGCTCTTATTCACAAAAGTCGCAGCGCTATGTTACGGAAGATGCTTTTGAGTATATTGTTCCTCCTTCCGTGGCGGCGAATGAGGAAGCCCTGGCTCTCTTTACGGAGCAAATGGAAAAGATCCGCCAGGCTTACCAGGCTTTGCGCCGGGTGGTTCATCAGGAGGACGCCCGGTATGTGCTGCCCAATGCCTGTGAGACGAAATTTGTTTTTACCATGAATGCACGCAGTCTGTACAATTTCTTTAAACTGCGCTGCTGCAATCGCGCCCAGTGGGAAATTCGGGCCTTAGCAGAAGCTGTTTATCGGGAAGTTAAAAAAGTTGCTCCGACACTTTTTGCTTATGCCGGTCCGGCCTGCGTCAGTGAAGGAGCATGTCCGGAGGGCGAGCTGACCTGCGGTGAAATTGCTGCCGTCAGGGAAAAATACCGCAGCATGTGAGGTAATAAATGGAGGAAAAAAGAATGATTAAGGGACGTCGACCGGTGCTGGAAGCCTTGAAGGCGGGGACGAAAATTACGCGTATTCTGCTGCAAAAAGGCGCGCGCGGAGGACCACTGACAGAGATTATAGCATTGGCCCAGCAGCAGCAGATCCCGGTGGAGTATTGGGATAAGCAGGCTTTGGAAAAAAAGGCGGCGGCCCGTAACCACCAGGGTGTGCTGGCCGAAGCGCCCCCCTTTAGCTACACACCTTTTACGCAGCTGCTGCGCAATAAAAATGACGAACCTCCCTTTTTAGTCATTCTCGATCATTTGCAGGATCCGCAGAATTTAGGTGCCCTTGTTCGCACAGCTTATGCTGCCGGCTGCCATGGCCTGGTAATTCCGGAGCGGCGGGCAGTACAAATGACTCCTGCCGCCGCACGTGCCGCTGCAGGAGCAGCCGAATATTTGCCTATTGCGCGGGTAGTTAACATTGCGCGCTGTTTGGAAGAATGCAAGCAGGCCGGCTTGTGGATTTATGGTGCCGACATGGACGGTCAATCCCTTTATACTCAGGTTGATTACCGCGGCCCGCTGGCCCTGGTGATCGGTAGTGAAGGGGCAGGCTTAAGCCGGCTGACAAAGGAAAAATGCGATTTCTTGGTGCGTCTGCCGATGCAGGGTGCCGTAGCTTCATTAAATGCTTCCGTGGCAGGGGCGCTGCTGCTTTACGAAGTATTTAGGCAGCGGCAGGGTTTTTAAGCGTCAAAGTCAGAGCGGGCCTGAGCAGTGGCTGTCGGCAAAAGCCCTTGACGCTTTTGCCGACAGTAGGCTATAATATCTTTATGAGTTTTAGTTGCGCATTGAGTTTTTAGTAATTTGACCATAGAGTTCCAGGTTACGGAGTAACGATTATTTAATCGTGGAGGCGATGCAAGTGGGTGTGACGGCGCAGGAAGTCCGTGGTCTGGCTAATGCCTTTAAGAATTATGAGATACAAACTGACGAAGAAGTGGCTATGCAAGCAAAAAGTGGCTGTGAGGTTGCGCAGGAGTACTTAATTACTAAATATCGTAACTTCGTCAAAGCCAAGGCCAGGTCCTATTTCCTGATTGGCGCTGATCGCGAAGATATCATTCAAGAAGGAATGATTGGCTTATATAAGGCCATCCGCGATTTTAAAGGGGACAAACTCTCTTCATTTAGGGCGTTTGCAGAGTTATGTATTACACGTCAGATTATTACCGCCATTAAAACAGCAACACGGCAAAAGCATATACCGTTAAATTCCTATGTTTCTCTTAACAAACCTATTTACGATGAAGATTCAGATCGGACTTTGCTGGATATTCTTTCCGGCGCCAAGATTACGGATCCGGAAGAACTGATGATTAATCGTGAAGAATATAACAATATTGAAATCAAAATGAATGAAATCCTTAGTGATTTAGAATGGAAAGTTTTAATGTATTACCTGGAAGGCAAATCATACCAGGAGATCGCTGTTGAGTTAAACCGACATGTGAAATCTATCGATAACGCTCTGCAGCGTGTGAAAAGGAAACTGGAACGCTACCTGGAACTGCGTGAAAACTAATTCCGGTATATTATGTAAAGTATGATCCGGCTGCAGGCGAACCAGGTTCGCCTGCAGCCGGACTTAGCAATAATGGTTAAAGATGCCGGTTGACATCATTATTGATGTATTGTATAATCAAGGAGCTGAATCCGGGTGATTGCGGGTGTAGCTCAATGGTAGAGCTCCAGCTTCCCAAGCTGGCTACGTGGGTTCGATTCCCATCACCCGCTCCAACAGCACATTGTCGCGGGGTGGAGCAGCTGGCAGCTCGTCGGGCTCATAACCCGGAGGTCGCAGGTTCAAATCCTGCCCCCGCAACCAATTAATCTGCTCACGTAGCTCAGTAGGTAGAGCACATCCTTGGTAAGGATGAGGTCACCGGTTCAATCCCGGTCGTGAGCTCCAAACTTTATGGCGGCGTAGCTCAGGTGGTAGAGCAGGCGGTTCATACCCGCCGCGTCAGGGGTTCAAATCCCTTCGCCGCCACCAATTTGTACATAAATTCTTGGACAAGTTAGCAGCTTGGCCAAGTATATTTTTTTTATCTTTTTCCATTTGGTAAAATCTACTTGTTTAGGGAGGTAGAAGCAATGGCAAAACAAAGGTTTGAGAGGACTAAACCCCACGTTAATATTGGTACCATTGGTCACGTTGACCATGGTAAAACTACGCTGACGGCAGCTATTACATCCTGTCTTTCTGCGGCCGGTTTAGCACAAAAACAGGCCTTTGATCAAATCGATAAGGCTCCGGAAGAAAGAGAGCGCGGGATCACCATTTCCACCTCTCACGTGGAATACGAGACAGATAATCGTCACTATGCGCACGTTGACTGCCCCGGCCACGCCGACTATGTTAAAAACATGATTACCGGCGCAGCCCAAATGGACGGCGCCATTCTGGTTGTCTCCGCCGCGGACGGCCCCATGCCGCAAACACGCGAACACATCCTGCTGGCCCGTCAGGTTGGTGTACCCTACATTGTTGTTTTCATGAATAAAGCCGACCAGGTTGACGATCCCGAACTGTTAGAACTGGTAGAAATGGAAGTACGTGACCTGCTGAATGAATATGAATTCCCCGGTGACGATACTCCTGTCATTATCGGTTCTGCCTTAAAGGCCCTTGAGCATGGCTGCGGCAGCCGCGACTGCCCCGACTGCAAAGTGATCTGGGAACTGATGGATGCAGTAGATTCCTATATTCCCGAGCCTGAGCGTGACGTTGATAAGCCCTTCCTCATGCCTGTGGAGGACGTATTCACCATTACCGGTCGTGGTACAGTTGCTACCGGTCGTGTAGAGCGCGGTGTTATTAAGGTTCAGGACGAAGTAGAAATTGTTGGTTTTACTGAAAAGCCGCGGAAAACAGTAGTCACAGGTGTAGAAATGTTCCGCAAGATTATGGACCAGGCTGAAGCCGGTGACAACATTGGCTGTCTGCTGCGCGGCGTAGAGCGTGACTCCATCGAGCGCGGTCAGGTACTTGCCAAGCCGGCCAGCATTAAGCCGCATACTGTTTTCAATGCCGAGGTTTACGTGCTGAAGAAAGAAGAGGGCGGCCGTCATACCCCCTTCTTCCAAGGTTACCGTCCCCAGTTTTACCTGCGGACCACCGACGTTACAGGTGTGATTACCTTACCTGAAGGCGTAGAAATGGTAATGCCCGGCGACAACATTCAAATGAAAATTGAATTAATTACGCCCATCGCTCTGGAAGAAGGTTTGCGCTTCGCTATCCGTGAAGGCGGCCGTACCGTGGGCGCCGGCGTTGTAACTAAAATTATCGATTAAGACGGCTAACTGCTGACAGAGCAGCACACCTCTGTGTGGATCGATAGTTGGGGTGCATGATGGACAGCCCCGTTAGCGCTTACTGCTAACGGGGCTGTATGTTAAGCAGGCCCCTGGTTATAATAAGTAGTTACTGCATTATTTCTGCGGCTGCCATCATGACAAAAAAGTTTGACAACGCCATATAAAGTATGGTAAATTTGAAAAAGTGAAATCTCAGCTGCAGCCTGGGGTTATACTTTAGTTTACAGGCATTTAAAGCCCAACATCGTGTTTTAGGGGGTGTGAGCAATGCGCGTTAAAATTACTATGGCTTGCGGTGAGTGTAAACGGCGGAACTACAATACGACCAAAAATAAGCGAACCACTCCGGATCGCATCGAATTAAACAAATATTGTCCGTTTTGCAAAAAACATACTGCCCATAAGGAAACAAAGTAGCCTTTATTAGGTGAGCGTAAGCCATATTTGATTTTGTTGCAAGGATGTGGTTAAGTGGCTGGCAAGGTTAAAGACCTGTCCAAATATTTTAAGGAAGTCAGACAAGAATTAAGAAAAGTTCACTGGCCCAATCGCCGTGAAATAACGGTCTATACCTCAATGGTGCTGACGACCGTGCTGTTTATCGGTGTTTTCTTTTGGCTGCTTGATGCAGGCTTTACTGAACTGCTGAAGCTGATTCTCCAATAGTAAGGAGGTTAGGGTTATCCCCCGGCCCATGAGTAAAAACTGGTATGTGGTGCACACATATGCAGGTTATGAAAACAAAGTAAAAACAAACCTGGAAAAACGCGTAGAGTCCATGGAGATGCAGGATAAGATCTTTCGTGTCCTTGTTCCCATGGAAAAGGAATATGAAGTTAAAAACGGTAAAAAGAAGGCTACGCTGAAGAAAGTATTTCCCGGTTATGTACTGGTGGAAATGATTATTACTGATGATTCCTGGTATGTTGTTCGCAACACGCCAGGTGTCACCGGATTTGTCGGGCCCGGTTCCAAACCTATTCCCCTTTCGCCAAGCGAGGTTGCCCAGATCCTTAAACAGATGGGTATGGACGAGCCCAAACCGAAGATTGAATTTGAAGTTGGTGAAAGTGTACGGGTTATAGAGGGACCCTTTGCTGATTTTATCGGCAGTGTAGAAGAAGTGCTGCCGGACAGACGTAAGATTAAAGTTCTTGTCTCCATGTTCGGTCGGGAGACCCCGGTTGAGCTTGATTATTTTCAGGTAGAAAAGATCTAGCAAAGATGGGAGGTGTATCAGATGGCAAAAAAAGTAAAAGGTCTTGTTAAGCTGCAGATTCCTGCGGGCAAAGCTACACCGGCGCCCCCGGTAGGTCCTGCGCTTGGTCAGCATGGTGTTAATATCATGGGCTTTTGTAAAGAGTTTAACGAGCGTACTGCTAAACAAGCAGGTTTAGTGATTCCTGTGGTAATTACTATTTATGAAGATCGCTCCTTCAGCTTTATCACCAAAACCCCACCTGCCGCTGTACTGTTAAAAAAAGCAGCCGGGATCGATACTGCTTCCGGACAGCCAAATAGAGTTAAAGTTGCAGCTGTGTCGCGGGATAAGGTCCGTGAAATTGCAGAACTTAAAATGGAAGACCTTAACGCTAATGATATAGAAGCCGCCATGCGGATGGTTGAAGGAACGGCACGCAGTATGGGTATTACTATTCAATAATTGCTTATTATTTTTTCATGTTTTTTGATTACGTGGGAGAGGTGCTGCCGCCTCGCTCGCACCACAAGGAGGGAAAAGAAATGGCTAAACGAGGTAAAAAGTATTTAGAAGCCAGAAAGCTAATTGATCGTGAACTTCATTATGATCCGGAAGAAGCATTAGTACTGGCGCAAAAGACTGCATCTACCAAGTTTGACAGCACTGTTGAGCTGGCTGTCAGATTGGGTGTTAACCCTAAACATGCTGATCAGCAGGTGCGTGGTGCTGTTGTGCTGCCTGCCGGCATCGGTAAAAATGTAACGGTTGCCGTCTTTGCCAAGGGTGAGAAAGCTAAAGAAGCAGAAGCTGCCGGCGCAGATTTTGTTGGCGCAGAAGATCTGGTGGCTAAGGTGCAGGAGGGTTGGTTTGCTTTCGACGTAGCAGTGGCTACGCCGGATATGATGGGTACAGTTGGTAAACTTGGCCGTATTTTAGGTCCCCGGGGCCTGATGCCCAACCCTAAAACCGGTACTGTAACCATGGATGTTGCCCGCGCCGTCAAAGAGATTAAAGCCGGTAAAGTGGAGTATCGTGTGGATAAAAGCGGTATTATCCACGTGCCTATCGGTAAGGCATCATTCCCGGTGGAGGGTTTGTTGGAGAACTTTTATACCATTATTGATACTCTGCTGAAAGCTAAACCGGCTGCGGCGAAGGGACAGTATCTGCGTTCCATTACTGTTACGACCACCATGGGACCAGGTATTCGTGTCAATACACAAAAGGCTGCCCAGTTGGGTAAAGCAAAATAATTAGACTTGCCAAAAACGGGTGTATATGATACAATGCGCCCGAGTATGTATAAATTTATCTAGTTTAGACTGCAGACAGCAGGTGTCCGTCGGACTTAAATTATTGCCTGCCGAGGTCGGAATGTCATAAGCAGTGTTGCGAGCTTGCAATCTGTGATGGCCTCCGTGTGTCTGCACGGAGGCCATTTTCATCTGTAGTTAAAACTAGCATGTGTCTTCTCAGACACTAAAGACGGCAGGCTGTTGTTTTGTCCGTAAAGGAGGTGGAACGATGAGTATTAGTAAAGAGAAAAAAGTAAAAGTTGTTGCCGAAGTTAAAGAAGATTTAAGTAATGCCAAGGCAGCCATTGTCACAGATTATCGGGGTTTGAATGTGGAGCAAATGACCACTTTACGTCGTGCTCTGCGGGCTGAAAGTGTCAAATATACTGTGCTTAAGAACACACTGGTACGGCTTGCTGCCCATGAGCTTGGTTACGCAGATCTTGATCCCTACCTGGAAGGACCAACTGCCATTGCTTTTAGTTTTGAAGATCCGGTCGCTCCGGCCAAGGTGTTATCTAAATTTGCCAGGGAGTTCGACAAACTGGAAATCAAAGGCGGCTTGTTGGAAGGTGAGCTGATTGATCCGACCCGCATCAAAGCTTTAGCTGCTTTACCGTCCCGCGATGTTTTACTGGGGCAGGTGGCAGGTGCTTTTGCCTCACCTATGACCGGCTTTGCCGGAGCCGCGCAAGCCCTGCTGCGTAAATTTGTCGGCACACTGGATGCTGTGCGTGAACAAAAAGCTGCCGAGGCTTAGGATGATATGAAAATGACAAAAAAATTAATCTTTATCTAATTAAGGAGGAACTATAAATGTCTAAAGTTGCCGAAGTTCTGGAAATCGTTAAAGGGATGACAGTGCTTGAACTGTCCGAATTAGTTAAGGCTTTTGAGGAAGAATTTGGTGTTACTGCAGCCGCTCCTGTGGCCATGGCTGCTATGCCCGCTGCTGCCGGCGGCGACGCTCCTGCTGCTGAAGAACAAACCGAATTTGATGTGATTTTAACTGCTGCCGGTGAGAAAAAAGTTGGTACCATTAAAGTGGTGCGCGAAATTACCGGTCTCGGCTTAAAAGAAGCTAAAGAGCTGGTTGATAATGCTCCCAAAGCTGTAAAAGAAAAAGTCAGCAAAGAAGAAGCTGAAGCTCTGAAAGCTAAGCTGGAAGAAGCTGGTGCCAGCGTCGAACTGAAGTAATTCTTTGATAGTCTGGAAAGGCACCCTGTTTACGGGTGCCTTTTTGCCATTTCTTAATACCGGCATTCGGTAGGGAAATGTTTCCTCGTTTTCTTGACATAGGGAAACACTTGTGATATTATTGTAAGCTGCTTAACAATGCCTTCTTTGCTGTATTAATGCATATTATTTTGCCGTTAGGTAAAGAATAAGACGTTACGAGTGCCGTTAAGCTCTTTTGTTTAGGTAAAAATGCGAGGAAGGTATTGTTTTTTCCATAGCGGGTAAAACCTAGGGACAGGAGTGAATGCCTGAATGTTCAAAGTCATCGACGCGGGAACAAGGGAGCGCCGCAGCTATGCCCGGATTGACGAGGTCCTGGATCTACCTAATCTGATTGAAATTCAAGAAACATCTTATAAGTGGTTTCTGGAAGAAGGACTGCAGGAGATGTTTGAAGAAATCTCACCGATTCAGGATTTTACAGGAAATCTGGTGCTGGAATTCATTGGATATTCCCTGGGGGAACCTAAGTATTCCGTAGATGAATGCAAAGAGCGCGACGCCACCTATTCGGTGCCGTTACGCGTGCGGGTTCGCCTGATCAACAAAGAAACCGGTGAAGTGAAAGAGCAGGAAGTATTTATGGGCGATTTTCCCCTGATGACGAAAAACGGTACCTTTATAATTAATGGTGCTGAACGCGTGATTGTCAGTCAGTTGGTTCGTTCGCCCGGTGTTTATTTTAGCAGTCAAATTGATTTCAGCGGTAAAGTGCTGCATTCAGCTACCATTATTCCCAACCGCGGAGCTTGGCTGGAATTTGAAACTGACGCTAATGATGTGATTTATGTTCGTATTGACCGTACCCGAAAAGTACCGGTCACGGTACTTTTACGTGCCATTGGTTATGGTTCTAATAATGAGATTTTGCACCTTTATGATCATGATCCACGTATTTTGGCAACCTTGGAAAAGGATCATACCGATTCCTTCGAGTCGGGCATTTTAGAAATCTATAAACGCCTGCGTCCGGGCGAGCCCCTCAATGTAGATAATGCCCGTCAACTTTTCGAATCATTATTTTTTGAGCCGAAACGTTATGATTTTGCCAGTGTCGGACGTTATAAAATTAATAAAAAGTTTGCTTTGGCGCCGCGTATTAGGCAGCATACACTGGCTGAAAATGTAGTTGATGTGGAGGACAACATTCTCGCCCGTGCCGGTGAGACCATAACTGCGGAAATGGCGGAATTATTTGAGGAGAAAGGTGTTACCCGGGTGCGCATTGAGCACAATGACCGGGAGATTACCGTCATCAATAACGGGTTGGTGTCTGAGACTGTCAAATATTTAACCCGGGAAGACATTGTGGCAACCATCGGTTATCTGTTGAATTTAGCCGATGGTATTGGCAGTGTAGATGATATCGACCATTTAGGCAACCGCCGTCTGCGCAGCGTCGGTGAATTGCTGCAGAATCAATTCCGCATTGGCTTATCGCGGATGGAGCGCGTAGTGCGGGAACGTATGACTATTCAGGACGTAGAAGCCATTACACCGCAGGCCCTGATCAATATACGCCCCGTCATTGCGGCTGTAAAAGAGTTTTTTGGTTCCAGTCAGTTATCACAGTTTATGGACCAAACTAATCCCTTGGCTGAACTGACGCATAAGCGCCGTTTGTCAGCCCTGGGACCGGGCGGTCTGAGTCGTGAGCGGGCCGGCTTTGAGGTGCGTGACGTGCACCACTCTCACTACGGCCGTATGTGTCCCATTGAGACACCTGAAGGACCCAACATTGGATTGATTGGTTCTTTATCAACATACGCCCGGATTAATGAATATGGTTTTATTGAAACTCCCTACCGTAAAGTAGATAAAGCCAATGGTCGGGTTACAGAAGAGATTGTTTATCTCACGGCTGATGATGAAGATAATTATACCATTGCTCAGGCTAATGCTGAGCTGGATGATGAGGGATATTTTTTAAGCCAGCGTGTGACCTGCCGCTATCGGCATGAAACTATTACCCGGCCGCCTTCCGCCATTGATTTTATGGATGTTTCGCCTAAACAGTTAGTTTCGGTGGCAACTGCTTTAATTCCTTTTTTAGAAAATGATGACGCGAACCGTGCCCTGATGGGTGCCAATATGCAGCGCCAGGCAGTGCCCCTGCTGCGGACAGACGCGCCGCTGATCGGGACAGGCTTGGAATATAAAACTGCACGTGATTCCGGCGTTGTGGTGCTGGCCGAAAAAGCCGGTGAAGTTGTTTATGTCTCTTCCACCACTATTATTATCCGCCGGACAGAAGATCCTGAAGCGCCCAACCGTGTGATTAACGGTCGTACCGGTGAAATCTTTCCCGGAGAGCCGCGCCTGCACTATCAACGCGGATGCGACATTTATCAACTGCAAAAGTTTAAGCGTTCCAACCAGGGTACCTGCATGAACCAGCGTCCAATTGTCAGTAAAGGACAGCAGGTTGCCGAGGGCGAGGTAATTGCAGACGGTCCCTCTACTGATCAGGGTGAGCTGGCCTTAGGCAGAAATGTCCTGGTCGCCTTCATGCCTTGGGAAGGCTATAACTATGAAGATGCTATTCTTTTGAGTGAAAAAGTAGTTAAGGAAGATATTTTTACTTCCATTCATATTGAAGAGTATGAAGCGGAAGCTCGTGATACCAAATTAGGGCCGGAAGAGATAACGCGTGATATCCCCAACGTCGGTGAAGATGCCCTGAAAGATCTTGATGAGCGCGGCATCATTCGTGTCGGGGCTGAAGTGCGTGCCGGCGATATCCTGGTAGGCAAAGTAACGCCGAAAGGGGAAACAGAACTTACGGCAGAGGAAAGGCTGCTGCGCGCCATTTTTGGAGAAAAGGCACGTGAGGTTCGTGACACTTCTCTCCGGGTTCCCCACGGTGAAGCAGGAATGGTAGTGGACGTCAAAGTCTTCAAGCGGGAGCAGGGAGATGAACTGCCGCCCGGAGTAAACCAACTGGTTCGTGTTTATGTAGCGCAGAAAAGGAAGATTTCCGAGGGCGATAAAATGGCCGGCCGCCACGGCAATAAAGGTGTGATTGCGCGCATTTTGCCTGAGGAAGATATGCCCTTCCTGCCTGATGGCCGTCCTGTGGAAATCGTGCTGAATCCCCTTGGTGTTCCCTCCCGGATGAATATCGGTCAGATTTTAGAGACTCACCTGGGTTGGGCAGCGAAAAAGTTAGGCCTTCATATTGCTACACCTGTTTTTGACGGTGCCCGGGAAGAAGACGTTTTTGCGGCGTTTAAAGAAGCCGGACTGCCGGAAAGCGGCAAGACGACTCTTTACGACGGCAGGACAGGTGAGCCCTTTGATAATGAAATTACCGTCGGCTACATCTATATGCTGAAGCTTGCGCATTTAGTTGACGACAAAATCCATGCTCGTTCCACCGGGCCCTATTCCCTGGTTACTCAGCAGCCGCTGGGTGGTAAAGCTCAATTTGGCGGCCAGCGGTTCGGGGAAATGGAAGTATGGGCGCTGGAGGCTTATGGCGCCGCCTATACGCTGCAGGAAATCCTTACCGTTAAGTCTGATGATGTGGTGGGACGGGTTAAAACTTATGAAGCCATTGTTAAAGGAGAAAACATTCCTGAACCAGGCGTGCCGGAATCCTTTAAAGTGCTGGTGAAAGAACTGCAGAGCCTGGCCCTGGACGTCAAAATCATTGATGAAGAGAGCGGCGAATTAGAGATTCGTGAAAGTGATGATGATGGCGAAGTACAGGAATTAGGCGTGAATATTGAAGGTGAGGAAGAAGAAGAGCAGTCTGCTGAAGATAGTACGCCGCGGCGCCTCTTGGGCTTAAGTGAGGCAGAGGCTGAAGATGAGCTGGATGAAACAGATGAGACAGAAGATGATGAAACTACCGCTGATGACTATGCGGCAGATGAGCTGGAATTACTTCCTTTAACTGTTGATGATGAAGAAACTGACGATTTGCAGCTGGATGATGAGTTGGACCAGCTCGGTCTGGATGATGAGCTGGACGGAGATTTAGATGATTTAGCCGACGACGAATTAGATGAGGACCTGGATGAGTTGGCAGATGAAGAAGAGCTTGACGAAGAAGAGCTTGACCTTGATGATTACGGCTATAGTAAGCGCCGTAAGCGCTTCAGCGAATATGCTGATGAAGATGATGATTATGATGAATAATAACAGCGTGGGTTATCTAAGGATCAAGAGATGAAAGGGAGGAAGTGCCCTTGCTGGATGTTAACAATTTTGATGCTTTGAAAATCGGTCTGGCTTCTCCCGAGCGGATACGCAGCTGGTCGCGGGGAGAAGTAAAAAAGCCGGAGACTATTAACTACCGGACATTAAAACCGGAGCGGGAAGGCTTATTCTGCGAGAAGATTTTCGGTCCGCAGAAGGATTGGGAATGTCATTGTGGTAAATACAAGCGTGTCCGTTACAAAGGCATTGTTTGTGACCGCTGCGGTGTAGAAGTCACACGCGCTAAAGTGAGAAGGGAACGGATGGGGCATATTGAACTGGCTGCCCCTGTATCCCATATCTGGTACTTTAAAGGGATTCCCAGCCGCATGGGACTTCTGCTGGATATGTCTCCCCGTGCTCTGGAAAAAATTCTTTACTTTGCTGCTTACGTTGTTATTGACCCCGGTGATACCGGTCTGGTCAAAAAGCAGCTGCTCACGGAAATGGAATATCGTGAGTACCGGGAAAAATATGATCATCTCTTTAAAGTAGGTCGTGGCTTTAAAGCTGAAATGGGCGCAGAAGCCGTTAAAAAACTGCTGCAGGAAATCAATCTTGATGAGATGGTCAGTGAACTGCGGGCTGAGGTACGTTCTGCCACGGGGCAGAAAAAAATTCGTGCCACACGCCGCCTGGAAGTAGCAGAGGCATTCAGAAAATCGGGCAATCAACCTTCCTGGATGATTCTTGAAGCAATCCCGGTGATACCGCCGGATTTGCGCCCCATGGTACAATTGGACGGCGGGCGTTTTGCGACCTCTGACTTGAATGACCTTTACCGGAGAGTTATTAACAGGAATAACCGTTTAAAGCGTTTGCTGGATCTGGGGGCACCTGATATTATTGTGCGTAACGAAAAACGCATGCTGCAGGAGGCAGTAGATGCCCTCATCGATAACGGCCGCCGCGGTCGTCCTGTCACCGGACCGGGCAACCGCCCCCTCAAATCTCTCTCCGATATGCTTAAAGGGAAACAAGGTCGTTTCCGGCAGAACTTGTTAGGTAAGCGGGTTGATTACTCCGGACGTTCCGTGATTGTTGTAGGACCGGAATTGAAAATCTACCAGTGCGGTCTGCCGAAAGAAATGGCGCTGGAGCTTTTCAAGCCCTTTGTCATGAAACGCCTGGTTAATGAAGGTTTTGCGCACAATATTAAAAGTGCCAAACGTATGGTGGAAAAAGTCCGTCCCGAAGTCTGGGATGTACTGGAAGAAGTTATTACTGACCATCCTGTGATGCTGAACCGGGCACCAACCTTACACCGTCTGGGCATTCAGGCCTTTGAACCGGTACTGGTTGAAGGCCGTGCCATTAAGATCCACCCACTGGTCTGTACAGCTTATAATGCTGACTTTGACGGTGACCAAATGGCTGTCCACGTGCCCTTATCAGCAGAAGCACAAGCGGAAGCGCGCCTGCTGATGCTTTCGGCCCAAAACATTTTAAACCCGAAAGACGGCCGTCCTGTGGTGACGCCCACCCAGGATATGGTCATGGGTATATATTATTTGACACTGGAAAAAGCCGGGGCTAAGGGTGAAGGGAAAGTCTTTAGTTCCGCTGCCGAGGCGATTCTGGCTTATCAAACAGGGGTGGTAGACCTGCAGGCCCGTATCGCCGTTGATGTTGCCAATTATGCCAAAGCCCTAAGGGGACACGAAACGCTAAGCAGCCGGCCCGGTCCGAAACTGCTGATCACTACCGTCGGTAAGCTGATCTTTAACGATGCGTTTCCGGAGGATTTTCCTTATCTCAACCATCCTGATTTTAACAAGCCGGTGGCTGACGATGATTTTATCCTGCAAAAGGGACAAAATATTAAGGAAGTCATTGAACAGCATCCCTTGAGCGACGCGGTGAAAAAAGGCTTCCTGGGTACAATTGTGGCTATGTGTTACCGCAGGTATGGTAATGCCCGTACCGCTGAAATCCTGGATGTGATCAAGGAACTGGGCTTCACCTATGCCACACAGGCCGGAGTTACGGTGGGCGTAGTCGACGTTACTATTCCGGAACAGAAGCAGGAAATTCTTACCAATGCGGAAAAAGCTGTTGAAAAAATTGAAACACAGTTCCGCCGCGGCTTAATTACTAATGAAGAACGTTATGATCGTGTGATTGAAATCTGGACAAAAGCCAAGGATGATATCACAAAAGCTTTAATGCAGTCTCTGGACAGCTTTAATCCCATTTATATGATGGCGCACTCCGGTGCCCGCGGTAATATTTCGCAGATTACGCAGCTGGCAGGTATGCGTGGCTTAATGGCTGACCCGACGGGCCGCATTATTGATTTACCGATTAAAGCCAACTTCCGTGAAGGTTTAACGGTGCTGGAATACTTTATCTCTACCCACGGTGCCCGTAAAGGTTTGGCTGATACCGCTTTGAAAACAGCTGACTCCGGCTATTTAACAAGACGTCTGGTTGACGTAGCCCAGGATGTGATTGTGCGTGAAGATGACTGCGGTACCAATCAGGGCGTGACTGTGTCTGAAATCCATGAAGGTAACGAAGTTATTGAAGATCTGCATGATCGTATTAACGGCCGTTTTGCCCTGGCAGACATCTTCGATCCGGAAACGGGCGAACTGCTGGTGGCTAAAGATGAATTCATTACTGAAGATAAAGCGGATGAGATAGTGGCTAAAGGTATTAAGCAGGTACCCATTCGTTCTGTCTTAACCTGCCGCACACGCCACGGCGTCTGCAAAAAATGTTACGGCCGCAACTTGGCCACCGGACGCATTGTTGATGTCGGTGAAGCAGTGGGCATTATTGCCGCCCAGTCCATTGGTGAACCGGGAACGCAGTTAACGATGCGTACCTTCCATACCGGTGGTGTAGCCGGGGATGATATTACGCAGGGTCTGCCCAGAGTGGAGGAGTTATTTGAAGCTCGTAAACCAAAAGGCCTGGCCATCATTGCGGAAGAGGACGGCGTCGTTCAGATTGTGGAAGCCCGCCAGCGTCGTGAGGTTCGTGTAACCTCGGAAGACGGAGAAACAAAAGCTTACCCCATACCTTACGGTTCACGCTTAAAAGTAAAAGACGGTGACCGGGTGGAGGCAGGTCAGGAGCTGACTGAGGGTTCAGTCAACCCGCATGATCTGCTGCGCGTGAAAGGCCCCCGGGGGGTACAGATTTACCTGCTGCATGAAGTACAGCGTGTTTACCGCCTGCAGGGTGTGGATATTAACGATAAACATATTGAAGTAATGATCCGCCAGATGTTAAGGAAAGTGAAGGTAGAAGATCCGGGTGATACCGATCTGCTGCCGGGAGGTTTGGTAGACTACTTTGTCTTTGAGGATATCAATGAAGAAGTAACGGCCTGGGGTGGTGAACCGGCCGCTGCCCGGCCGCAGTTACTGGGGATTACTAAAGCGTCCCTGGCCACCGATTCCTTCCTCTCTGCCGCTTCTTTCCAGGAAACAACACGCGTACTGACGGAAGCCTCGATCAAGGGTAAAAGTGACCCGCTGCTGGGGTTAAAGGAAAATGTGATCATCGGTAAGCTGGTGCCGGCAGGTACCGGGATGAACCGCTACCGCAGCATTCGTATCAAGCCGCTGGTGGAAGTGCCGGAACCGGCTGAAACGGCTGATGTAAGCCCGGCGGTAGGGGAAGAATAAAGGTTAACAAAGGAAAAGATTAGTTCAGAGCAGGGCGGAGTTAATGATTGACAAGGGTAATTGGTGATGGTACAATATCAAAGTGTGTTTTTAACATGAAGCAATGGAGGTTGCCTGATGAGCCTTGAGGTTTTAAAGCAAGCTCAACAAGTGGTAACGGGGACAAAGCAGACGCTTAAAGCCGTAAACAACGGCCAGGCACAAGTTGTGTATGTGGCACGCGATGCTGAGGAACGGGTCGTGCAGCCCCTTTTAAGTGCCTGCAGCGCTCACAATGTGCCTGTTGTCTATGTCGCATCAATGGCAGAGTTGGGTAAAGCTTGTCAGATTAAGGTGAAGGCAGCTGCTGCCGCCGTTCTTCACACAGATTAATTATTTCCCATCCACTCCGTACGGAGTGGATGGGGTTAACACTTGTAGCTTTAAGGAAGGAGGTGGAGTGGAATGCCGACTCTGAACCAATTGGTACGTAAGGGAAGAGAGATAGTTGTGAAAAAATCAACTGCGCCTGCCCTGGAAAAGTCTCCACAAAAGCGCGGTGTTTGTACTCGTGTCTCCACAACCACGCCCAAAAAGCCTAACTCAGCGCTGCGTAAAATCGCTCGTGTACGTTTAACAAACGGGATTGAAGTATCTGCTTATATTCCCGGTATTGGTCATAACTTACAGGAACACTCTGTTGTACTGGTACGTGGCGGTCGTGTGAAGGACCTGCCTGGTGTACGTTACCATCTCGTGCGCGGTGCTTTAGATGCCGCCGGAGTAGAAGACCGCCAGCAAGGCCGTTCTAAATACGGTGCAAAACGTAGAAAGAAATAAAATAAAAAACCCCTGTTGAAAGGAGGTTAAAGGTATGTCCCGTAAAGGACCGGCACCGAAAAGGGATGTTATGCCTGATCCTATTTATAATTCTAAATTAGTGACAAAATTTATTAATTCTCTAATGCTTGACGGTAAAAAAGGAGTAGCACAAACGATTTTTTATGATGCTATGGAAATTATCCGTGAAAAAACAGGCAGAGATCCATTGGAAGTTTTTGAGACTGCCGTTAAAAATGTCTCTCCCGTGTTGGAAGTAAAAGCACGGCGTGTCGGTGGTGCTAACTATCAAGTACCGGTTGAAGTTACCGCTCATCGTCGTAATATCCTGGCTTTACGCTGGTTAACAAGATACGCCCGGGAACGTGGTGAAAGGACTATGTCCGCACGTTTAGCTGCTGAACTGCTTGATGCTGTCAACAATACGGGTGGCGCTTTTAAGAAGAAAGAAGATACTCATCGTATGGCCGAAGCGAACAAAGCTTTTGCCCATTACCGCTGGTAAGACTGTTCCGTTCATTAAGGCGGAGCGTAAGACACCAAGCAACATCACCCCAAGAAAGGAGGGGACCAAATGCCAAGAACAACTTCCCTGGATAGGATCAGAAACATAGGAATCATGGCACATATTGATGCCGGTAAAACGACAACTACAGAACGAATCCTGTTTTACACAGGGCGTGTTCACAAGCTGGGTGAAACGCATGACGGGGCTGCAACCATGGACTGGATGGTTCAGGAGCAGGAACGCGGCATTACCATTACTTCTGCTGCTACTACTGCTTTTTGGCGTGATCATGTCATTAATATTATTGATACACCCGGGCACGTTGATTTCACCGTTGAAGTCGAGCGCAGTCTGCGTGTGCTTGACGGCGCCGTAGGTGTTTTTTGTGCCAAAGGTGGTGTTGAACCCCAGTCCGAAACGGTCTGGCGTCAGGCGGATAAGTACCATGTACCGCGTATTGCTTATGTCAATAAGATGGACATTACAGGTGCAAACTTTTTTAATGTCTTACAGTCGATGAAAGAGCGGCTGAATGCGAATGTGGTCCCCATCCAGCTCCCAATCGGTGTGGAAGATCAATTTTGTGGTGTTGTGGATCTCATTCGTATGAAATCCATTATCTATACTGATGACCTGGGGACGCAAAGTGACGAGACGGAAATTCCGGCTGAGATGCTCGAACTGGCCCAGGAATACCGGGAAAAAATGCTGGAAGCTGCTGCTGAATTTGACGAGGATCTGATGATGAGCTATTTAGAGGGCGAGGAAATCAGTGAAGAAGAGATCCGGGCTGCCCTGCGGAAAGGAACTTGTGCCGTGCAGCTGGTTCCTGTGCTCTGCGGTTCTTCGTACAAAAATAAAGGTGTGCAGCCATTACTGGATGCAGTGATTTATTACCTGCCCTCACCTTTGGATGTACCGCCGGTACAGGGATTAAGCCTGGACACGGAAGCAGAAGTTGTGCGTGAGGCCAGTGACGAAGCGCCCTTTGCAGCCTTAGCCTTCAAAATTATGGCCGATCCTTATGTAGGTAAACTTACTTTCGCCCGTGTCTATTCCGGTTTGCTGGAAAGCGGTTCCTACATCTACAACTCTTCTAAAGGTAAACGGGAACGGGTCGGACGCATCCTGCGCATGCATGCCAATCACCGTGAGGAGATTAAAGAAATCAGAGCCGGTGACATCGTGGCCATGGTGGGGCTGAAAAACACCACAACCGGTGACACGCTCTGCGCTGAACAGGCTCCCATAATCCTGGAGAACATTACCTTCCCGGAACCGGTTATCGATGTGGCCATTGAACCTAAGACGAAAGCAGACCAGGAGAAAATGTCTCTTTCCCTGGCTAAATTGTCGGAAGAGGATCCCACCTTTAGATCCAGAACCGATGAAGAAACAGGGCAGACGATCATTTCCGGCATGGGTGAGCTGCATCTGGAGATTATTGTTGACCGGCTGCTGCGCGAGTTCAAAGTCGGCGCAAATGTCGGTAAGCCTCAGGTAGCTTACAAAGAAACTATTCGTACACCCGTCCGTGTGGAAGGAAAATTTGTACGACAATCGGGAGGCCGCGGCCAATACGGTCACTGCTGGTTGGAACTGGAGCCGCTGGAACCTGGTCAGGGCTATCGTTTTGAGAACAAGATAGTCGGTGGTGTCATCCCCAGAGAATATATCCCGGCCATCGATGCCGGCTGCCAGGAAGCCATGAATACAGGTGTGTTGGCAGGTTACCCGGTAATTGACGTAAAGGTTGCCGTGGTTGACGGATCCTACCATGATGTTGACTCTTCCGAATTGGCCTTTAAAGTTGCCGGTTCCATGGCCTTTAGATCAGGTGTCCTGAAAGCTAACCCGGTGCTGCTGGAACCGGTGATGAGTGTGGAAATAACGGTACCTGAGGAATATATGGGAGATGTTATGGGTGATGTCAACAGTCGACGCGGTCGTATTGAGGGCATGGAGCCCCGGTCGGGCGTACAGGTAATTCGCGCTAAAATCCCGCTGTCAGAAATGTTCGGTTATGCCACAGATTTACGTTCCCGCACCCAAGGTCGCGGTACCTACTCCATGGAGTTTTCCCACTACGAGGAAGTACCCAAGAACCTGGCTGCTGAAATAATAGAAAAGCATAAATGATAATCATTGCTGAACTAAAGGAGGTTCACCTTAAAATGGCAAAACAAAAGTTTGAAAGGACTAAGCCCCACGTTAATATCGGTACTATTGGTCACGTTGACCATGGTAAAACTACGCTGACGGCAGCTATTACATCCTGTCTTTCTGCGGCCGGTTTAGCACAAAAACAGGCCTTTGATCAAATCGATAAGGCTCCGGAAGAAAGAGAGCGCGGGATCACCATTTCCACCTCTCACGTGGAATACGAGACAGATAATCGTCACTATGCGCACGTTGACTGCCCCGGCCACGCCGACTATGTTAAAAACATGATTACCGGCGCAGCCCAAATGGACGGCGCCATTCTGGTTGTCTCCGCCGCGGACGGCCCCATGCCGCAAACACGCGAACACATCCTGCTGGCCCGTCAGGTTGGTGTACCCTACATTGTTGTTTTCATGAATAAAGCCGACCAGGTTGACGATCCCGAACTGTTAGAACTGGTAGAAATGGAAGTACGTGACCTGCTGAATGAATATGAATTCCCCGGTGACGATACTCCTGTCATTATCGGTTCTGCCTTAAAGGCCCTTGAGCATGGCTGCGGCAGCCGCGACTGCCCCGACTGCAAAGTGATCTGGGAACTGATGGATGCAGTAGATTCCTATATTCCCGAGCCTGAGCGTGACGTTGATAAGCCCTTCCTCATGCCTGTGGAGGACGTATTCACCATTACCGGTCGTGGTACAGTTGCTACCGGTCGTGTAGAGCGCGGTGTTATTAAGGTTCAGGACGAAGTAGAAATTGTTGGTTTTACTGAAAAGCCGCGGAAAACAGTAGTCACAGGTGTAGAAATGTTCCGCAAGATTATGGACCAGGCTGAAGCCGGTGACAACATTGGCTGTCTGCTGCGCGGCGTAGAGCGTGACTCCATCGAGCGCGGTCAGGTACTTGCCAAGCCGGCCAGCATTAAGCCGCATACTGTTTTCAATGCCGAGGTTTACGTGCTGAAGAAAGAAGAGGGCGGCCGTCATACCCCCTTCTTCCAAGGTTACCGTCCCCAGTTTTACCTGCGGACCACCGACGTTACAGGTGTGATTACCTTACCTGAAGGCGTAGAAATGGTAATGCCCGGCGACAACATTCAAATGAAAATTGAATTAATTACGCCCATCGCTCTGGAAGAAGGTTTGCGCTTCGCTATCCGTGAAGGCGGCCGTACCGTGGGCGCCGGCGTTGTAACCGGTATTCTGGAATAATTATATGCAGTCCCTAGGCTGTTCAGAACTTTGAACAGCCTAGGCTAACGATGAAGCAAAAGGTTGCGGGCTTAGTCCCGGTAATTTTTGTGGAGTAGTCTGAGAAGCAGACGAATGAAGGAGGGAAAATGATGGCTAAGCAAAAGATACGCATCCGTCTCAAAGCCTTTGATCATCAAATTTTAGATCAGTCTTCAAGTAAAATCGTAGAGACGGCGAAAAGGACTGGCGCGGCCGTGTCCGGTCCCATTCCCCTGCCGACAGAAAAAAGTATTTATACTGTTATTCGGGCACCCCATAAATATAAGGATTCCCGTGAGCAGTTTGAGATGCGGACACATAAGCGGCTGATCGATATTCTGGAGCCTACCCCCAAGACTATTGATGCCTTAATGAGATTAGATCTGCCGGCCGGTGTTGATATTGAAATCAAACTGTAAGCAAAGGGAACCAGCTTTTTAAGGAGGTGCAAAAGATGGAAAAAGCAATCTTAGGTAAAAAACTCGGTATGACGCAAATTTTTACTCCCGAAGGTGAAGTTGTTCCGGTCACCGTAATTGAAGCCGGACCTTGTTATGTGGTGCAGAAGAAAACTGCCGCCATCGATGGTTATGAGGCCATCCAGGTTGGTTTTGGTAAAATCAAAGAGAAGCATGTTACTAAACCGCAGGCCGGTCATTTTGCCAAGGCAAAGACAGCCCCGACTAAATATTTACGTGAATTCCGCCTGGCTGATGTCAGTGCTTATGAAGTAGGTCAGGAAATTAAAGCTGACATTTTCGGCGAGGGCGACTGGGTTGATGTTACAGCCAAAACGAAGGGTAAAGGATTTGCCGGCTCTATTAAGCGGCATGGTCAAGGGCGTGGTCCCACGACTCATGGCTCGCACTATCACCGCGGCCCAGGTTCACTAGGCTCAATAGATGCGGCGCGAGTTTTTAAAGGTCGTCCCCTACCAGGCCGTATGGGCGGTGACAAGGTTACTGTCCAAAAACTGCAGGTAATCAGGGTGGATGCCGAGCGCAATCTGCTTTTGGTTCGTGGTGCTGTACCCGGTCCGAAAGGCGGTCTAGTTACCATTAAAAATTCAGTCAAGGCTGGACACTAAATGTCCACTAAAAGAGGTAAGAAAAGCTTTTCTCTGGCCTCTAGTTAAGAAAGGAGGATTTGTGATGCCGAAAGCAGCTTTATATAATCAGCAAGGTGAGCAGATCGGTGAAGTAGAGTTACCAGATGCCATTTTTGCTGTTAAAGTTAATGAAGCCGCCATGCACCAGGCTGTTTTGGCCTACCTGGCAAACCAGCGCTTGGCCACAGCGAAAACTAAAACACGCACGGAAGTTAGGGGCGGCGGACGCAAACCATGGCGGCAGAAAGGAACCGGACGTGCGCGGCATGGCTCCATTCGCTCACCTATTTGGCGGGGCGGTGGGGTTGTCTTTGGTCCTGACGGGCAGCGTAATTACAAGCAAGCCTTGCCTAAAAAAGTCAGAAGGTTAGCTTTAAAATCTGCTCTCACAACTAAAGTCAATGCCGGCTCACTGATAGTCCTCGATGCTCTGGTCATGGATGCCCCCAAGACGAAAGAAATGGTCAGGCTGTTAGAGAAGTTAAATGCAGGACGGAAAACTTTACTAATTCTTGACTGTCCCCAGGAAAACGTGGTGAAATCTGCCCGTAATATCCCTGGTGTTAAAACTACCCATGCAGGTCAGCTCAATGTCTATGACATTCTGAACAATGACAATCTGGTAGTGACACGGGATGCCGTGACCCAGATGGAGGAGGTGCTTGCATGATGCGGGAAGCAAGAGATATAATCAGAAGGCCTTTGGTGACTGAGAAGTCCACCAGTTTAATGGGAGAACTTAAATACGTTTTTCAGGTAGATAACAGAGCTAATAAAGTTGAGATCAAAAAGGCTGTCGAAGAGCTGTTTGATGTGAAAGTAAAAGATGTTAATACCATCCGTATGACGGGGAAAGTAAAACGTATGGGCCTGCATTCCGGTCGCCGTCCCAACTGGAAAAAGGCGGTTGTTACCCTTGCCGAAGGCAGCAAGCCCATTGAAATTTTTGAAGGTCTATAACCCAGGAAGGAGGGAGAAAACATGGCAGTTAAAAAATTTGTTCCCACTTCTCCCGGACGTCGTTTTATGACTGTCAGGACTTTTGACGAAATTACAGCTACCAAACCTGAAAAATCACTTTTAGAACCCTTAAAAAAGAAAGCAGGCCGTAATGCCCAGGGTCGGATAACTGTACGTCATCAGGGCGGTGGACATAAACGCAGATACCGGGTTATCGATTTTAAACGCGATAAAGACGGTGTGCCCGCAACTGTTGCCACGATCGAGTATGATCCTAATCGCTCTGCGAATATTGCACTACTTCATTATGCTGATGGAGAAAAACGTTATATTTTGGCTCCGGTGGGAGTTACAGTCGGTACACAGGTGATGTCCGGTGAAGGTGCTGATATTAAGCCCGGTAACGCTCTGAAACTTAAAGATATGCCGGTAGGTACGCTTATTCATAATATTGAATTAAAAGAGGGTAAGGGAGGCCAGCTGGTACGTTCAGCAGGCGCCGCGGCACAGCTGATGGCTAAGGAAGGTAAGTACGCTCAAGTCCGTCTGCCATCGGGTGAAGTTCGTTTTATTTCACAAGAGTGTAAAGCAACAATTGGCCAAGTGGGTAATGTGGATCATGAGAATATTGATATTGGTAAGGCAGGCCGCTCGCGTTGGTTAGGTAAACGCCCGACAGTCCGGGGTGTGGTGATGAACCCGGTTGATCACCCGCATGGTGGTGGTGAAGGTAAATCCCCCATCGGTCGCAAAAGCCCGGTTACGCCTTGGGGTAAACCAACTCTTGGTTACAAAACACGCAAGAAGAATAAAAAGTCTGATCAGTATATTGTCAGACGTCGTAAGACGAAATAAATTGTTCAGGAAGGAGGTCGCCAGCTTTGTCCAGGTCTCTGAAGAAAGGCCCTTATGTTGATGAAAAACTGATTGCGAAAATCAGGAAGATGAATGAAAAGAACGAAAAGAAAGTTATAAAAACCTGGTCCCGCCGTTCCACTATTTTCCCGGAAATGGTCGGCCACACACTGGCGGTCCATGATGGGAGAAAGCATGTACCGGTATACATTACCGAAGATATGGTAGGCCATAAACTCGGCGAGTTTGCACCGACGCGGACGTTCCGTGGACACGGCGGCCATACTGAACGGTCTACTGCATTGAAATAAGGAGGGATTGCCGTGGAAGCAAAAGCATCTGCTAAATATATTCGCATGTCACCGCGGAAGGCCCGCCTGGTGGTGGACCAGATTCGCGGCAAAAATGCTCAGGAAGCCTTGGCTATTTTACAAATGATACCTAATAAGCCGGCCAGGCCTATCTATAAAGTACTGCATTCCGCCATGGCTAATGCGGAAAACAATTATGCCATGAACCGTGACGATTTATATGTGGCGCAAGTTTTTGTCGATCAGGGTCCGGTACTTAAGCGCTATCGTCCCCGGGCCCGCGGTATGGTCAGCCGCATTCGCAAACCCACCAGCCATGTTACCATCATTCTCAAAGAGAAGAGGGAGGGATAAGTCCGTGGGTCAAAAGGTAAGCCCCATCGGCTTCCGGATTGGCGTCATCAGAGATTGGGACGCCAAATGGTACGCCGATAAGAACTATACGGATCAACTGCTCGAAGATATGAAGATCCGCAAAGCTCTTGCCAAACACCTTGACAACGCTGGTGTATCTCGCTTGGAGATAGAGCGCGCTGCCAACCGGATTCGGATTACAGTGCATACAGCCAGACCCGGTATCGTCATTGGCAAAGGAGGATCCGGTGTCGAGGAACTGCGCAAGCAGCTGGAACAATTAACGGATAAACAAGTGCACATTAACATTGTGGAAGTTAAAAAACCGGAATTAGACGCAGCATTAGTTGCTGAGAATATAGCAAGCCAATTAGTAAAGCGTGTCGCTTTCCGTCGTGCGATGAAGCAAGCTATTTTCCGCACAATGCGCGCCGGTGCTAAAGGAATTAAAGTGATGGTCAGCGGCCGGCTGGGCGGTGCAGAAATCGCTCGCAGTGAGTCGCAGCATGAGGGGACTGTGCCCCTGCAGACGTTACGTGCTGATATTGACTACGGTTTTGCGGAAGCCCACACAACTTACGGTCGGATTGGCGTAAAAGTCTGGATCTATAAAGGGGAGGTTCTCCCGACCAAGCAGAGAAATTCGGAAGGAGGGAACCCGGATGCTGATACCAAAAAGAGTTAAGTATCGCAGACAGCATCGTGGCCGCATGAAAGGCAAGGCACAGGTGGGTAATGAAATTGTGTTTGGTGAATACGGTTTGCAGGCCCTGGAACCGGCCTGGATTACCAACCAGCAAATTGAAGCTGCCCGTGTTGCCATGACCCGTTATATCAAGCGTGGTGGTAAAGTCTGGATTAAAATTTTCCCTGATAAGCCTGTGACTTCTAAACCTGCTGAGACACGTATGGGTAGCGGTAAGGGTTCACCTGAATATTGGGTAGCCGTTGTTAAACCCGGCCGTATTCTGTTTGAACTGGCAGGGGTTGCAGAGGATGTTGCTCGGGAAGCAATGCGGTTAGCCGCGCATAAGCTGCCGATTAAAACAAAATTTGTGAAACGTGCAGAGACAGGTGGTGAGAGCCATGAAAGCTAAAGAGTTAAGAGAATTCAGCGATGCGGAATTGAGAGGAAAACTATCCGAATTGAAAGAGGAACTGTTTAACTTACGCTTTCAAATGGCTACCAGACAGTTAGAGAATCACATGCGTATTCGCGAAGTGCGCAAAAATATTGCCAGAATTAAAACTGTGCAGCGTGAACGTGAACTTAACTCCTGACAAAAGCGTCGCTTTTGGCCGGAAGCAACTGGATCCGAAAGGAGGCAATGCTCTTGGAACGTCGTAATCGCAAGACCCGGATAGGCTGGGTTGTGAGTGACAAAATGGATAAAACGGCTGTAGTTAGTGTGGAAAGAAGAACTCGTCATCCTTTATATGGCAAGATTATCCGTGTAACTAAGAAGTACAAAGTACATGATCCGGACAACAGCTGCAGCATCGGAGATAAAGTTAGAATCATGGAAACCAGGCCCTTGAGTAAGGATAAAAGATGGCGTTTAGTAGAAATCATAGAAAAAACTAAACTATAGCACTGGAAGTCGGAGGTCAGAATCGGATTCGCAGCAGTAGTTGCTACAAGTATGAAATCCGACATCAGCTAGCTGAAATCTGTTTTTGAGGAGGTTTGAAGATGATTCAGGCCGAAACGTATCTGAAGGTTGCCGATAATTCCGGTGCCAAAAAGATAATGTGCATTAAGGTCCTCGGCGGTTCTAGACGGAAATACGGCAACGTGGGTGATATTATTGTGGCTTCTGTTAAAGAAGCAACGCCCGGTGGAGTTGTCAAAAAAGGCGACGTCGTGAAAGCCGTTATCGTCCGTACCGTTAAGGGATTACGGCGCAACGACGGCTCTTACATCAAATTTGATGAAAATGCCGCCGTCCTGATTAATGATCAGAAAAACCCGCGCGGGACCCGGATTTTCGGACCGGTAGCCCGGGAACTGCGGGATAAAGAATTTATGAAAATAGTATCGCTGGCACCGGAAGTGATTTAGCGTAAGGAGGTGCAACATTTACAGTGGCTAAACTCCATGTAAAAAAAGGAGACCAAGTTCTTGTCCTCTCCGGTAAGGATAAAGGCAAGAAGGGCAAAGTTCTTACCTCACTACCCACAGAGGGTAAAGTGGTTGTTGAAGGAGTAAATATTGTCAAGAAGCACGCCCGTGCCACTCAGCACATGCAGGCCGGTATTCATGAAGTTGAGGCGCCTATCTATAGTGCCAAAGTCATGGTCATCTGTCCCAGCTGCAAGCAGCCAACACGGATTAAAAAAGCACCGGTTCAAAAGGCATACAATAAGCAAGGCTGGGCCCGCGCCTGTAAAAAATGTGGGGAGCTTCTCGACAAGTAGCCGGAAAGGAGGTAACAGTAGATGCCCCGCTTAAAAGAAAAATACCTTAATGAAGTACGACCTGCTTTAATGGCACGTTTTCAATATAAAAACATGCTCGAGGCTCCTCGTTTGGAAAAAGTAGTTATCAACATGGGGGTTGGTGAAGCGAAAGACAATCCCAAAGCGCTCGATGCCGCCGTTAAAGATTTAACTATAATTTCCGGACAGCGCCCGGTGATTACGAAAGCCAGAAAGTCTGTTGCCAGTTTTAAAATTCGTGAAGGCATGAGTATTGGCTGCAAAGTAACACTGCGCGGCGACAGAATGTATGAGTTTCTCGACAAATTAATGAATATAGCACTGCCTCGGGTACGTGATTTTCGTGGTGTTTCACCTAAATCTTTTGACGGACGTGGTAACTATTCCTTAGGCCTGCGCGAACAGTTGATTTTCCCGGAAATCAGCTACGACGACGTAGAAAAAGTTCGTGGCATGGATGTCATTATTGTGACGACGGCGAAGACAGACGAAGAGGCGAGAGAATTATTGCGCGAGATGGGGATGCCATTTCGTAATGCTTAAAAACTAGCAAAAGGAGGGGAAATAGTGGCCAAAAAGTCTAAAATAGCTCAGGCTAAAAGAGAGCCTAAGTTTAAGGTACAAGGCTACAACCGCTGCAACCTGTGCGGCCGTCCCCGCGCGTACCTGCGCAAATTTGGTATGTGCCGCCTTTGTTTCCGTAAGCTCGCCCATGAAGGGAAAATCCCCGGAGTGAAGAAAGCCAGCTGGTAGGGGATAGGAGAGAAAGGAGGTTCGATTGCAATGACCATGACGGACCCAATTGCCGACATGTTAACAAGGATCCGCAATGCCAATATGGCCAGACACGATACGGTTGAGGTGCCTGGCTCGAAGGTTAAAGTTGCAGTTGCGGAGATACTGAAAAACGAAGGTTTTATTAAAGATTACGAGTTTAAAAAGGATAATAAGCAGGGAACCATCAAGATCTTTTTGAAATATGGTCCAAACCGTGAAAAGGTGCTGACCGGTCTGAAGCGGATCAGTAAGCCCGGTTTGCGTGTATATGCGCGGAAAGATGAACTGCCCAAAGTATTGGGTGGTCTCGGTATCGCCATCATTTCCACCTCACAGGGGATCATGACCGACAAGGCTGCCCGCAGAGCCGGAGTCGGGGGAGAAGTCCTCTGCTACATCTGGTAAAGGAGGGATATGAAATGAGCCGTATCGGCCGCAAGCCTATTCAACTGCCTGCAGGAGTTGAAGTTATAAACAATAATAATGTCGTGACAGTTAAAGGGCCCCTGGGACAACTGCAGAAAGCTCTGCCGCGGGAAATCGAGATAAAGGTAGAGGACAATCAAGTGGTTGTCACACGCCATAATGACGAAAAAACTCAGCGCTCCCTCCATGGTTTGACCCGGACATTAATTGCCAACATGGTGGAAGGTGTCACCAAAGGGTACAGTAAAACACTGGAACTGGTGGGCGTCGGTTATCGTGCCACAAAACAGGGGAACAACGTTGTGCTTAACATTGGTTATTCTAATCCTGTTAACATTACCCCGCCCCAGGGGATTGAACTGGAAGTCCCCGCACCGAATAGAATTGTGGTAAAAGGCATTGACAAGGAAGCCGTAGGTAGTACAGCTGCCAATATTCGTGCTGTCCGTGAGCCGGAACCATACAAAGGCAAAGGTATCAAGTATGATACTGAACGGGTTCGCCGCAAAGTCGGTAAGACTGGTAAGTAAGGGAGGGAAGCGAATTGTTCACGCGTCAGGATAAAAATAAGCAGCGTAAGCGGAGACATCTCCGTGTACGCAAGAAGATACAAGGAACGAAAGAATGTCCGCGTTTGAACGTGTATCGGAGCCTGAAGCATATTTATGCCCAGATCATAGATGATGTGGCCGGAGTTACGCTGGTGGCTGCTTCAAGCCTCGAACCATCCATCCGCGAAGGTAGAGGTTCTTGCGGTAATAAAGACGCAGCCCGTCAGGTAGGAAGACTGATCGCTGAAAAAGCCGCAGCTAAAGGTATTAAGGAAGTCGTCTTTGACAGAGGCGGGTACCTCTACCATGGCCGGGTGAAAGAGCTTGCCGAAGGCGCTCGCGAAGCCGGTCTGGAATTTTAACGAGAAGGAGGGAAACAAGGCGTGGAGAATTTCGACCCCAACAAAGTGGAATTGACTGAAACAGTCGTTAAGATAAATCGTGTGGCCAAGGTAGTAAAAGGTGGCCGCCGCTTCAGCTTTGCTGCCTTAGTGGTTGTTGGTGACGGCAACGGACGAGTTGGTGCAGGCATTGGTAAAGCCAGTGAAGTGCCTGAAGCGATTCGCAAGGGTGTGGAAGATGCGAAAAAGAATATGATCAAAGTCCCCATTGTCGGTACAACTATTCCACATCCTGTGACCGGTGTCTATGGAGCCGGACGCGTAATGCTGAAACCTGCCTCCGAAGGTACAGGCGTAATTGCTGGTGGTCCTGTACGTGCGGTCCTGGAAGCCGCCGGTGTACAGGACATCCTCACCAAATCACTCGGTTCCGCCAATGCCATTAACATTGTCAGAGCCACCATGGAAGGCTTGAAATCGTTAAAGACTGCGGAACAAGTAGCAAAATTGCGCGGTCTTACGGTGGAAGAGTTATTAGGGTAGGAGGTAAACAGATGGCGAAACAGTTACGCATTACACTGGTCAGAAGCGTAATCGGGCGCCCCGAGCCCCAACGCCGAACAGTGGAAGCACTTGGCTTAAAAAAGATCAACCAGGTTGTGGAACATGAAGATACACCTCAAATTCGGGGTATGATTAATAAAGTGTCCCACCTCGTGCAAGTTGAAGAACTCTAAGGGGAGGTGTAAGCTATGCGCCTGCATGAACTGAAAAGCCCGCAGGGTGCACGTGCTGCCAAAAAGCGGGTCGGACGCGGTATCGGCAGCGGTCACGGGAAGACATCAACCCGTGGACATAAAGGACAAAGAGCTCGTTCCGGTGGCGGTGTACGCCCTGGCTTTGAAGGCGGTCAAATGCCTTTACAGCGTGCTGTACCCAAACGGGGTTTTACCAGTATTTTTAAAAAGCAGTATAACGAAGTAAATGTTGGTCGTTTAAATGTCTTTGCCGACGGTGCCGAGGTTACGCCGGAGCTGTTAAAACAAGCAGGTCTAATTAAGTCCTTAAAGGATGGTGTACGGATCCTTGGCAGCGGTGATTTAGAGAAGTCCCTCAGCGTAAAAGCCCAAGGGTTTTCGAAGACGGCAGTGGCTAAAATAGAGGCTGCCGGCGGCAAAGTTGAGGTGATTTAAGATGTTAGAAACGCTTCGCAGTGCCTGGAGGATAAAAGAACTGCGTCAGCGTATCACCTTTACACTGCTGATGTTAGTTGTTTTTCGCCTAGGCTCACATGTGCCGGTACCCGGTGTAGATCCAAGCCAGATTACAAACTTTTTCCAGCAGAACAACCTGTTTGGCCTGTTTAATGTTTTTGCCGGCGGCTCACTGGAAAGATACTCAATCTTTGCCATGGGTATCTTCCCCTATATTAACGCCTCGATTATTGTTCAGCTGCTGGGAGTCGTGATTCCCAAGTTTGAGGAATGGTCTAAAGAGGGTCCGGAAGGACAAAGAAAACTACAGCAGGTTGTCCGTTACGGCGCGATTGTTTTAGCCCTGCTGCAGGCTACCGGCATGACTTTAGGGATCTTCCGGCAGGCAGTTTTGGAACCCGGTATCTTCACCTATCTCACCATTATTGTGGCCTTAGTAGCCGGTACAGCTTTCCTCATGTGGTTAGGGGAGATAATTACCGAAAAAGGGATAGGTAACGGTATTTCCATCCTTATTTTTGGTGGTATCGTTTCACAATTCGGACCGGGAGTACTGCAAACTTATTCATTAGTAAAAATCGGTCAGCTTAACATTTTTGTCCTGCTTTTGGCAGCGTTAGTTGTGCTGGCTCTGATAGTAGGGATTGTGGCTTTAGAAGAAGGTCAGCGGCGGATTCCGGTACAGTATGCTAAGCGAGTTGTCGGTCGTAAAATGTACGGAGGCCAGTCCACCCATATTCCGTTTAAAGTTAACCAAGCCGGTGTGGTACCTGTCATTTTTGCCTCGACCTTGCTGCTGTTCCCCAGTACGATTGCCGGTTTTATTGATCATCCGGTGGCAAACTGGGTGCGGGATGTTTTTGAACCCGGTACTGCCGTGCACTCCATTCTTTATATCCTGCTGATACTCTTTTTTGCCTATTTTTATACGGCTGTTCAGTTTGACCCTGGGCAAATCGCTAATGAAATGAAAAAGCATGGCGGTTTTGTGCCCGGGCTGCGGCCAGGCAGACCTACAGCAGAGTATTTAACAAGAATATCCAGCCGATTGACTTTAGCCGGTGCCATCTCGTTAGCACTGATTGCCATTTCTCCCGTTGTTATGCAGTCTATTTTTAAAATTAATGTAATGTTTGGCGGTACCAGCATGATTATTGTTGTCGGTGTCGTGATTGAAACTATGAAGCAGATTGAAAGTCACCTGCTGATGAGAAACTATCAAGGCTTTATTAAGTAATGGAGGCCTGTAATGATTACCCTTAAATCTCAACGCGAAATCGAACTAATGCGCATTGCCGGACGGGTAGTGGCAGAAGTTCTACAAACGTTGGAGCAGGCCATCCGTCCCGGTATCACAACGGCTGAATTAGATAAAATAGCGGAAAGGCATATTCGTCAGGCTAACTGTCAGCCTGCCTTCTTGGGCTACCACAACTTCCCTGCCTCAATCTGCACTTCCGTCAATGAAGAGGTGGTACATGGTATCCCCAGCCTGCGCAGGTTAAAAGAAGGCGATCTAATTAGTATAGATGTGGGTGCGGTATATCAAGGGTACTACGGTGATGCAGCTGCTACCTTTCCGGTAGGAGTGATAGATGAAGAGGATCAGCGTTTATTGGCAGTTACCCAGGAATCCCTAAGGCGGGGGATTGCCAAAGCACTGCCGGGCAGCCGCCTGACAGACATCTCGCATGCAATCCAGTCCTACGTAGAGGAACAAGGTTTTTCCGTTGTCAGGGATTATGTCGGTCACGGCATTGGTAACCAGATGCATGAAGATCCCCAGGTTCCAAACTTCGGCAGACCGGGTCGTGGCCCGCGGCTGCAGGCCGGTATGGCCTTGGCCATTGAACCCATGGTGAACAGAGGAACCTGGCAGGTGGAAACACTGCAGGATAATTGGACAGTGGTGACAAAGGACCGTCAGCGGTCTGCACATTTTGAACATACCATTGTCATTACTGCAGACGGACCTGAAGTTTTAACCGCACTGTAAAAGTTACTCATGGTTTTGCGTTTAAGAACCTGCAGATGAAGGGAGTTTGATAAATGAAACAGCAGCCGGTGATTGGCGCTCTGGTTCGCTCTCTTGCAGGCCGTGACTCCGGTGAGTATTACCTGGTTGTTGACAGCTTGGAACCGCCTTATGTGCTTGTTGTCAATGGCTTAAACCGCCCCCTAAAAAGCCCAAAGAAAAAAAATCTTCGTCATTTGCAGATCCACGGTACTGCTCCTACTGAAGTGGTGGAAAAAATCAAGCAGCGTATAGTGCGCGATGAAGAAATTGCACGGGCGATCAGTGGTATGGTTGGCAAAGACCAGCCTGGGGGAGAAAGGGAGGGAAACATTACCTGATGTCAAAGAAGAAGGATGCTATCGAGGTAGAGGGAACGGTAATTGAACCACTACCTAACGCCATGTTCCGCGTGGAGCTAAAGAATGGACATAAGGTGCTGGCCCATGTATCGGGAAAAATCCGCATGAACTTTATCCGTATCCTCCCAGGGGACAGGGTTTTGGTGGAGTTATCCCCATATGATTTGACACGTGGTCGGATTACCTACCGCTACAAGTAGACGCCAAAAGGAGGTTTTGGGATGAAAGTTAGACCATCTGTGAAACCGATTTGCGAAAAGTGCAAGGTCATTAAGCGCAAAGGCAAAGTCATGGTGATCTGTGAGAACCCGAAGCATAAGCAAAGACAGGGTTAATTGTATAAAAAGGGAAAAGTCTGGAAATTCTAATTGTGTTTGTTGAAAAGAAAGGGAGGTGCAAATCCTATGGCGAGGATTGCCGGAGTCGACCTGCCGCGTGAAAAACGCGTGGAAATCGCGCTTACCTATATCTATGGCATCGGCCGTAAAACGGCTCAAGATATTCTGAATAAAACCGGAATTAATATGGACACACGTATTCGGGATCTGACAGAAGATGAAGTCAACAGGCTGCGTGAGTATATCGACAGAAACCACAAAGTAGAAGGCGACTTGCGTCGTGAAGTTGCCATGAATATCAAGCGTCTAATGGAGATCGGCTGCTATCGCGGTCTCCGTCACCGCAGAGGATTACCGGTGCGCGGTCAAACGACAAAAAATAATGCCCGTACACGTAAAGGTCCCAAACGCACAGTCGGCGTAAGACGCAAAAAGTAAGCAGATAGGGGGGAAATGTCTTGGTAGCACGTAGAAGATCTGCACGCCCCAGACGGCGTGAGCGTAAAAATATCCAGCATGGCGTTGCCCATATCAAGTCCACTTTTAACAATACCCACATTACCATCACTGATTTGCAGGGTAATACCATTTCCTGGGCCAGTTCCGGTGCTGTTGGTTTCAAAGGATCTCGTAAATCAACACCATTTGCTGCCCAGTCTGCTGCGGAGAGCGCCGCGAAGGCAGCAATGGAACATGGTTTAAAAGAAGTGGAAGTATATGTTAAAGGGCCGGGTTCAGGACGGGAAGCAGCCATTCGTTCCCTGCAGGCAGCAGGCCTGGAAGTAAATTTAATTAAAGATGTAACTCCAATTCCACATAATGGATGCCGTCCGCCAAAACGGCGCAGAGTTTAACCTGAGGAGGTCAGTATATTGGCTAGATATACAGGAGCCGTCTGCAGGCAGTGCCGCCGTGAAGGTTTAAAGCTTTATCTTAAAGGTGAGCGCTGCTATACAGAAAAATGTAGTATAGATCGGAGGGCGTATGCGCCTGGCCAGCACGGCCAACGCCGCAGAAAAGCGTCCGAATATGGTATACAGTTACGTGAGAAACAGAAAGCACGTCGTATTTACGGCGTACTGGAAGGTCAGTTCCGCCGCTATTTCCAAGAGGCAGATCGCCGCAAAGGCATTACCGGCGAAAACCTGCTGCAGATCTTGGAATCACGTTTAGATAATATTGTTTACCGTATGGGGTTTGCTCTCTCCCGTCCGGAGGCGCGTCAACTGGTGAAACACGGTCATTTCGCCGTTAACGGCAAAAAAGTGACAATCCCTTCGTACCAGGTACGTCCTGGCGATGAGATTGCAGTTCGTGAAACCAGCCGCAATAAGGGTCGTTTTAAAGAACTTGCGGAATTAACGCAAAACCAAGGGACGATGGAATGGTTAGAAGTAGATCGCGAAAACCTTTCCGGTAAAGTAATACGGTTACCAAATCGCGACGAGATTGATATTCCCATTGCCGAACACCTCATCGTCGAGCTCTATTCCCGCTAAACTTTGACTTTAAACGAATTGCCCTCGCGTTGGTAACGGAATCGAGAAGGAGGGTTTTGAGATTTGATTGAAATTGAAAAACCAAGAATTGAACGAGTCGACGGCAGTGATGATATTACCTATGGAAAATTTATCATTGAGCCCCTGGAGCGAGGTTATGGCATTACTTTAGGCAACTCTCTACGCCGGGTGCTGTTATCCTCGCTTCCGGGAGCTGCTGTTACCTCGGTAAAAATCGATGGTGTACTGCATGAGTTTTCCACTATCCCCGGTGTGCTGGAAGATACGACAGAGATCATTCTTAACCTGAAAAAGTTGGCCATGAAAATTCATGCCGATGAACCACAAACACTGGTGATAGATGCTTCAGTGCCGGGCGCAGTTACTGCTAAAGACATCAAGCTGCCGGCCGATGTAGAAATACTAAATCCGGATCTGCACATTGCGACGCTGGAGGATGACGGTAAGCTCTACATGGAGATTACTGCTGCCAATGGTCGTGGTTATGTGCAGGCTGAACGCAATAAAGAACCAGGGCAGCCCATTGGTATAATCCCTGTGGACTCACTTTTCTCCCCTATTCACCGTGTGAATTACAGGGTGGAAGATACGCGTGTCGGTCAGCATACAGATTATGACAAACTAACTCTGGAAGTCTGGACTGACGGCAGCATTCATCCGGATGAAGCCATTAGTCTTGGTGCAAAAATCCTCTCCAAACATTTAGGCCTCTTTGTTAACCTCACCGAGAAAGTGGCGGAAGTGGAGATTCTGGATGAAAAGGAAGAGGACGACAAAGCCAAAGTTTTAGAGATGACGGTTGAAGAACTTGACCTTTCCGTGCGCTCTTACAACTGTCTGAAACGTGCAGGAATAAATACTGTAGCGGAATTAGTGCAAAAAACGGAAGAAGAAATGATGAAGGTTCGTAATCTGGGTAAAAAATCTTTGGAAGAAGTAACCCGGAAACTTGCAGAGTTAAATCTGTCTCTGCGCGACAGCAATGAGTAAAAGGAGGGAGAAGCCATGGTACTACGTAAATTTGGCCGCCGCAGTGATCATCGCCGGGCAATGTTGCGCAATTTAGTTACCTCCCTGATTCTTGCCGGTAAAGTAAAGACTACGGAAGCGAAGGCCAAGCAGATTCGCAGTATTACGGAAAAAATGGTTACACTGGGTAAGCGTAATGATTTACACGCCCGCCGTCAAGCTCTGGCCTATCTCCTCGATGAAACCGCGGTCAAGAAGCTGTTTGATGAAATCGCCCCGCGTTATGAGGACCGTCAGGGTGGATATACACGTATCCTGAAGATGGGACCTCGCCGCGGCGATGCAGCGCCCATGGCCATCATCGAATTTGTGTAGAATATAGAGCGCCAAGAAAATCGACCCACTGCTGTCGATTTTCTTTATTCATCCTACACCGGGGGTGAGTCCAATCGAAATAATTCGTGCAGCAGGGCTCAGTTATAAATACTATAAAGATGACGGCGGTGAATTCTGGGCACTGCGCGATATTAATTTAAGTATTAAAGCAGGGGAGTTTGTTGCTGTTCTCGGGCCTAACGGCTCGGGAAAATCGACCCTGGCGAAGCATTTTAATGCCCTTTTGCTGCCAACATGTGGAGAGGTATTTGTCGGCGGGCTTAATACACGTAAGCCTGAGCATCATTGGCAAATTCGCCAACTGGCCGGCATGGTTTTTCAAAACCCGGATAATCAAATTGTCGCCACAACAATTGAAGAAGATGTAGCCTTTGGTCCGGAGAATCTTGGTCTGCCCTCAGCCGAAATCAGACAGCGGATCGAAGAAGCACTGGCCTTAGTCGGTATGTCCGCATATAGACAGCATGCGCCCCATCTGCTCTCGGGCGGGCAAAAACAGCGGGTGGCGATAGCCGGTGTTATTGCCATGCGGCCTCAATGTCTGATTTTAGATGAAGCAACGGCCATGCTGGATCCCCGCGGTCGCGGTGAAGTGCTGGAAACAGTTACGCGCTTAAATAAAGAAGAAGGTATCACCGTCATTATGATCACCCATTTTATGGAGGAAGCAGTAGCTGCTGACCGAATCTTTATTTTAGATGGTGGGCAGATTGCCATGCAGGGTCCACCGCAGGAAGTTTTCCTGCGTGTTGCTGAACTGCGGTCCGTAGGACTGGACGTACCTCCAATTGCTGAACTGGCGGGAGAGCTGCGTCAAGCCGGCATCGAGCTGCCGCCATCAGTGCTGACGGTTGAAGAGTTGGTGAAACAACTATGCTGCTAACAGTAGAAAATTTAAGCTATACCTATATGCCGGGAACACCCTTTGAAGTAAAGGCGCTGAAAAATATTAACCTGGAGATTCCCAGGGGTGAGTATCTGGCAATTATCGGTCAGACCGGTTCGGGAAAATCAACGCTTGTACAGCATTTAAACGGGCTGCTCAAGCCCACAAAAGGCCGTGTTTTATTAGAGGGCGAGGATATTTATCAGAGAAAGTCCGGCTTAAAAGATTTACGGCAGCGTGTCGGTCTGCTGTTTCAGTTTCCTGAACAGCAGCTGTTTGAGGAGACTGTTTTTGCCGATGTAGCCTTCGGACCTAAAAATATGGGTTTAGATGAAGCCGAAATTAAACGGCGGGTAGAAAAAGCGCTGACATTAGTTGGCCTGCCCTTGGATGTGGCTCAACGTTCGCCCTTTTCCCTGTCAGGCGGACAGATGCGCCGTGTGGCCATGGCCGGAGTGTTAGCAATGCAGCCGGATGTCTTAATTTTGGATGAGCCGGCTGCCGGGCTTGACCCACGGGGCAAAACGGAGATTTTTGATCAGATAGATCGTCTGCACCAGGAAGAGAATCTGACTGTAGTTTTAGTTTCCCACAGCATGGAGGATGTGGCAGTACGGGCAAAGCACCTGCTGGTCTTAGGTGACGGTGAAGTTAAACATTACGGTACACCGGCGGAGGTCTTTACCGATGCAGCTGAACTGGAGCAGCTGGGGTTAGCACTGCCGCAGATGGCATTATTAATGCATCGCCTGCGCCAGTCAGGCAAGGACGTACCAACAGATGTTTTTACAGTTGCTGCTGCCCGGGATGCGATTCTGCGTATGCTGGAGGTACAGTGAGATGAAAAGTATCACTATCGGACAATTTATCCCCGGAGATTCACTGCTCCACAGACTGGATGCCCGCGCTAAATTTGCCGCACTGATCTTCTTAATTATCGCCATCTTTGCCGTCCATTCATTTTGGGGTTATTTAATCTTGGCCGCAGTGATTTTTGCCTTACTCCTGACTTCACAGATACCCTTGTCTTATTTCTTCCGGGGGTTGAAACCAGTATACTATATCATGCTCTTCACCCTGGTGATCCATTTTTTCTTTACCAAGGGCGGCACGGTTTTACTGCGTTTAGGTCCGGTAACCATTGAAACAGAGGGTATCTACTACGGCTTTTTTATGGTCATACGCATCGTTTTTCTCGTTGTCGCTACTTCACTGTTAACACTAACTACCTCGCCCATTGCCCTGACAGACGGTTTGGAATATCTTATGAAACCATTTAGCAGAATCGGTGTGCCGGCCCATGAGATCGCCATGATGATGACCATTGCCCTGCGTTTTATTCCCACACTGATGGAAGAAAGCGAAAAAATAATGAAGGCACAAATGGCACGTGGGGCTGACTTTGAAAGCGGTAATGTTTACCAACGGGCCAAAAGCCTGGTGCCTCTCTTAGTACCGCTCTTTGTTTCCTCTTTCCGGCGTGCCGATGATTTAGCCGTAGCCATGGAAGCGCGCTGCTACCGCGGCGGGGAAGGGCGTACTCGCTTACATGAACCAAAGATTACGCTACAAGATTATCTTGTTGTTGCCGCCAGTATCGCTCTGGCTGCCTTTATCACCTGGGGTCAGGTCTAAGCTGAATAACTGATCGGCTGTATATCATGGCTTGATTCAAGGGGGCTTCCCCAGTGCAAAATATAAAATTAACATTGTCGTATGACGGTACCAATTATCATGGATTTCAGGTACAGCAAAATGCTGTAACCGTCCAGGCTCAACTTGAGGCTGCACTGCAGGCTGTTTTTGGTCAGGCTGTCCGGGTTACTGCGGCGGGGCGTACTGATACAGGTGTGCACGCCCTGGGACAAGTTGTAAATTTTCAAGTCTCTACCCGCATCCCGCCGGAGCGCTTACCATACGCTCTCAATGCGCATCTGCCCGCAGATATTGTCGTAACAAAGGCAGAGCTTGTCCCTCCGGATTTCCACGCCCGTTACAGTGCGCAAAGCAAGGTTTATCGTTATACTATTGACTGTGCGCCGTTTCCCAGGGTTTTGACGCGGTACTATGCTTATCACCTGCGCTATCCCCTAGATATCCATTTGATGCAGGAGGCAGCGGCCGCACTGGTAGGGAAACATGACTTCCGTTCTTTTATGGCCAGCGGCAGTGCGGTCAAAACGACAGAACGTCATGTTCTGCGTTTAGAGATCACGGAGCAGGATCAATATGTGCAGATAACAATTGAAGCTGACGGTTTTTTATATAATATGGTGCGGATTATTGTCGGCACCCTGATCGAGGTAGGTCGCGGTAAACGTTCGCCCGACCTGGCAGCAGTGATTAAAGCGCGTGACCGTGCGGCTGCCGGCTGGACAGCTCCGGCGCATGGTCTGGTTATGCTGGAGGTAAAATATTAGCAAATACCACATTATTTTTGCCCTGTCTGTCTTATTTGCTTGACAGGCAGTAAACCATATTATAAAATGATTTTGTGTCAATTCGCCGTTTCTGCCCCGTTAGCGGCGATTTGCAGAAGTGTTCTGATCAAGGAGGATAAATATGCGCACTACATTCATGCCTAAAGCAGGGCAGATCGAACGGAAATGGTATGTCCTTGATGCTGCCGGTAAGCCTCTGGGCAGAGTAGCGACAGAAGTTGCTCGTATTCTACGCGGCAAACATAAACCAATTTTTACACCCCATGTAGATACCGGTGACCATGTTATCGTGATCAATGCCGGAAAAGTTGTTCTGACCGGTAATAAAGCAGCACAAAAATTTGCCTATCGCCATTCAGGTTATCCTGGCGGCTTAAAAAAGGTTTCCTATGGCACCCTAATTGCAAATAAACCGGAACGGGCTGTCATGCTGGCAGTTAAGGGGATGCTGCCCCACAACCGTCTTGGTCGTGCCATGCTCAAGAAAGTTCGTGTCTATGCCGGCAGTGAGCATCCGCATCAAGCACAGCAGCCAGAAGTCTGGACATTTTAGGGTAGAAGGGAGGAAACTGTAAATGGCCCAAGTTCAATTTTACGGTACCGGACGCCGGAAAAACGCCATTGCAAGAGTACGGCTTGTTCCCGGCAGCGGTGCAATAACGATTAATAACAGAGATATTGATGAATATTTCGGCTTGGAAACACTAAAACTTATTGTCCGGCAGCCATTAAAGTTGACGGATACTTTAGATAAATTTGATGTGATTGCCAAAGTTAAAGGTGGCGGTACAACCGGACAGGCAGGTGCCATTCGCCATGGTATTGCCCGTGCACTGCTGATGGCAGAAGGTAACTATCGTCCTGCACTAAAAAGTGCCGGCCTGCTGACCCGTGACCCACGTATGAAGGAACGGAAAAAATACGGTCTTAAAAAAGCCCGTCGTGCCCCACAATTCTCCAAGCGTTAATCATTTCTTTAAAATACAACCGAGTTTGTTCAAACTTACAAAGTTTGCTTATGAGTTGCCAAACCGTCATTGGGTTAAATACCTTTGGCGGTTTTTATTTTCCGATGGGAAATTACATCAACCATGAATTGCTTTCTATCCAATCCGTGTTACAGCGTTTTTCTTGATGGTGAATAATTATTAATGGTGATATAATATTGGCAGAAACGGACTGGGAAATGTGTAAGATCGTGAATTAGGGAGTATTTAAGTTTGGAGACTGAAGAACAGAAAATGAAGAATCTAATTTTTATCAATGGAACTATGGGCGTAGGGAAAACAGCAGCAAGCAGAGAGCTGCAAAAACTTTTGCCAAATTGTGTCTTTCTGGATGGCGATTGGTGCTGGGACATGTCCCCCTTTATTGTAAATGATGAAACTAAAAATATGGTAATTGATAATATAAGTTACCTCCTAAATAATTTTATTTCTTGCTCAGTGTATGAAAATATTATTTTTTGTTGGGTGATGCATGAGCATAGTATTATTGATGATGTGCTGTCGAGGTTAGCAAAAAATGATTATATATTATATAAATTTTCTCTGGTATGTTCAGAACAAGCATTAATTTCACGAATTACAAAGGACATAAAAATGGGTATCAGGACTAAAGATGTTATTAATAGAAGTGTACCAAGACTAAAAAACTATTATCAAATGGATACAGATAAAATTGATGTAAGCAATATTTCTGCCAAGGAAGCCGCAGAAATAATATTCA
>ERZ773359.640-NODE-640-length-50005-cov-20.594454_pt1 | contig 50005 bp, 57 predicted proteins | sample MGYA00374955_ERZ773359 | MGnify/ENA primary metagenome ERZ773359 (study PRJEB29098, sample SAMN04486028) | biogas fermenter metagenome | study: EMG produced TPA metagenomics assembly of the Biogas fermentation microbial communities from Germany - Plant 4 DNA1...
TAAATTTAGGTTAGGAGGATATGTATGGAAAATATAAGAAAAGACCACTGGATAGGAATAAAATTAAAAAAGCAATCGGATAAACTGCCTAAGGAAATTTTAATTGACATCAATGGGAATGTATATTTAGATGGGGAGTTGTATGATGAGACTAAGTCCAAATATAAAAACTTAAGTATAGATGTTGAAAGTCATAATAAGGTTAGTTCTGGAGAAGAAACCCTAAAAATAATAGAAGAAGGTAAAAAAGCTAAAAAAGGTGATTATGTAATTATAAGAGATGAAGAAGGACCAGATAGGAAAGAGATAACTACTGTTAAATTCTAAGGAGGGGGTATTGCTTTGGACAAAAAAGAAGAAGGTATATCCACTGAAAAGAAAATAGATTTTCAGACCAATATGTATAAGCTAGCAACCGAAGAGGTTGAATTTACAATGAATTTTAAAAAAATGAAAAATCCAGGTGACCTGCTTAAAAAACTTTATATATTAAGGGAAAACCAGTCCCTAAGCAGTGCTGAAAAAAATGAAGTTGTGAAGAAGATTATGCTAGACTATATGGGGTGATTTTTTTGAAAAATATCAGACATTCTATACTACTTAATCTGTCAAATCAGACCAATACAATCAAATGTGCAGATACCCATCTATCCCAATATAATTTTTTTTGTCATTTTAGGCTTAGAATACCTGAATCCAATAAATACAGCTGAAAAAATTCCTATTGCCCTTAATATAGATAAAGATGGTAATCTATCTATTAATGGTCTCGATGAAGATAAGTTAAATGATGACAATATTTATATATATACAGATAAAAAGGTAACTACAAGTGATTAATATTAACTAAATTTCATATGGGAGGTAGTAGTGGTGGATCCTAATAGGCCTGAAGAGTTTTTAGGGGAAATTTTAGATTATGAGAATAGTAAAATATATAATTTCATGATAAACGCATCAAATCAAGCCAATTTAAGTAGAAACAAAAATATTTCTCCAATGCAATTGAATTCTATTTTTGTAGTCATCAGTCCATACTATATTGAAAAATTAAACATTGAAGGGATGGACATAAATATAGACATTGATGAAGAAGGCATTGTTACAATTAATAATAAAAACTTTGAAATGATAGAAATAGAACCAGGTGTAAAAGTCTTTGGAATATCAAAAGAAAGTAAGGGGTGCTAAATATGGATGGATTAAATATTGGACCAACCCTTAACTCAAAAAAGTTATATAGGATGCTGAATCCAGAAGAAAGACTATTATATGAGGAAATCTTAGAAGATATAGGTAAAAATCAAGATTTCTATACTACAAGTAGCCCTGAGGAAATTACAGATCATTTAATTAACAAATGTGACTTTCCTAGTGAAAAAATATATAACCTATTCAAAAAAATTAATTCAATTAGCAGGGAGTGAAGTTTAAATGACAGACTATAGAAAAAAAGATGGCTATCCTATTAATATAAGTCAAGAAAATGAAATTCCTCTTTATGAAACTAAGAAAATAGACTTAGATGAGAGAGATAAAGAAATAAAAGAAGAAAAAGCTGAAAAAATAACAGAAACTAACAAAACTGTTGATATAGCAAAAGAAAAATCTGATAATCAAAACAAGGATGCAGTAATAGAAATATTAGATAGTTTAAAGTCAATTTACCAAAATTATAGAAAAAAGTAATTTCCTCATGCTACCAACAGTAGTTCATATCTACTGTTGGTTTATTATGATGTTATCTTTTTACTCTCTTTCATACCATACCTTCCAATGGCACTTTCTAGAATTTTGCTTAAAAATTCTGGTGCTGACATTCCTGCTGCCTTTGCTGCATAACCCATATATCCATGGTGTATTTTCATTTTACCCTCTTCATCTTTTTCAGAAGCCATTGTGAGTCCTGCAAATGTATTAATCTCAAGGAAGTATGGTATACCTTCTTTGTCTACTATCATATCAATTCTTGAATAATCCTTTGCGTTTAATGACTTATATATATTTAATGCTGTAGTTTTTATTCTCTTTTCTATCTCCTCAGTGAAATCTGCTGGACAATTAATTATCTCCCTATCATACATTTTATGCTCAAATGTATTGGTTTTTGCAGAATTATATTTTATTTCTACTATTGGCAAAACTATTGGATCTTCATATCCAATGATGCCAACTGTTACTTCCCTACCCTCTATATATTCTTCTATTAATGCTTCCTGTCCAATTTTTTCAGTTATCTTCTTCACAACCTTTGGCAAATCATCATATTTATATATGATATTTTCTTCGCTTATACCAGCGCTTCCCCTACCCTTTATGGGCTTTACAAAAAGGGGATAATTTAGATTAATCTCTGGAATATTATTTGGATCATCAGCAATAATAAATTTTGGAGTAGGAAGCTTATTATATGCTACTATTTCTTTCCTTTGAGCCTTGTTTAGAGACACCAGGTCTATACCTGAACCAACGTAAGGAATACCAAAAGTTTCTAAGAATGTAATTTCCTTAAAACTAGATGCGTTGAAAATAATATCTACCTTTTCCTTTGTTATGTTTTCATATGTTTTCCTTGGATCCTTCCTCCATTCGATTAATGTAACATCATATCCAGCTGATTTTAGTGCAGAATAATGATGATAAGCCTCTTCATAAGCGTCATCATAGACTTTGTCTGGAGTAAGTTTCATTTGTTGTTCCACATTTCTGAATTTTCTCCAAAAAACACCTACTTTCACTTTCACCACTCCTTTTATTTTTTATGAAAATATACTTAGAAAAGCATAAAAATTACTTTTATGCTCAAAATTTTAATTATTTATGTAACAAACAATTAAAATTGAATAAAAAGAATTGATATAAAGACTGTTAATTGAAGAAGTGTTATGAGTTAAGACTAGAATTTAAAAAACTTTATATTATCATTATATCAAATTGGTCGTTTTTGTAAAGCTAGGCCTTTTTGTCATTTTAAGTAATGATTTTTGGCATTTGCATACTTTAACTGCAGATGGATACAATATTATTTAGGCTAAATATATGTCAAGTTATACTAAGATTTTCACATGGCAGGTGGTTGAAATGGATTTTTTTGAAACGACTTATGATAATTTCTTAGACACTGTTTTTTCTATAATAAATCCAATAAAGAAGTCTATAATAAATACCCATTGTAAGGTTCATATTTTTATAAATTATAAGGCCTTGAATGTACTCAAAAATGACAAGTATTTAGCTGAGTATAATTTCTTTTCAAGCTATATTGACAGTATAAATGAAGGAGCTGTATGGGCCGACCAGGATTTTAAGAGCTCTAATCATTTTTATAATCCCTATAAGAAAAAAGGTATGTATGGTAGAAAGTCTGCCATGGACTTAGGTATTGATTATTATAGCAAAGCTATTCAGTATTGGATTAAGGGAGAATTCAATAAGTCTTTATTCTTTCTTGGTGCTGCCTTACACATTATTCAAGATATGACAGTACCTCAACATGCTAATATTAGGCTACTTGATGACCACCGCCAATACGAAAGCTTTATAAAGGATACTTATGAATATATAAAGGAATTTGAGGTTTCAACAGGAGCATATCTTTTAGATTCTATTGAAGATTATATAAGATTTAATTCTAGGGTGGCTTTAAAAATCCATAGAAAATTTAAAGATATTGAAGATGACAAGACTAGATTTTATCGCATATCCCGCTGTGGTCTTCCTCTAGCCATCAGGACTACTGCTGGAGCAATGATAATGTTTTATGATGTAATCCTTCCAGATAATCAAATGAATAAAAAAAATTACCCCTCCTAAAGTAGGGATAATTTTTTTGAGTATAGTACTATACTTACTAGTAATAGCTACAGTCCTTTATTCTTTTACTTGAAAAACCTAATTTCAAAACCAAATAGGATTTTGATTATCCATACAAAAAATAGTATTACAATTATTGGAATGACACATGTTGATATTATCAAAATAGCTATTGCATCAATATATTTATTGAGGATGTCTTCTCCTTTTTTAAGTATTTCAGACATTCCAAGGCCTATTTTGGAAGTTAAATTAGAAAAATAATCACCAATTCTATCCATCCAGTTTTTATCTTCATCTGCAAATTCTTCTTTTTTCTCTTCTATAAACTCCTTATTTTCATTTGCAATTTCAACTGTTTGCTCCAATGAGGCTTGATATGAAGAATATATTAAATCACTCATCTTTATACTTACAGGGATAGCTGCAAATATGACTATTCCAAAAATAGCCAGCTTTATGGCTAAATTTCTTAGGCCATCCACCTTTACATATAAATATGCTATCCCTAGAATACATGCTAGAGGAATTACATAAGAAAAGGTTACATAGCCAACTACTGAAACCAATATCTTCTCTAGTATAATTGCACTTATGACTACGATAAAATACTTATTTAACTCTACCATTTGGTTTGCAATGGGCATAGCAACATCACCTGGCAGTAATGATAAAGCAGTTGACGATGCTGCCATTGTTGATGCTAGTTTTAAAACTGTAATTTTCTTCTCTTCCAATGATTCTATAGTTGCAGCATTAAAACTTGGATCGGTTACTATTTTTGATACAAGAAATCTTGATAATAATCCTATAATAATTAATATTATTAGGATTATAGTTCGTTTTGAATATTCTACTTTAAGATCCTTTATCATAATTAACCTCCTCGAACAACTCTCTTAAAAAACTAATATTTAGATGTTTTTATTTTATATGCCATTTAAAAATCTTTATACTACAAAATACAAAAACACCCACATTAATTCTACAAATTAATGAAGGTGCTTTTTGCATTTATAATCCTTATAAATATTTTTAACTTTACATACTACAGCATAATAGATATTATGAGATTTTTAAATTTCACTATTTATCCTCAATTAATTATAAATTAAATATTTCCTAAAATCCATCAATAAAACTAGTTTGCCATGGCTTGATTACTCTTATTCAGGCATTTCCCAGTTGTGGTACACTTCTTGAACGTCGTCGTTATCTTCAAGCATATCGATAAGCTTTTCCATATTTTTAATATCCTCAGGGTCTGTTAGTTTTATTGTATTTTGTGGAATATAAGTGATTTCTGCCATAGCAAAGGTGTAGCCATTTTCCGCTAATCCATCCCTAATTTCATTAAAATCCTCTGGTGCAGTAATTATTTCAAATCCCTCTTCTTCAGAAGTAAAATCTTCAGCCCCTAAATCAATGGCCAACATAGCTAGTTCATCTTCATCTATAGAATCGGTTCTCTCGATGGCTATTATTCCTTTTTTATCGAACATAAAGGTTACGCAGCCTGATTGGCCTAAATTGCCGCCACCTTTATCGAAAGCATGTCTTATATCTGCAGCTGTTCTATTTCTATTATCTGTAAGACATTGCACAAATACTGCTATTCCACCAGGCCCATATCCCTCATAGATAATTTCTTCATAATTATCTGAACCAAGTTCTCCAGAGCCCTTTTTTATTGCCCTTTCAATGTTGTCATTTGGCATATTAGCTGCTTTGGCTTTTTCTATTGCAGCCTTTAATGCTGGATTGAAATCTGGATCAGGACCACCATCCCTTACTGCAACCATAATATATCTACCTAGTTTTGTGAACATCTTTGCTCTTTTGGCATCTTCTTTTCCTTTTCTATGTTTTATATTACTCCATTTTGAATGTCCAGCCATTAAATTCACTCCTTTTAATTTATTGCCTTCTTAATTTTAGCACAATGGACAAATTATTTCATTATATTTATAATATTTATATTTAAGTTGGTAAAGTCTATAGAACCTAATCCATAATTATAGTTGTTAAAGGAGGTTAGATTATATAGGATTGGTAAATAGTTTGTGTTTCAAATTAATTAAGCTGAAATATTGGTGGATAGGCCCTTTTATGCTGACTGTTTCTATACATGTTTTCAATTCTTTCAACTATTTCCTTTGGTCCTGTGCCCGTTTTAATATATTCATCTAATACATCATAGGAAAAACCTAAATCTTCTTCATCGCTTTGATTAGACCAAAGGCCTGCTGTTGGTGGTTTTTCTATTATTACTTCAGGTATATTTAAGTTTCTAGCCAACTCCCTAATTTCTGATTTTACGAAAGAAGCCAAAGGCAATAAGTCTACTCCGCTATCTCCGTATTTAGTAAAATATCCTACAGTAAATTCTGATTTATTAGTTGAACCTGCTACCAAATAATTATTATTTTGGGCAAAATAGTGTAAAGTGGTCATTCTAAGCCTTGGTTTCAAATTGATCTTTGCCATTTTGTTTTTAGTTTCCTCAGGTATAGAACTAATCAGAACATCAAAGGTTTTAGATAAATCTACCTTTTTAAATTCCAAATCTAAGGCTCTAGCTACTAGTATTCCGTGCTCTTCATCTATTGGATCACTATAGCAGGGCATAATAACTCCTAGGGAAGTTTCTGGAAAGGCCAATTTAGATAAGCCTGCTACTACTGCTGAATCAATTCCACCGCTTAGACCAAAGACTAATCCTTCTGCCCCAGCTCCTTTTACTATTTCCCTCATCCAATTTACTATTTTCTCAATGACCAAGTTAATATTTTCCATAATCATACCTCCAAGTAATTATTTAACTTAAGTTTTTATGTATATCTTCCGCTTAATTGGTAAAAATTAATTATAATTATAATGATTATAACACAAAGGAGCTAACTATGGACAAAAAAAAGTTAAAACTACTATTTATAGGTTTAGTAGCTGGTTTAGTCAATGGTTTATTTGGTTCAGGAGGCGGAACTATTGTAGTACCAGCTTTAGTTTTTTTAATGGGGGTTAATGATTATAAGGCCCATGCCACAGCCATATCCATTATCCTGCCCCTTTCAATTATAAGCACTATTATTTATTTTACCAATGATTCTATTCCTTTTAATATTGCCATCCCTGTCACCCTAGGAGGTATTATTGGCTCTTTTTTAGGTGCCAAGCTGTTAAATAAAATACCTATTAACATACTGAGAAAAATATTCGGAAGCGTAATAATCTATACAGCCATAAGGATGATTTGGAAATGATATTGATATTAGTAGGTTTTTTATCTGGAATAATAAGTGGGATGGGAATTGGTGGAGGTACTATCCTCATTCCCTCCTTAGTCTTATTCAACAATATTAAGCAACAGGATGCCCAGGGAGTCAATTTAATAGTCTTTCTTCCGGTAGCTATAACCGCCCTGTATACCCATTATAAAAAAGGTAATATAGATTTTTCCTTTGCAAAATTAATCATCCTTGGAGGAATAATAGGAGCAATAATTGGTTCTTTTTTGGCAACAAGTATCAATCCATTAAGTTTAAGGAAATATTTTGGTATTTTTTTGTTGTTAATAGGAGCTTATGAATTGTTCAAAAAAAAAGAATAGGATATCCTATTCTTTTTGTCTTAGGGTAGCATATACACAATCATTATATAAAATCTTAAATCCTAGCTCCTTTGCTTTTTCTATGACTTCATCATTATAAGAGCCTGGCTGGAACCAGATGTATTCAATATCAGCTTCCTTTGCTTCTTCCAAAGTCTTTAATGCTATATTAGGACGGACTACCATATCTAGTACATCTACTTTCTTAGGCAAGTCCTTAACGGAATGATAAATCTTCTCCCCCTCTATCTCATTATAATTTGGATTAACACCATAGGTTTCATAGCCATGTTCCTTTAATTTTTTCCAAATTTTATATCCATACCTATCCTTCTTGGCAGTAACCCCTGCCACTACCCACAGTTTTTTTTCAAGCATTTCTTCTTTTATATTTTCCATGCTTCTCACCTCCGTAAAATTATACCCCATGTACTTTAAATTAACCTATTTTATCAATCGTTTCCCATCTTTTATAGGTACATATTCTTCTGCTAAAATCTCAAATTCATTGTTGCCATTTGTCATGTCCGTTATTAGGTTTTGAAATCTTTCCACCTCCTTGTTATCTATATATACAAATATATTTACCTTATCATCAAAAATTGTTTCATCTACAAAATATCCACCATTTAGGAGAAAATTCTCTATTTTCCCATAAGCTGTATAATCTATACGGATCTTTACCTTTTGATGTAAAACCATATCTACAATTTGTCCTGCTTCTAGGGCTATTTTAGCTCCCTTTGTATATGCCCTAATAAGTCCACCTGCTCCAAGCTTAATTCCACCAAAATATCTTGTAACCACAACCACTACATTTCTTAAATCTTCCTTTTTAATTACCTCTAAAACCGGTATTCCAGCAGTGCCAGAAGGCTCGCCATCGTCGCTAAACCTTTGAGTATTGCTATCCATGCCCACCACATAGGCATATACGTTGTGGGTAGCATCTCTATGTTTTGTTTTTATTCTTTCTATGAATTCCAAAGCTTCTTCTTCAGAGTTAATTGGCATTGAGTAACCAATGAATCTTGATTTATTTATTATGATTTCATCTTCTCCGTAATCAAATATTGTTCTATAGTTCTTGTCCATAAAATCTTCCTCTCAATACGGTATTGAATAGTATTCTAAAAATAAAAGGAGATAATCATCTCCTTTTAAGCATATTTCAATTTTTCTTGGTATTCTTTAAAATCTAAGTATCTTTTATAGGCTAAACTAACTAGGGATTTATCTTGACTATAAGTAATCATCTCTATGGCTTCTTCTATTGGATAAAAGCCTCCTTCTTTAAAACCTTCATCATGATTTATGGAATACTTCTCATCCTTTGACTCCATAATAAACCAGGTTATTTTATTGCAGACCGGCTTGTTTCTTGTATAAGAATAAAATTCATAGGCCGTTTCTCCAGCTGCAGATACTATTTTGGGATCTTCTATACCTGCTTCATATTCTACCCTTGCAATGGCAGTCTCTGGGGGCAATTCCTCATCTCTAATTTTACCCTTGGGTAATATCCATTCATTTTTATCATTTTTCATGATAAAAACCTTATTATCCTTAAAAACTACTCCCCCAGCACAATTTCTAATTATCATTGGTACCCACTCCTTTTAATAATTTATTAAAATTTTTACACAATGAATTCCTTATATTTCTTCATATCAATAGGATTTATATTTAATTCTAATACGGTACCCTTTTCAGTATATTCAATATTATCTATTTCATAATTCTGCATGAAATAATCCACTATATTGTGTTTATCATAGGGTATATTTAAAGTAACAAATTTATATGAATAGGGCAATTGGTCCTGTATTTTTAATAAAAGTTTATCTAAATTTTCTCCAGTTTTGGCAGAAATAAAAACCTTTTCTTCAATATATCTATTATCATATACTAGGTTATGTATATCCACCTTATCCATTTTATTGAATACTGTAATAGTAGGCTTATCTAGTACCTCAAGCTCTTTAAGAATATTAAAAGTCGTTTGAATCTGTATGTCTAAATCCTTATTAGAAGCATCTACAACATGAAGTAACAAATCTGCATATTTTACTTCCTCTAAAGTTCCTTTAAAGGCTTCTACTAATTTAGTTGGCAGTTTTGACACAAAGCCCACAGTATCTGTTAATAAAAACGCCTGACCATTAGGTAGCTTGCTCCTTCTAAGGGATGTATCCAAAGTAGCAAATAGCATATCTTCTACATATACTTTTTTGGTTTCTTCATAGTCATCATTTAATTCTATAACTTTATTCATTAAAGTCGATTTCCCAGCATTTGTATAACCTACTAAGGCAACTATGGGAAGATTAGATTCCCTTCTTTTTTTCCTCTTTACATCTCTTATTTTTTCAATTTCTTTCAATTGTTTTTCTATATTATTTATTTCCCTTAAAATATGCCTTCTATCGGTTTCTAGTTTTTGCTCTCCTGGTCCCCTTGTGCCTATACCTCCACCCTCTCTAGAGAGATAGTCTCTAAAACCTATTAATCTGGGTAGACGATATTTTAACTGAGCTAGTTTTACTTGTAATTTACCTTCCTTAGATTTTGCTCTTCTTGCAAAAATATCCAGTATTAAATTAGTTCTATCTACGATTTTCCTATCTATTATTTTTTCTAAGTTTCTAAGTTGAGCTCCTGATAATTCATCATTAAAAACTACTGTGGAAATATTGAGCTCATCACAGTAATGTCTTATTTCTTCAGCCTTTCCTTTGCCAATAAAATACGTAGGATTAATATTATCCTTTTTTTGTATTAGCCTACTAATAACAACGCCATTTGCAGCTTTAACTAATTCTTCCAGTTCATCTAAGGAGTTTTCTATATCTATTAAATCACTTTCTAAATCTACTCCTACTATTAAGACCCTTTCCCTAATATCTTTATTGTCCAAAGACTATCCTCCTATATCTAATAAATATTTATCTATATTATACCATTTTTATTGAAAGTTATCTAACATAATCTAAATATTCCTCGGTAGGTATGTGAATGAATTGCTCTGGAACATTTCCTATTATAATAGTTTCTGCAATAGGGATATTGGTAGTAATATTGATGGTTTCTGTTATCAATGGAATTATCAACTTTATATCCGTACTTACAATCAAATATATCCTATGCCTAGTCTGATTTATACCTGCTTCCTCAAATTCTGTTGCAAATCCTACATTAACTGATCCCTGTGGCTGTATTTGTAATTTTATATTTGGAAGGTATAGGATCTGCCTATCAAAGGCATTGCTGAGGGGGACATTCACTTTGGTATTCGATAGATTCTTTAGCTGTTCTTGAACCTCCAATGCCATATCTGCAGCTAGGGTATTCATTAATATGGTATTGGCCTGCATCATAGATACCCGACCATCCTTATCATATTTAACAAGTATTAGGCTTTCATAATCTATATCATCCCATATTTTCGATTTTATGGTGTCATTAATTGCCTTAGTAGTTACAGATTTAGCTCTAATTTCTGCTATGGCCACTAAGGTGGGTTTAATATTTTTGTCAATGTAATTATATAAATAAATGAATAAAAAAAGTATTGCTGATACTATTATTATTTTTCTTTTTTTCCTAATTTTTAACAATATTTCTCTCACCCTGTCACCTCCTTCATTAGTTTAATACTATAGTATCTATATAATATTATTTGAAATGTGGAGATATTAACAATATTTTATTTTTATGGTATAATAAATAAGTTACAGGCCTTTATTAGTTAAGGAGGAGTTATTATGGATAACAAAAAAGATAAAAAAGATAAGAAAAAATCTCCAGGAAGAATAGTTCTGAAATCAATAAAGATTATTTTAATCATCTTCATACTTCTATCAATTATAGGGGGAGGAGTTGTCTTTGGTGTGGTCCTATCCATCATTAAAGATGCTCCAGATATCGACCCTACCAGAATAAATGCTTCCCTTGATTTAACTTCAACTATTTATGATGCAGAGGGAAATCTTATAGAGAAAATTCAAGCACCGGAATTTAGAACAGTTGTAAAAATACACGAAATACCTCAACACTTAAAAGATGCTTTCATAGCAATAGAAGATGAGCGATTTGAATCTCATTATGGTGTTGACCCTAGGGCTATAATATCATCTGCCATAGATAACATAAAGGCTGGAGCCGCCGTCAGAGGTGGAAGTACCATAACTCAACAATTGGCTAGAAATGTTTATCTTTCTCTAGAGAAAAGTTGGGATAGGAAAATCAAAGAAGCATATCTTGCATTGCAAATGGAAAAGGTTTTAACAAAGGATCAAATATTAGAGGCTTATTTGAATAAAATCAATTTAGGTAGGGGGGCTTATGGAGTACAGGAAGCTGCACAAACCTACTTTTCAAAGGATGTTGGAGAATTAACCATAGCAGAATCTGCCCTATTAGCAGGTGTAGTAAAAAGTCCAACAAAATATGCCCCTTTTAAAGCCATTAGATTAGAAGATTTTGACAGTAACAAACATTATGAAGTTGGGCGATTAGATATATTAGGAGAAAAGTATGTTGCGGTTTATAATGAAGAAGCAGTAAAAAGACAAAGAATAGTGCTTAGTCAGATGTTGAAATTAGGTAAAATTACAGAAGCTGAATATGAAGAAGCATTAAAGCAAGATATAAAAACAAGCCTAAAACCTGGACAGAAGAAAATAGAAGGAATTTCTTCATATTTTACTGATTATGTAAAAACTGAAGTAGTAAACGCCTTGATGACCAGATTAGGATATACTAAGGAAGAAGCTCAAGACTTGCTGTTTTCAGGTGGGCTTAAAATATATTCAACAATGGATGTAAAACTGCAACAAGAACTAGAAAATATTTATAATAATTTCACTGAAATTCTTGTAGGTGACCCGGAAAAAATCAAAGGTCCCATCTTAGTTGATTGGAGACTAAGTAAAGCCAAAAATATCTTAGATGATAAAAACAATACTATCTTCTATCTCCAAGAAAATCTTTTTAACGAAAATTTTGAGTTAATCTTGGAAAAGGGAACTTATGAATTTAGGGATGGGGATTTGTACATTAAAAATAACAAATTGACTCCATACCCAAAGCATATAGATATTGCTGATTACTATAATATCGATGAAAGAAAAAATCTCGTAACCTATACTGTAGGCTCTATAATATTGCCTGAAGAAGATTATCAAATAACTGAAAATAAGGAGATAAAAATCAGCTCTAGATATTTAAATAATAACAAGGACTTCTATAGAATCGATGAAAATGAAAATTTACTTATAAACGATAAGTATTTCTATAGGGATAAGGATGGTATAGTTCAGCCTCAATCTGCCACCGTAGTGTTAGATTATAGAACAGGTCATATTAAGGGATTAATTGGTGGTAGGGATATTGAGGGAACTAGTATATTAAATAGGGCTACTGCTTCTCAAAGACAACCTGGATCTGCTATTAAGCCTATAGCTGTATACTTACCTGCCTTAGATAATGGCTATACTGCTGCAACTCCTATAGATGATATACCATTCTATGATGAAAACGGTAATCTGTGGCCTAGAAACTGGTATAGGGACCGTTATAGGGGTATTCAAACTTTGAGAAGGTCAGTGGAACAATCAGGAAACGTAAACTCTGTAAAGGTTGTTAATGATATTGGAGTACAAACCTCCTTCAAATATCTAGAAAAATTAGGTATTATTAGCAGTACAAATCCTGAAAACGATAGTATAGTAACTGCTAAGGAAAATCGGGTTTCCAATGATGAAAACCTATCAGCCATGGGACTAGGAGGAATGACTAAGGGATTGACACCTCTTGAGTTAACAGCAGCCTACGGAGCAATTGCAAATGGAGGAGTATATATAGAACCTATATCATTTACTAGGGTTGAAGATAGCAATGGCAATATATTAATCGAAAATGTACCAAAGAAGACTACAGTTGTCTCACCTCAGGTAGCCTATATTATGGCAGATATTTTAAGAACAACTGTAAGTAATGGTATTGCAGGCAGGGCAAAACTCAAGGACATGGTAGTGGCAGGAAAAACTGGTACCACACAAAATCAAGCTGATATTTGGTTTGTTGGATTTACACCCTACTATGCAACTGGAGTATGGATAGGAAATGATTCTCCAAAAATCACCTTAACCAATAGCAGCGGTACTGCAGCCCAATTGTGGCAATATATCATGACTAGAATACATGAAGGCAAAGAAAGTATAACTTCCTTTGAAGAACCTAGTGGTATAGTAAGGGCAAATGTGTGTACCCAATCTGGCAAATTGCCAACTGAACTTTGCACCCTAGACCCAAGGGGAAGTATGGTAAGAACTGAAATATTTGCAAAAGGCACTGAGCCTAAGGAATTTTGTGATGTTCACGTGGAATTAACTATCGATAAATCAAATGGTAAAATTGCAAATGAATATTGTCCAGAAGATTTACTAGAAACTAAAGTATTTATTCAACGTCCAATTCCTTATAATCCTGAGGAACATAATGGTATAGTACCAACAGACTATGAATATAGTGCACCAACGGAAATTTGCGATGAGCATGATGAAACTACAGTAATACCATCTGATGAAGAAGATGAATATGATTGGTGGTTCCCATGGTTCCCAGGGGATTGGGATGATGGTGGAGAAAATGGCAGCGATAATGGCAACAGTAATAGCAATAATGGTAACAATAATGGGTTCAACAATGAAAATAATAGTAGAAATAATAATGGCAGTAACTGGAATAGGGGTAATAATGGAAATGGAAATAGCAATTCTAATAGTGGCTCTGATGATTAATGTGATTTTCAAGGCCTAACTTAAAATATTGGTAAAAGCAGGGACATGCTATACATGTATAGTATGTCCCTGCTTCATTTTTCCTTTCTTTTTGTATATAACAAGTTTATTAATTGTTTCCTCATATTATTCTTTTAGTTTCGCTCTTTTTGCATGGCCAATTATTTATTAATATCCATATGCTTGGTTTACAATAATTACTTTTATTCTGTCCTTAACAAATTGTCTCGCAATCAGGACAAAATCATTACAAATTCTTTCCTCATGATTACAATCAATACATTTATCCAGTTTTGTACACGGGGTATTTTTATTAAGACTTTTTGCATCTAAGGGTGCTGCAACCTGGCGTGCTCGATGAATGGCTTCTTCTGTTTCCTCCAAGGTTACGGAATCTCCACAGCCGATTTTTTCACCCTTTTTAATCAGTGTAGCCAAAAGCTGGAGTAACTCTTCCTTATTTTCAACAAAATATCCAGCCATGTTATTCCTGAGCAAATTTAATATTACTTTCTTAATTCTTTCGTCCATGTAGCTTGCCACCCCTTTTTCTTCAGTAATGAAAAGCATATCTACTTATTTGTTAAACTTAGTCACATTTTAATTGCATAATAATCAACATCTTCAAAACAACCAAATTATCAATTATCATATATGGTATATATGGGCATAACTTACTTTTAGTCTCTCACTTGAATGTTTGATTACCTTTTCATTTTTTATTTCATCCTAAGGCTCCCAATATATAAAGGTTTGTCTCAAAATATTATAAGTAGTTTTTGCCTACTGACCATACTTTTTTTTATGTAGATAATTTTAGCAAAAAAATATCGGATATAGGCATATATACTTATTATCCGATATTCATTATATTCTATATAGTTTTCCTTAGTTTTTTGTTTTTGGTTTAAATACTAGGGACATTATATAGCCGAAGATTATTGCTGCAGCAATGCCTCCGGCTGTAGCAGTTATTCCTCCTGTAAAGGCACCTATGACCCCATTTGATTTAGCCCCTTCTATTGCGCCTTGGGCAAGGGAATAGCCAAAGCCTAGTATAGGCACTGTGGCCCCTGCCCCGGCAAATTTTACTAAGGGCTCATATAGACCAATGCCACCTAAAATAACCCCTGCTGTAAGAAAGGTTACTAAAATATGGGCTGGTGTTAATTTTGTAGTATCAAGAATTATTTGACCTATTACGCAAATCAATCCCCCTACTATAAAAGCTCTTATATATTCCATTAGATCACTCCTAATCTTTATTAATGTCTATGGTAATGGCATGGGCGATACCTGGTATAGATTCTCCTTGTTGGTTTATTATTGTGGAGTGAAGTGCGCCAGTTGCCATTAGTAGTACTCTTTTTAGATTTCCTTTCTTCATTTCTTTATAAATGTATCCATTGAAAACTACTGCTGCACAAGCACAACCAGAACCGCCAGCATGGGTATCCTGTTTTTCCCCATCAAATATTTCCACTCCACAATCTGTAAAGTTATTTGAAAGGTCATACCCTTCTTTTTTTAGAAGATCTAAGACTATTGACTTTCCAATTTTCCCTAAGTCTCCAGATATTATTAAGTCATAATCTGATGGAGAAAATCCAGTATCTTTAAAATGGGTTATTAAAGTGTCAACTGCAGCTGGTGCCATGGCAGCCCCCATATTGCTAGCATCTTTAATTCCCTTATCTACAATTTTGCCAGTAGTTGCATAAGTTATATATGGTCCATCTCCAGTAGAGGACAATATGGTGGCTCCTGCCCCAGTAACAGTCCATTGGGATGAGAAATTTCTCTGACTACCATATTCTAGAGGAAATCTAAATTGTCTTTCTGCAGAAGAAAAATGACTAGATGTGGCACAAACTACCTTATCTGCAAAGCCTCCGTCTATTATCATGGCACCTAAGGATAAGCTTTCAGTCATAGTGGAGCAAGCACCGTATAGACCATAATAGGGAATGCTTAGCTGCCTTGCAGTATAGGTTGAAGATACGATTTGATTTAATAGGTCTCCTGATAATATAAAATCGATATCTTGATTAGTCAAGTTTCCATTATTTATGGCTGCCTTTATTGTTTCTTCCTGTATTTTGGCTTCTGCCTTTTCAAAGGATGCTTGCCCCCACATATCATCTTCTAGAATAAAGTCGAAATAATCTTTTAAAGGCCCTTCTCCCTCTTTAGGCCCAACTATTGTATAAGTACTTATTATGGAAGGTGGATTATGAAATTTCACTGTTTGTGAACCGAGTTTTTTTAATGCCATATTTACCTCCCCTTTGTTAATAATAGATATAGTATTCCTACAAGAACTGAACTAGTTACTCCATATACCAATACCGGTCCTGCTATTATAAACATTTTAGATGCAACTCCAAAGATTAGACCTTCAGTTCTATGTTCCATTGCTGGAGATACTATGGCATTTGAAAACCCTGTTATTGGTATAGCTGCTCCTGCACCGCCTATTTTCCCAATTTTATCATAAACACCAAGTCCAGTAAGCAAGGCGCCTAAAAATACTAAGATTATGGCTGTTCCCCCTGCTACAGCTTTTTCATCTAAACCACTTTTAAAAAGCAGGTTTCTAATAAACTGACCAAAGGTACATATTATCCCTCCTACTAAAAATGCCATTAACATATTTTTAAAATATGTTGGTTTAGGTACCTTCTTTTCAGCATATTTCTGATATTCCTTATTAGTCATATTTTCCATATGATCATCTCCTTAATTAAGTAATAACCAATAGATCAAAGCTCCTGCAACTTTCCCACCCATAAGGGACCATATAATAAACTTTAGGCTGTCTTTTACTTTTAGTTTTTTTGATAAAACCGGTATCACATTTAAGACCTCTGCCAAGGCAGAGGAAAATAGGCCAACAAATATGCCACATATAAGCCCAATTGGCACAGTAAGTATTTGGGGAAGATGTAAGGAAAAATCTCCAAAGTAAACTAATATAGATAAGATAAATGAAATTACTATTGTAAATTGATAGAGATTAATTTTTTCTCTAGTATTGGTAATTTGAGTAAGTCTAGGTACTATTTGAAGTATTGAGATAAAGGCAGATGTTGCAGTCCCCACCGTAACGCCACCACCAAAGGCAATTAGTATTAATGCCAAATAGTTTATCATATTTTTAAAACCCCTTTTTATTTTTAGTATCGTTTAATATGCTTTCTTCCATATCTTTGTCATATAAATATAATTCTATTTCCATAGGTCCAGGTTCCTTTCTCCTTCTTTGGCTAGGGCTCAGTACTCTAGTAAAAAAGGTCATAACGCCAACACCAATGCCTAGAGAATATGGAATGACTAAAAGCAGAGGATTGTCTTTTTTCTCCCCTGTAAAGGTGTAATATAGTTCCTTCATAGTTTTACTAGTATTTACATCCTCGTGAAAATTGATAATGGCTAAACCTGCTCCGAAAAAAAGGACTGCACAGACAAAAGCCACTTTAATGAATTCCCAAAGAGGCTTTTTTTCTTCCTTTGACTTATATTCTATTAAAACTTCTGTTTCTCCAATTAGCTCCAGGTCTATATTAGGATATTTGATTAAAACCTTCCTGCTTATTTCTATGGCATTCATATAGCCCCAGTCTTCTTTATTGTGCTTTTCTCCAACCCTTATATTTTCAATATCCCTTTTTAAATTTTCATTTGTACAATATACTTCCCCTATATCCTTTAAATATACTAATTTATCTGGACTTACAGTGGCCTTACTATTTATCAAAAGATATACCTTTTCCTTAGCCATTTCTATTACACCAATTCCCCATTATTTTTACAAATTTTGCCCTAGTAGGGGCTGCTTTATTGATACTTTGTTCTTTATACCATAAGAATCCAGTTAATATCATTAATACAGCTGATAACAGAATAATTATCTTTTTGTGACTATGTTTAAGTTTCATATAACCACCTCATAAAAATATTATCTACAATTTGTTTCAATTCATACAAAAAAAGGCATATATTATGCCTTTGTCAAATTTTTCCTCATTTCTTCTATAATTTTCTTTTCTATTCTAGACACTTGGACCTGAGAAATGCCCAGCTGCTTTGCTACCTCAGTTTGGGTCTTGCCTTTAAAATACCTTAAAATAATTACTTGCCTGTCCCTAGGTTTTAACTTTGATAACATTTCCTTTAGAACTATATTGTCTATAACATCTCCCTCGTCTTTAGCATCAAGGCTTATTTTATCTATCAAGTATAAAGGATTGCTATCGTTTTGATGTACTACATCATATAAGTATTCAGGGTGGTAGGAGGCTTCTAAAGCCATTACTACTTCTTCCTTATCTACGCCTATATCCGCTGATATTTCTTGTATTGTAGGCTCTCTCCCAAGCTCATGAAATAGCCTTTCTTCTGCCCCCTTAGCCTTAGCAGCTGTATGTTTCAGGGACCTGCTTACCTTTAATAAGCCATCATCCCTTAGAAATCTTTTTATTTCTCCAACTATCATCGGTACTGCATAGGTAGAAAACTTTACATCATAAGACAGGTCAAATTTATCAATGGCCTTAAGTAATCCTATGCTCCCTATTTGAAATAGATCCTCAATTTCGTATCCCCTATTAGCAAAGCCTTTAAGTACTGACCTAATAAGTCCCAAGTTATATGATACCAATATATCCTTTGCTTCCATATCTCCCTTTTGCGCCCTTTTAATAAGTTCAATGGTCTCCTCGTGGGATAAAAGGTTTTTTTTCTCTGCACTGGAACCCATATTATCTACTCCTTAGATGAGAGGCTTTTGAATTTTTTCCTCATCCTAACCTTTGTACCTTCACCTTTTTTGCTCTCTACCTCAAGGCTATCCATAAAGGTCTCCATAACGGTAAACCCCATTCCAGATCTTTCCAAATTAGGTTTAGACGTGTAAAAGGGCTCCATTGCCTTTTCTATATCCGCAATCCCCATCCCCTTATCTTCCACTAGTATTTCTATTTCATCATCTATTATCTTAGCCTCTAGTATTATTATCCCTTCCCCATATTCATAACCATGAATGATGGCATTGGTAACTGCTTCTGAAACTGCAGTCTTTATGTCAGATAATTCTTCTAAGGTTGGATCTAACTGTGATGCAAATGCCGCAACTACTACTCTTGCAAAAGATTCATTACTAGATTTGCTCAAGAATTCCAATTTCATATAATTTTTTTCCATGGTATTCATCTCCTTTATATATTTTCAATTGCTGATTCAATTGTTGGATATACATTTATTATCTTGAGTAATCCAGACATTTTAAGCATCTTATCTACTTGTGGATTGTCATTAACTATAGACAGTTTCCCTTTTTTCTCTAGACAATTTTTATATCTACCCATTATAAGTCCAATTCCTGAACTATCCATAAAGGTTAATCCTCTTAAATCTAATATAATATTTCTAATTCTTTGGTCAAGATATTGTTGATCTATTTTTTGTCTAACTATTTCAGAGCTATGGTGGTCTAACTCCCCTTTAAACTGGATTAACAGGTTGTCCTTATGTTTTTCAACTGATATATACAAAATATCCCCTCCCCATAATTTATCATAAGTATATATTCTATAAATATATGAAATCTCCTTCAAAGAATATTGACTAGTTTTGTTGATAAATGAAAAAAAGAGTCTTAAAAAAGACTCTTTACATTCTCTTACATGCCTCTACTACGTGGGATAATAGTATGGATGTAGTTACAGAACCTACTCCTCCTGGAACTGGAGTAATCTTGGATACTAATTCAGACACTTTTTCAAAATCAATATCTCCACTTAAATTTCCTTCCTCATCTAAACTAATTCCTACATCAATGCAAATAGAATTTTCATTAAAGTATTTTTCATCAAAGAATTTAGCTTTTCCTAAGGCTGTTACTACTACATCAGCTTTTTTAGTTATTTCAGGTAAATCCTTAGTTCTTGAATGACATATTGTGACAGTTGCATTTTGCTTAAGCATCATCATAGCAAGAGGTTTGCCTAAAACCATTGACCTATTTACAATAACTACATTCTTACCTTCTAAGTCTATACCATAGTCTAATAGTATTTCCATAGCAGCCTTTGGAGTACATGGAGCAAAGCCTGATAAGTCACCTTCAAATATTCTAGCTAAATTCATTGGATGCATACAGTCCACATCTTTACTTGGGGAAAGGGCTTCTCTTACCTTGCCTTCATCTATGTGTTTAGGTAGGGGTCTAAAGACTAAGACACCTGATATTGTGTTATCATTATTTAACTCTTCCATTAAAGAAACTAATTCCTCTGTAGTCATATTTATATCTCTTTCAAATACCTTTGCTTCAATGCCTATCCTTTCACAGTTCTTAATTATGCTTCTTTCATAGGAAATATCATCTGGATTATCTCCAAGCCTAACAATACCTAAAGTAGGAGTTTTGCCATTTTTTTTCAGCTCTTCAATGTCTTTTTTCATCTTTTCCTTTATTTTGTCAGCAACAACTTTGCCCTTTAAAAACTCTGCCATTAATAACACCTCTTTCCTATATTATCTACATAAATATTTGTATTGACTACTCAAATTATAACATATTTTTATTATTATTCAAGAAAAGCAAGGTAAAAGTGGAAAAATTGAACACAAGAAAACCACTGACTAAAATCAGTGGTTTTAATCATTTATTATTCTTCTTGCAGTGACATACCTTGTTCTATAATAAGACTCATCTAAGGAGGAAATAATCACCTTTTTTCTACCAGAGGAAGCATGTATCATCTTTCCATCGCCAATATATATACCTACATGGCCTATGTTTTTTCCACTGGTCCTGAAAAAAACTAAATCTCCTGGAATCAGGTCTTGTCTGTTAACTGCAACCCCATTAGATGCCTGTGCCCTAGATGATCTATTTAATTTTATGTTCAGAGTATTTAAATATATGGAATAAGTAAGGCCCGAACAATCATAGCCCTTTGCTCCAGTACCGCCATAGACATATGGTTTCCCTAAGGCATTATAAGCTGCTTCTATTACTTTTGTTATATTAGAAGCCCTTCTAGACACATTGCTTCTATTGACCGTATCTCTAATCCTTTTAAGTTCTATATAATCCTTATTTACTCCAAATTCATTGTTATTTTCATCTACTACTATAAAGGTATCTTCTTTAAAATCCTTAATAGCAACAACTTCACCCTTAACTAAGGTATAATATGTATTATTTTCTACTAAAATCTTGTTAACTTTAGAAATTCCATATGAAATATTGTCCTCCACTATTGCTTCTAAGTGGGATAATAGTATATAACCTTTTGTGCCCTCTTCAGTAGTAAAATATCCATAATCTCCACTGAATTCTAATGCTTGTACAATCTCGTCTCTGTTTAAAAATCTAATGGGATTACCTAGGGGTTTGTCTAATATTGATGTACCCTCAAGTACCTTATATTTCTGAGTTATCCTATCTTTTCTGATCATAACATCCAAGGGAATTTCATACCTGCTCCCATCTTTTTCTATAATAAAACTCCTATCTGTCTCTTTTATTACCTTTACTTGCTCTTCCTTATTAAACAGGATTTCAGTCTCATCATCTTTTATACTAAGATAATCCTTTACGAATACTCCAGTGTCCTTAAACCCAATTAATCCAATAATACAAATACCTACTATGGCCATAGGTATTTTGTGCTTTGTTGTTTGCAATTTAAACACTCCCTTGAGTTTTATAAAAATACTTATATATATTCTATTATATTTAACTATTTATTGCAATAAAAGATTACAAAAAGGTTACAAAACCTTAGGTGGATTAACCATGCTATTTATAATTTCTATTTCCTTTTTAGTTAAATTAAAATATGAGTTTAAGATTTCATCTATATCATGCCTAAGGAGCATTACTTTTTTTGCTAAATCATTTTCAACCTGGTTTTTCTTCTTTGCTAAGCTTAAAATTTTTCGCACCTTGTCAGTGATTTCATCTGTAATGTCACCCGTAATTATCTTTAAATCTAAAATTGAATTGGGATAGTAATCATACATGCCTCTTCCCATTTTTTTGCCAAATAGTTTAAAATAGAATTCATAAAGATTTGAATTCAGTAATCCCAATAAATACTCTAAGGTAATTTTGTCCTTAAATTCGTCTTTTATGATAAGGGCATAAATATCTGCACTGAAATAGCTTTTATTTAAGTCCAGGGCAAACCTGTTTTCACTAGATTTAAAGGGAAAAATTATTTTAGGTTTCTCGAAAAGCCTGCTATCCCTTCCCCATTGGAGATGATACCACTTTCTTATACCTTTTTTACATTCCCTTCTATTTTCCAGTCTATTTCTATACCTTTCAATATATTTAATACTATTAGGGTAATCCCTTTCATTTTCAATAGAATCAGCATATATCAAAAATAGATTTGAATCCTTAACTGTAAATTTTTCTATATCACTATTTTTAATCCAATTTTTAGTTATTTCCCCTTCTACATTGTATTCAGATATATCTTTTTTTGTTAATACAAATGCCTTATCGCAACCAGTAATAATACCTTGAAAGCTTAAGGCTACATCCCTTAAGCTATACTGAGCTTTTCTTTCTATTTTATTATAAATATTGAGTTTTTCTTTAGATACCAATACCCACCTAGCTAGGCTTAAGCTGTTTTGTCTTATTGTGAATCCTTCAAACAAATCTGTTCCCAATAGTTCCTTTAAATCATCTGTATTTGAAAATTTATAATTATCATCTACTAGTTTTTTTACTTGGATTTCGTTATTCATTAACCTTTCTTTTGTGAAAATATATATGGCTGTTGCCACTCCAACATCCTTAAATATTTCAGCACCATAAAAATCAACTATCTCTAAAATCCTTGCATTGTCCCTTAGGTATCCCCTTAACTGGGTTCCTGTTGGACTTTCCATAAAATATCTAGATGTAATTATGCCAGCTACACCCCTAGGACTTAATATCTCTAATATTCTTTTAAAAAAACAATAGGATATATCCGATTTGTCTTTAAACACATCCTCGTATTCTTCTAATAACCACTTTTTGTAATCCATATTCAATTGCTTATGGCCAATATAGGGAGGATTACCTACTACCACATCAAACTTGTTAGACCAAAACTTTACTAAAAGCTCTTCATGATTTTCATAATCTGTTTTATTTTCCCACCTAATTAGGCTATCACAGTTAATTATATTTAAATCATCTACATCAGCTTTTTCACCTTTTGATAATAACATGGCCTTGGTTATTTCTACAGCTAAACTATCCTTATCAGCCCCATAGATACAGTTCTTAATTATGTGATAATGGATGTTTTCTTCTACCCAATAGTCTTTACCTAGGACCTTTATTCTCTTTCCATCTTTTTCTAAGGTATAAACTTCTTCCCCATACATATTTTTTAGATTATGGATTTCTTCTAAAAATTTTTCCTTAAGAGTATCATAGGCAGCTAGTAAAAAATAGCCTGCTCCACAGGAAATATCTATTATTTTTAAAAAAGGCTTATCTAAGACATCAATATTGGCTAAGGTTTTCTCTACGATATATTTTATAATAAATTCCGGCGTATAATACTGGCCTAAGGCCTTTCGCACTTCCTTATCCATACTTTTTTCATATATCTTTCCTAAATTAAGTTTCATATTGTACACCTCTTAAACCATATATAAAAGCACTGATTTACAGTGCCTCTTCTTCTACTTCCCCATCTCTACTAGCTAAGACGCTCCTTATAGCTAAGGTAATTAAAATTATTATACCACCTATTAATGAATATAGGCTTGGCTTTTCACCATAAAAAATGGCAACCCAGATGGGATTTAATATAGGTTCTAAAAACATTATAAGCATTGACTCAAGGGCTTTAAGATGTTTAATGGCTAAAGCATATAGTATATAAGATATACCTAATTGAAAAACCCCTAATAATAGTATGCCAATAATGTTTTGGAGAGTAAAATTTGCTTGAAAAATAAATGGCAATCCTAGGAAAACAGTTATTATATGCCCTAGTAAAGTAGTTTCAACTGGAGAACCGTCCTTCTGAAGCCTCATGCCTATTGTTGATCCTGCCAAGGCTATACCACTTAAGATGGCAACTATATTTCCAGCTAGGGTTCCTCCTCCCATATCTTCTAAGAAAAATAGTACCATTCCTATAGAAACAACTACTATTGATATTCCATCATAAAAACGAATCTTTTCCTTCAATATCCAAACTCCCAATATAGCAACCCAAATAGGAGCTGTAAATTGAAGAACCACTGCATTGGCAGCAGTAGTAAGCTTATTTGCCAATATAAAACCGGTAACCATTAAGGCATAGCAAATACCTCCAATTACTTGAGCTTTTGAAAAGGTAAAGTTGGGCTTTTTAAGATACATCCATACTATGGCAGTGGCGATTATGCCCCTGGAGCCTGCAATGGCCATAGGATGCATATCTATGAATTTTAATAAAATACCTCCAGTACTAAGCAATGCTGCAGCAATTATAGTGTATATAATGGCTTTTACCCTTTCTTTCCTTGTTGAAGTATTTTCCATACCCTCCCTCCCAGCATGACAAAATTAATGACCTAATTTGAGTATAATGGATATTTTAATAATTTACAAGGGAAAACTCTAGGCTAAACCTAGGGTCATTATTTACCACCAAAGTTCAATTTACTGTTGTATACTTCATATTTAAATCTCCCATAAGTTTGCTTGATACAGGCCTGCCACCATAGAATCCCTAACATTAACCATTGTTCTACCCATATCTATAATGGCTCAATAGCTGTTATCAACCTACTAAGCCTACTGGGAAGCCCATGGCATTAGAACCCTCATTGTAATGAAACCCTCCCTGCCCTGACTATTTAGAGGCAGAAGTTGAATTCCACAGTTCCACTCTATCTAGGCAAGTTATCTATAAAGTCAAAATGAATTATTTATTCTATTTACATGTCGTCTAGCAGTGCCTAAGACTATCTTACCTTCTTTTATTGCCTTTTCTTTATAATACATCTCCCTCTTTTTACTTCTTTTGATTATTTTTTCATAAATAAGTATCCTTTATAATTTGAAGTATTGCCTTTTGTGCCAAGAAATGACATAATGTAATAAAAATGACAAAAATTGGAGGTGAGGGCAGTTTCAGGACTGCTATTGTTATGCATGAGAAAAGAAATAAAAGAATTCTAGAAGGATTTTTTGTTAGGATTTTATCTTTTTTAATCTTTTTTAGTATCTTAATTAATCCTATAGCCGCATTTGCAGAAGAAACTAAAGATAGAAGCTTTGCGGAATTAAGGCAGGGATTGGAAGAACTCTTAGAATTAGTAAAGGTTTTAGAAAAGGAAAATCTAAGTTTGAAACAAGAAAACCTAAGACTATTGAAGATAACAGAACAGGGTGTAGCTAAACAAGTGCCTGTTTTATTGTACCACCATTTATATGATGGTGACTTAGATAAGAGTCCATACAAGGGGAATGGGGCTGTTGTTAGTGTAGATAGCTTTAGGGAGCAGATGAAGTACTTGAAAGATAATGGTTTTTACACAGCCACTTTGGAAGACTTAGAAAGGTTTTTAGCAAAAGAAATAGACCTGCCTGCTAAAACAGTTGTCATAACCTTTGATGATGGTTATTATTCCAATATTGAATATGCTTACCCAATTTTAAAAGAATATGGTCAAAAAGCTGCCATATTTGTAGTTGGAAAAGGTGTGGAAAATGCCACAAGTGAAACTAACATGTCTAGTACATTAAGGAGTCTAGGATATGAAGACATAAAAAATACCTCTGATGTATTTGAATTCCACAGCCACACTTATGATTTACATAAACAGATAAATAATATGCCTGCCTTAACTGTATTAAGTAAGGAAGAGATCCTTGTAGACCTGAATAGGATAAAGGAACAGCTAGGAACTAAATATTTGGCATATCCTTTTGGCGGTTATAATGAGAATACTATAGAAGTATTAAAAGAGCTAAATTATAAACTTGCTTTTACTGTAAAAGAAGGATACGCATCTCCCAATAGTGAAAAATATGAAATTCCAAGGATTATTGTTTGGCCATCCACCAATATAGAAAGATTTAAACAAATAGTAAACCCAAGGTAAAATCTTGGCTAACATTGCAGTAAGACAATCCATTAATTTAAGAAAAATAAATAAACCCAGCATTATGCTGGGTTTTTTATGTATCTTAGGAGTAAGTCCGTAAGCCGTGTTCTGTTTTAATGGTCATCTATCTAAGACCTATTGTTGCCAATAGGTTCATGCGACCTACCAACCGAACGATGGCGGGCCACCATCTTTTAAGTTCTAATTTGGTCTTGCTCCGGATGGGGTTTACATAGCCATTTAGTCGCCTAAATGCTGGTGAGCTCTTACCTCACCTTTCCACCCTTGCCAGATAGCCTCAAAATAAATTTCATAGGCTATTTCACTCCAAACCTAGTTTATAAATTAAATTATAAACCAAGTTAAGAGTTCTGGCGGTATATCTCTGTTGCACTATCCTTGGGGTCGCCCCCACTGGACGTTATCCAGCATCCTGCCCTGTGGAGCACGGACTTTCCTCATGCAAATGCACGCGACCATTCGACTTACTCCTAAATAATATAACATAATTAGAATTAAGTTTCAATGGTTAAATCTGGGTTTCTTTACATAATATTCTACCACAGTTTTCACAGAAAACAACTTCACCTTTGTTTAATCTATCTAATAATATCATGGGTACAATCATGTAACATCTATTACAAACTCCATTTTGAGGAACTGATATTCCACTTCCTTTGCTATTCCTTATTGCATAATATTTCTCCAATAAGGCCTTGTTTATGTTGTCTTCTATTGATAAAATTTCTTTTTTTTCATCTTCTATTTTCTCTTTTAATTTTTGTTCTAAGATCTTATATTTCCTTTTTTGTTTAATAATCATTTCCTTATATTTTTGAAGAAAATCTTCTATCTCCAATATCTCCTTTTCTAGAAACTCCATTTCATCCATCAGGGTTAAAGTTTCTGTTTCCTTGTTGCTAAGAATCTCCTTAAGCCTGTCCTTTTCCCTGCTTAAATATTCTAGCTGCTTAATATCTGTAGTTTGTCCGTTATACAAAGTCTTTTCTATTTCTTCAATTCTATAGTTATATTCTACTAAGATATTATTACGTGACTTTAAACTTTTCCTAATTTCATCTCTTTTAATTTTAGCTTTTTCTAGCTTTTCTTCTATAGCCATTATTCTTTTTTCCAAGTCTCTTATCTTTAGCTTGTTTTCTAGTTCTATTAATTCCTTTTCATAGGATTTAAGTAATTCATGGTGAGTCTCTAAACTACTGAGTAGATTAAGTTGTTCCATCTCCTCGCCTCCTAAGGCTAAAATATACCATATGGTGGGCTTGGCTCCTTCCAAATTTCAATATATACATCCTCTATATTCTTTTCTAAGTATTCTTTTACAATTGGCAAGATAATCTTTTCAGTATGATAATGTCCTGCATCTACTATAGTTAGACCCAATTCAGTTCCATACTGTGCATCATGGTATTTTATATCTCCTGTAATGTATATGCAAGCTTCTTTTTTATAGGCATCATATATAAATCCACTGCCACTTCCACCACATAGAGCTACCCTTTTAACTGTCCTATCCATGTCTCCATAAACTATTAAAAATTCTGTATCTAAGCGTTTCTTAATAAAGGTTAAATAATCCTTCAGGCTTTGTTCTTCTATATCACCTACCCTTCCGTATCCATAATCTTCATCTTCTCCCATTTCAAGTGTTTGAGGGTCCCTTAATCCTAATAGTTTTGCCAATTCATCATTTACTCCATTATTAGCCCTATCTAAATTGGTATGGGCATTGTAGACTACTATGTCCTTCTGTATTAGATTGAATAGTAATTTCTCCTTATAGGTGGATGTTGTAATGCTGGTAATAGGCTTAAAAATTATTGGATGATGGGTTATTATCATATGGAAGTCTCCATCTAAGGCCCTGTTATAGACTCTTTCATCCAAGTCTAAGGATATCAGTATCCTTTTAATGTCCTTTTCATCGTTTCCTATTTGAAACCCTGTATTATCCCAATTATCTATTAATTCAGCAGGTGCCCAATTGTTCATTAATTTTATTATTTCCTTAGCCTTCAATCTCTTCTAGTACCCCCTTATAGTCCTTAATTTTAGCAGATATTTCTAAATACCTTTCCTTTGATTTTTCAGTATTAATATCTTTTATCTCCTCTATTATATTTTCTAATTCTCTTAATCTAAACTGAATAAATTCCCTCAGCAAAGGGTGTTTTTTCTTAATTAATAATGGGCTTATTTCATAATAGATTTCTTTCTCAATATATGACTTACCCTTTTTTGCAAATATTATTTCATAATATTTACCATCTTCTTTAACTAATTCTTCCTCTATAATTTCAAAATTGTTATCAACTAGGTATTGCCTCAATTCCTTAGCTGCTACCATAGGTTGTAATATGAAGTTTGCTATGGAGTCAGTTACTTCTTTATTTTTTTCTAAAATATCTCTGATTAGGAGGCCTCCCATTCCTGCAATAATGACTGTATCAACTTCATATGGCTTGATAACCTCTAAACCGTCTCCAAGTCTTGCATCTATTATATGTTCTAGGTTCAATGTCTTTATGTAATCTATTATCTTATCTAGGGAACCCTTTGAAATGTCGGTACCTATTACTTTTTTTGCTATATTATTTTCCACTAAATATACTGGAATATATCCATGGTCAGTGCCAATGTCAGCAACTATTGAGTTCTTAGGTACAAAATTTGCTATGGCTATTAATCTATTAGATAATTTCATCTCTTCCTTCCTTTCTATAGGGATAATTAAAGATTCGCAAGGAGCGAATCTTTAATTATTCTAAGAAATCCTTTAATTTTTTACTTCTGCTTGGATGACGCAACTTTCTTAGGGCCTTAGCTTCTATTTGCCTTATCCTTTCCCTAGTTACATCAAATTCTTTCCCTACTTCTTCCAAGGTCCTAGCTCTACCATCGTCTAGACCGAATCTAAGTCTGAGTACTTTTTGCTCCCTTGGTGTTAAAGTATCTAAGACATCTATTAGCTGTTCTCTCAACATAGTATAGGTAGCTGCCTCTGCAGGTGCCAAAACTTCATCATCAGGAATAAAATCTCCTAAGTGAGAATCTTCTTCCTCACCAATTGGAGTCTCTAAGGATACTGGCTCCTGTGCAATTTTCATAATCTCTCTTACCTTTTCTACTTCCATTCCCATTTCTTTTCCTATTTCTTCAGGTGTTGGATCTCTTCCTAATTCTTGAACTAATTGTCTTTGAATTCTAACCAATTTATTTATTGTCTCAACCATATGGACTGGAATTCTAATAGTTCTTGCTTGGTCCGCTATGGCCCTAGTGATAGCTTGTCGAATCCACCATGTAGCATAGGTACTGAATTTAAAGCCTTTTCTATAGTCAAATTTTTCTACAGCCTTCATAAGGCCCAGATTTCCTTCTTGTATTAGATCAAGGAAAAGCATTCCTCTGCCTACATATCTTTTGGCAATGCTTACAACTAATCTTAAATTTGCTTCAGCTAGTTTTTTCTTTGCTGTTTCGTCACCTTCTTGCATCCTTTTTGCCAACTCAACTTCTTCTTCGCTTGTTAATAGGGGTATTTTCCCAATTTCTTTTAAGTACATCCTTACTGGGTCGTCTACTGTAATACCCCTAGGTACTGACAAATCTTCTTTTGTATCATCCTCTTCCTCATCAACTTTATCAATTTCATCTATGTCTTCGTCTATATCAGCACCTTCCAATAATACATCATCATCCTTGTCACCTACTACATCGATCCCCATGTCTTCAAAGAGCTGATAAATATCTTCTATTTGCTCAGCATCCAACTGAATTTCCTCTAGAGATTCAATTATTTCGCTATATGTTAAAAAACCATCCTTTTTACCTTTTTCAATTAATTTCTTAACAGATTCTATGTTATCCATCTTTGCTTTTCCATTGTCCTTATTTATTTGGTCCACTTAAGTTACCTCCCTTCCTCATGTCTAATGAGGTTTAGTTCTTTGTTCAAGTTTGTTAGCTCCACACATAGTTGAAGAAATTCTTTTTCTTGAAGAGGATCTTTGTTTTGAATTTTCTCCATTTCTTCTATTTTCTCCTTTATCCTATCTCTTTCCTTTTCTAATCTATTAGTTTTTAAAGTAGTTACTAAGTCTTTAATCATCTGTTCTACAGTTTCAGGCAAAAAGTTAATTGGTTTTCTTATTATCTTTTCAATTAATTCCATGTCAAGATTAGGAATATCCATTGCCCTTTCGAAAAGAATATCTTCATCTAAAATCTCATCCTCTATATATAAATCTGATATTATTTTCAAAACTTCTTTACATTCAAAATTCTCAAAATCATCTAAGGAAAGCTCCTGCATAACTTTATCATGGTACTCTTTATTGAAAATCATAAGTCTCAACAAATCCATTTCTGCTCTGAGGTTTGCTGTAGGCAAAGATACTTTTAATGGAGAGATATTTTTCCTTACCACTGTGTTCTGTTGTTTAAACACTCTATTATTATTGCCAAATACTTCCTTCTCTATTGCTTCTTTTGAAATATTCATTTCCCTAGATATTTTATCTATATATACATCTTTTTCAATGGGAGACTTTAATCCCCTAATCACCTTTGCTATTTCCTTAGTAAACCCTATCTTTCCCTCAGTTTCATTAACGTTATATTTATTTTTGTAAAGGAATATTTTGTAATCTACATGGTTATATGCTGATTTTAATTTGCTTTCAAAATCCTCAATAGAATTTTCCTTCAAAAAATCATCTGGATCCTTATAGCCGTCTAAGATAACTATTTTAGGTTCAATATCTAATTTCCTTAGTATTTCTATTGCTTTTAAAGTTGCTTTAATCCCTGCCTTATCTGTGTCATAGCAAATATATACATTTTGTCCATATCTTTTCAACAATTTTCCTTGCTGTTCTGTAAGGGCAGTGCCAAGGCTAGCTACAGCATAGTTTATACCATGATTAAACAGTGAGATAACATCCATATAACCTTCCACTATTATGATTCTTTTCCTATCCGAAAGCTTGCTTACAAGGTTTAATCCATATAGATTATTCCCTTTACTAAAAATATAAGTCTCTTGTGAATTTAGATATTTAGGCATAGAGTCGACTAAGACCCTACCACCAAAGCCTATAACCCTACCCCTAATATCAATTATGGGAAAAATTATTCTATTGCGAAATATGTCATAATACCCATCACCAGTAGATCTTTTTCCAATTAATCCTACTTTTAGAATTTCCTCATCCTTATAGCCCTTGGATTTTAAGTAGTTATATAGGGCACTCCAATTATCTAAAGCATAACCTAAACCAAATTGCTTTATAACCCTGCTGCTAATTTTTCTCCTATACAGATATTCCAGTGCTGCTTTATTTTTTGTTAAATTGCTATAGAAAAACCTAGCAGCAACCCTATTAATTTCATATCCCTTGTTTTTTTCTTCTATATATTTATTATCTATGGATTTTCTCTCCTCTAAGGGGATACCTGCTTTATCAGCTAAAAACTTAACTGCTTCATAAAAGGATAGGTTCTCTCTTTTCATGATGAAGGTTATTACATCTCCTCCTTCACCACATCCAAAACAATGAAAAAATTCCTTTGTTTGGGAAACAGTAAAGGAAGGGGTCTTTTCATGATGAAAAGGACATAAACCTACAAAGTTAGAGCCTGATTTTTTTAAAGGGACATATTCTGAAATAATATCTACTATATCTGAGGCATCTTTGACCTTTTCTATTGTTTCATCATTTATATAAAATGTCATATAATCACCCTGTATCTCACTCACCATGCCTATCTTAACTGTCACTATGATATATATTCGACAAAACTTATAAAAATCCTTCTTTTTTTTAATATTTTTGCCATGGTTTTGGAATAAAAATATTATAATATAGGTTTATTATGAATCTATCGGTAGTCCCTGCAAGGTAATCGCATATTATATCTTCTATGGTAGTATCCATATCTTTATAGATTTCCAGATGTTCCTTTGGTAAGGCATTATTATTTTTTAAATAATAATTGTATAATTGCTCAATTATATATTCTGTCTTTTCTTCTTCTGATTTTGCTTTTTTGCTGAGATAAACGTTTTCAAACATAAAATCTCTCAATGTATTGGTTGCATTGCCTACTTCCTGGCTCATGGCAATAGTATTTTTTTCCATACTATTGTTAATTATATCAAAAATCATATTATTTATTCTTTCTCCATGGCTATTACCTAAGATTTCAATGGCTTCCTTAGGTAGATCTTCTTTTTTTATGACTCCAGCCCTAATGGCATCATCTATATCATGGTTAATATATGCAATCCTATCTGCCAATCTAACAACTTGTCCCTCTAAAGTTTGAGGTTTAGTACTACCTGTATGGTTTCTTATGCCATCCCTAACCTCATAGGTCAAATTTAATCCCCTTTTATCATCCTTTTGTTCCAAAAAATCTACTATCCTTATGGATTGCTCATTATGCTTAAAGCCTTTGGGATTTAAATAGTTTAATACCCTTTCACCCGTGTGGCCAAATGGGGTATGTCCCAAGTCATGGCCTAGGGCAATAGCCTCTACTAAGTCTTCATTTAACCTAAGGGCCCTTGCTAAAGTCCTACCTATTTGAGCCACTTCCAGGGTATGGGTAAGTCTTGTCCTATAATGGTCCCCTTCTGGGGCTATGAAAACCTGAGTTTTATGTTTTAGTCTACGAAATGATTTGGAATGGATTATCCTATCCCTATCTCTTTGAAAATCAGTTCTAACACTGCATTTTTCCTCAGGAAACCTTCTTCCCTTTGAGTTTTGGCTTAAAGCCGCAAATGGAGATAAAAGTTTTTTTTCTATCTCTTCTATCCTCAATCTCATATTCATATATTTACCCCTTTTCAATTAGGTATAAAGTATAACTAATACTTTTGCCTATATTATATATATACAACATAAGTTTTATTAATCCTTCTTTTTGTTGAATATTTTTTTCAATTACAAAAGAAAAAGAAGTGCTAAACTAACACTTCTAATCGAAGACCTTGTCTCCGAAGTTTTCCTTTAAATGGTCTATAATTATCCCTGCAGTTTCCTCTATTGCCTTATGGGATACATCTATTACTAAGCATCCAATTTTTTTCATAATTTCTTTGGAGTATTCCAGCTCCATATTAATTCTATCTATATTGGCATAATTAGCGTTATTGTCTAAACCTAAGGATTTCAATCTTTCCTGCCTAATCTCATTCAGCTTAATAGGATTTGCCACTAAACCTATTACCCTGCGACTGTCCTTTTGAAACAATTCCTTTGGAGGTGGTACTTCAGGGACTAAGGGTACATTGGCTACTTTATAATTCTTATGTGCTAAATACATGCTCAGGGGTGTCTTTGAGGTTCTAGAAATACCAACTAGTACTATATTTGATTTCATTATTCCTCTCGGGTCCTTCCCATCATCGTATTTAACTGCAAATTCTACTGCTTCTACTTTCCTAAAATAATTCTCGTCTAATTTTCTAATTAACCCAGACTCTCTTTTAGGTTGAAACTGTAATACTGAAGACATGGCATCTAAGGCTGGTGTCATTAAGTCTACAGTAGGAATATTGTATTCCCTGCCTAAATCTTCTATAAATTTCTTCAATCTCTCTATTACAATGGTGAAAATAATTACACTGGGCTCTTTTCTAGCCTCATTAAACACTTCTATTATTTGTTCTTCCTCAGTAATAAAAGGAAATCTCCTAACATGATACTTGACTGAATTAAATTGACTTAAAGCAGCACGGGCCAATAATTCTCCAGTTTCACCTATAGAGTCTGATAGTACATATACAGTTAAAGAGTTTTTCATCCATTTCCCCCCTTTATTCATCTCTTCCTAGTTCTACAAATAATCTAGTAATAGTTGTCTTAGTAACTCTGCCAATTACCTTATAGCCCTTTCCTTCATCGTCTTCTTCTACAACAGGCAGGCTATCTATTTCATGGTCAATTAACTTAATTGCAGCCTCTAAAACATCGTCATCGTCTTTGATGTAGACAACATTTGGCATTCTAGTCATTATCATCCCAATTGGCATTTTATTTAAATCTACACCTCCTATGGCAGATTTAATGAAATCCTTCCTCGATACTACTCCTGACAAAAATCCATTGTTTGTAACAAAGATAGAACCTACATCTTCTAAAAACATTAAAACAATGGAATCATAGATACTAGTAGATTCATCTACAACGACGGGAACAGATTTAACTTCAGATACTTTTATATTTCTGATTTTTTCTGATATAAATGAAAGTTTAGTTTTGCCTGTATAAAAATATCCAACCTTTGGTCTAGCATCTAGGATGCCTGCCATAGTTAAAATAGCTAAATCTGGTCGTAAAGTTGCCCTAGTTAGGTTTAACTTATTTGCTATAGCCTCTGATGTAATGGGTTGATTCTTTTTGACTATTTCTATAATCTTTTCTTGTCTCTCATTTAATTGAATAGTAAACTCCCCCTAACATTTAGGCTTTGATAATTTAAGTAGTATCTATTTATTTACAATCTTTGACAAATCACAAATTCTAATCATCATATTGTAGATCTTTCTAAGCAATCCCAATCTATTATTTCTTATTTTTTCATCCTCTACCATTACCATAACCTTATCAAAGAAATTGTCAATAGGATCCTTTAGAGTTACTAAATTATCTAAAGCTTTGTCATATTCTTTTTTACTAATGAAATTGTCTATCTTTTCTTCTATGTTATTGAAAGCCTCAAATAGGTCAAACTCGTCTTCACTTAGCAAATCCCTTTGTACTTCATCAGAAACTGCTTTCTCTGCCAAATTAGCAACCCTATTAAAAGCAGTTAATATTTCAGTTAAACCTTCTTTTTTCAGCCATTCATAAAGCTTATTTGCCCTAATCTTCATATCGTAAATGTCATCGATATTTGAAGCTAAGACTGCATCTACTATATCATATCTAATACCCATATCGATGAACATACTTCTGATTCTACCTCTGAAAAATTCCTCAATTTCTTCTTTTACCTTGTCATAATCAAAGGCTAAGCCATTTACCTCTACATAGATATAAAGGGCTGTTTCTATAAGTTCTTTAATAGATATATTTAGCTTCTTATCTATTATTATATTTATTACCCCTAGGGCTTGCCTTCTTAGGCCAAAGGGGTCCTGTGAACCAGTAGGATGTATACCTATGGCGAATAGCCCAGCAATTGAGTCCATTTTATCAGCAATGCTTAGAACTGATCCAGCAGTAGTTGTTGGTAAATCATCACCAGAAAATCTAGGTAAATATTGTTCAAAGATAGCCAAGCTTACAATCTCATTTTCTCCTGAATGGCGAGCATATTCCATACCCATTTTACCCTGTAGTTCTGTAAACTCTGTTACCATCTTGGTCGTTAAATCTGCCTTAGATAAATATCCTGCTCTTTCTATGTTCCTTTCTGTTTCCTCTCCTACTTCTAAATATTCTCCAATTTTCATAGCTAGTTTTTGTATCCTTTTAGTTTTATCATACATTGTGCCTAGTTTTTCTTGGAAGACTATTTTATGAAGTTCTTCTACATATGATTCTAAGGGTTTTTCTATATCTTCCAAATAGAAAAATTTAGCGTCTTCTAACCTTGCTCCTAGAACCTTTTCGTTCCCTTTTATTACCGTTTCTATAAAGTCTTTGTTTCCATTTCTCACAGTGATGAAATATGGAAGCAACCTATTTTTATCATCGAAAACAGGGAAAAATCTTAAATGTTCCTTCATTGGAGTTATGACGACATCAGGAGGTAAGGATAGGTATTCCTCTTTTATTCTACCGATAATTGGAGTTGGATATTCAACTATGTTTGTAACCTCATCTAAAAGCTTTTCATCCTTTTGGATATTTCCTCCTCTTTCTTTTGCCAGTTTTTCAGAACCATATTTGATTATCTCTTTTCTTTCCTCTTGGTCCACTATGACAAAGTTTTCCCTTAGAATTTCAACATAATCATCTACTTTTTCTACGACAATATGGTTACTGCCTAAGAACCTATGTCCCTTAGTTATATTAGAAACTTGAATGCCTTCCAAATCAAAAGGTATTACTTTATCATCTAGCAAGGATACTATCCACCTAATGGGCCTTGCGAACCTTAGGTTTTTTCCCCCCCATTTCATAGATTTAGGGAAATTAATGCCCCTAATTACCTTAGGCATATTTTCACTTAGTATTTCCTCTATGGTTTTTCCCTTCTTTGTTTTTCTTGCAAAAACATAATCTACACCATTATGCTCATCTACATAAATTGAAGAAATATCAATGCCTTGGCCTCTCATAAATCCTAGCAAGGCCTTAGTTGGTTTTTCTTCTTCATCAAAGGCGATTTTTTTTGCTGGCCCTTTAACTATTTCCTCCATGTCCTCTTGTCTTTCATCTAGACCTTCTATTATCATAGTCAATCTTCTTGGCGTAGAATAAGCACTTACCTTTTCATATTTTATTCTTTCCTCAGCCAATATGTTCATGGTATTCTCTTTTAATTGATCTAGGGCATCACCTATAAATCTTGCAGGTAATTCTTCTACTCCTATCTCTAGCAAATATTTCTTACTCATTATTGACCCTCCCTTTTCAATAGAGGATAATCCATTTCTTCTCTTTGTTCTAAATACTTAGCTGCAACTAATCTGGCTAATTGTCTAACCCGTCCTATATAGTTTGTTCTCTCTGATACAGATACTGCTCCTCTGGCATCTAAGATATTAAAGGTATGGGAACATTTTAGAACATAGTCATAGCTTGGTAATACAAGGCCATCATCTAAGATCTTTTTAACTTCCTCTTCATAGGTATTAAATAAGCCTTTTAATGTGTCTATATCTGCCTTTTCAAAACTATAAACTGAATGCTCATATTCAGCTTTTTTAAAGATGTCTCCATATGTTATGTCTTTATTCCATTTTATATCGAAAATATTGTCCACATCTTGTAAGTACATGGCAATTCTCTCTAAGCCATAGGTTAATTCTGCAGACTCTATTTCACAGTTTATACTACCTACTTGTTGAAAATATGTGAATTGTGTAATTTCCATACCATCTAACCATACTTCCCAACCTAAGCCCCAGGCACCAAGGGTTGGAGCTTCCCAATTGTCTTCAACGAATCTAATATCATGCTTTAAGGGATCTATCCCAATGGCTTTTAAACTATCCAGGTACAAATCCTGTATATCATCTGGGGAGGGTTTTAATATTACTTGTAGCTGATGGTGCTGGTAAACCCTATGAGGATTTTCCCCATATCTAGCATCTGCAGGCCTTCTTGAAGGTTCTACATAAACAACCTTCCAAGGCTCTGGTCCCAAGGCTTTAAGAAAAGTATAAGGACTCATGGTACCTGCACCCTTTTCTATATCGTAAGGTTCTAATATTATGCAACCTTTGTTTCCCCAATAGTCCAGTAATTTCAACATTAAATCCTGGAAATACATAAAATAACCTCCTCTTTCAATTAATAAAAAAGTTTCTATCTAATGATTATTAATTAAGGTAGCTTTTCTTGTAATTCATTGGCAGCAAGTTCTTAAATGTAATAATTGATATGTAGAATTTTCCTATTGTTTATAACAAAAAAACCTACTCATCCCCATAGGGACGAAAGGTTAACTTCCGCGGTTCCACCCTATTTAACACCTACAAAAGGTGTTCACTTTAAAAAAAATACTCCGAAGGGCCTTTCCTCAATAGTAATTATATCTAGATCCCATCATCCTAGACTCTCTTAAACAATCACTATTGATACTTCTTCGTCATCGTATATCAGTGTGCAATTCTACGAATAATAATTTAACAAAAAAGTTTTTCATTGTCAAGTATTTAAGTTGACTCTAAGGCTTTGATGAAATTCAAAGTATTTAGCTTGTTTCTATCTATATTATAAAGTATATGTTGCACTATTATATAGTGGATTTTTTTAATAGTTTCATCGGGAAGTTTAACTTTATGAATCCTGTCTAAGGGGATGTATAATAATTCATTTATACCTCTATATAAGTTGTCATCTAAATAAATACTAGAAGAGTCGTAGCTGGAACAGTTATAACAGATGATGCCTCCTTCCTTGGGACTATATCTTATATTTTTAACATTTTTATTACCACATAATACACATCTGTCCAATAAAGGCCTATATCCTAAAAAAGAAATGAATTTTAACTCATAAGCTGTTATAAATTTTAGAAAGTCCTTATCCATACCAGATAATAATTTTAAGCCCTTTAATAAAAGCATAAAGATTTTTGGATTTTCTTGTCCTTCTTCCATGGATTTTTCAATTAACTCCAGCATATATTGGCCATAAACGACCCTTTCTATTTTTTCTCTTATGGAATAGAAAGAATCAATAATATCTGCTTGATTAATGTAATAGAAATTTTTTCCCTTGTATAATTGGTACTCGTTATAAGAAAACGGTTGAGTATTGGCTATTATCTGAGACTTAGGCCTATAAGCCCCCCTTGCCATGGCCGTTATCTTTCCATGTTTTTTTGTGTAGATACTAAGGATCTTGCTAGTATCCTTATATCTCATTTCCTTTAAAACTATTCCTTCTGTTTTTAACATAATCCTCTCCTAATACTTGTAACCAAAATATCTAACTTTGTTTTCCTTTTCTCTCCAGTTCTTTTCTACTTTTACCCACAGTTGAAGATTTACTTGACTTCCTAAAAGGGCCTCTATTTCTATTCTGGCACTCTTTCCTATTTCCTTTAACATACTACCTCCTTTCCCAATAACAATGCCTTTATGGGATTCCTTTTCACAATATATATTGGCAAATACGTCTATAATCTCCTTACCTTCCCTCTTCTTAATACTCTGGATTTCAACAAATATACCATGAGGTACTTCTTCATCTAAATTAAGTAATGCCTTTTCCCTTATTATCTCTGCAATAATAAACCTTTCAGGCTGATCTGTTATCATATCTTCTGGGAAATATTGGGGCCCCTCTGGTAGTCTGCTCTTTAAAACCTCTATATATTTGTGGACATTATCGTTGTTTAGTGCAGATAGGGGTATTATTTCTTCAAATAAATTTAATCTACTATACTTATCTACTAATTGTAATAATTCATCCTTTTCTAATTTATCTATCTTATTTATTACTAATACAATGGGAGTGGAAATTTTTCTTAAATCCTCGATTATCATATTGTCCATAGGTCCAATTTCCATACTATCATCTACCATAAAAGTAACTATGTCTACTTCCTCTAAGGTGCTCTTGGACACCTTTAACATATATTCTCCAAGTTTATTCCTTGGATTTTGTATTCCCGGTGTGTCAAGAAATACGATTTGGCAATTTTCTTCTGTATATACCATTTGTATTTTATTCCTAGTTGTTTGAGGCTTATCTGATATAATTGAAATTTTCTCACCAATTATTCTATTAAGCAAAGTTGATTTACCTACATTTGGTCTGCCTACAATAGTTACAAATCCAGATCTATACATCTTCTTCACTCCTACTATTTTCTAAATCTTCTGGGCCAAAACTATAAGGTAATAAATCTTCTAACTTATGTTCCCTATAATCATCTTCAGAATTGGCGACGATTATAGTAGCATCCTTCCCAAACTCTCTAATTACTTGTCTACAAACTCCGCAGGGATATGTAAAATCACTATCTCCAACTACTGCTATTGCCTTTATCTTCTTATGACCCTCAGAAATAGCCTTAAATATGGCAGTTCTCTCAGCACAGATGGTAGGAGAATAGGAAGAAATTTCTATATTGCAGCCGGTAAAAACCTTACCATCATCTGTGATTAAGGCTGCGCCTACACGGAAATTTGAATATGGAACATGGGCCTTTTTCTTGGCTTCTAAGGCTTTTTTGATTAAATCTCTATTATCCATAAATACCTCCCTGTTTACAATTTACAAGTTCAACTACATAGGAATTTATTCTATTATTATTTCTGTTTTTGGCTCTACCACTTGAATCCATGTGATTCCAGGATTTAGTATAATTTCATTTCCTCCTAAATCATAAAATATAGTTTTTCCTTCTCTAGATTTTTTTACCCATTTCACATCTATAACTTTCCCATTGCTTATATATTTTCCATTTCCTTCTCCTACTAATTGAATATCTAGCCTGCCCTCATTATCTATTACTCTAGTTTTTGCTTCTTGAATTATAATGTTCTTGGCTATAATAGGACTTTCATCACTTTCATCTATATGTAATTTCCCATCTTTATATCTTGTATAAACTTTCTTATCCTTATCATAAATATATTCAGTATTATTGTCCTTCCTATAATTTATTATAACCTTATTGGCAACACTACCTTCCATATCTATTTCATCTTCATGGAATTTAAAGGGTGTAAATTCCCCTATCATCCTATATTTTCTTTCTGCTTGAGTTGCCCTAATGGCTTCCATACTGGAGTATAGATTATGGGGCATTTTCTTATGGGATTTTCTCCAAAAAACCTTATTTGAACTACTTAATCCATCTATATCAGCTATTTTTAAGTCCTTCACATCTTTCATGGCTTGATTGCTGCCCCCTACCCTTACATATACAGCATCATATTCTAAGACTGTAGTTACAAAATAGGGCCTAGCGCTCCTAATTGGTCCTATAGATGGAGGATCATTTATTAAGTATATACCCATATATCTTGTATAGGGAGCTTCTACTAAGAACTCATAGACTATTTCAGCATCTTTAAGCCCTGATTGCCACCTAGCCCTAGGATGATTATCGAACATAACTGCCACTGGTCTGCGATTTACCCTTTCTTCCTCTACATATATTCCACTTAATGGTGATGGTATACCAACTTTTTCAGGTATTTCTTCCTCTATATTTTCTTCTTCCTCCTCTACAATAACTGTTGGTTCTTCTACTATTACAGGTTCTTCCTCTACTTCCTTTTTACAGCTACTAAGGAGTAGTGCTATAAATATTGCTATTAATATTATTTTAATCTTCAGTTTCATTTTTCTCCCCCTTATCCTATGACTTTAAATATAATAATGCCTACTAAGATGCCTATAATAGCACCAAAGAAGACTTCAATGAAAGTATGTATCTTTCCTTCAATTCTACTTTCTCCTACTAATATTGCCAAAGCAAAAGTTAAAGTAGTCACTAAGGTATTTTTGGCTAGTAATGATACTATGGTGGCTATACAAAAAGCTACTGAAGAATGTCCACTGACAACTCCACCTTGAAAATGGGTACCTTTCCCTTTATAAAATAATGCCTTTAAGCCTACGGTTAAAAGAATTACTACAATTAATGCCACAAAGGTCAAATGGGTAGATGAATTTGTAATTTTAATCAATAAAAAATCAGCATAAGAGCTTAGTCTATCGAAAAAGAGCAGGTAGCCCACTACAATGGAATTTATGGCTGCAATGAGTACTGCTCCCGCAGAAATATCCTTTGCCAATTTTGCCAGGGGATGATACTTATCTGTAATTAAATCTACAACCTTTTCTATGGCTGTGTTAAATAGCTCAGCTACAATTACTAGAGATATGGCAAAGATAAGGATTAGGAGTTCTGTTCTAGAAAAATCAAAAAATAGACTTAATATTACAACGATAATTGCTAAAAGATAATGGATTCGCATATTTTTTTCGGTTTTAAGGGCTGATATAATTCCATTGACAGCATAGTTAAAACTGTCAATTAGAGATTTTCTCATCATCATTCTCCTTTAAATCTTTAAATATGCCTAGCCTTTTCATTATTTCCTTTTCTCTTCGCCTCATAACTAATTTTTCTTCTTCAGCTTCATGGTCATATCCCAAGAGATGTAACATGGAATGGGCAGTCAAATAGGCAATTTCTCTTTCTAAGGAGTGTCCAAAATCTTGGGATTGCTCTAAGGCTTTTTCAAGTGAAATAATGATATCTCCTAAGAGTTTTGGTCCATCTGTAAATAGGGTATCTCCAAGAGGAAAGGACAAAACATCAGTCTCCCTATCTATTCCCCTATATTCCCTATTCAATACCCTTATTTCTTGATTATCAACAAAGGATATGCTGATTTCACAGTTTAATGATTCTTCTTCCAGCAACAATACTTCTTTAATAGTTTTTTCTATTAATTCATAAATACTATCATCTAATACTATTTTGTCCTGCCTATTATCGATATATATTTCCATATTTAAGCCTCCGATTTTTCTTCTGTTTTAGGATATTCGATTCTATCATGGTAAATTCCAGTTAAGACTTTTACAAAGGAATTGATGATGACTTCTATTTCCTTCAAAGTTATATCACATTCATCTAGCTGACCATCCTTCAATTTCCCTTGTACAACCTTTCTTACCATATCTTCAATCTTTTCTTTATCTATATCCTTCATACTCCTAACTGCTGCCTCTGCAGAATCTGCCAACATGACTATGGCAGCTTCCTTAGATTGGGGCTTTTTCCCCTTATACCTAAATTCATCTTTTGAAATATTAATATCCTCATTTAATTCCTTAGCTTTATGATAAAAATATGCTACAAAGGTATCTCCATGGTGTTGTTCTATAATGTCTAGTATTTCCTTTGGCAGTTTTTCTTCCTTGCCCAAACTTACTCCATCAGTGGTATGGGATGTAATTATGGCTGTACTCTGCATAGGTTGTAATTTATCATGGGGATTTTCCATACCAAATTGATTTTCTGCAAAGTAAAAAGGTCTATTTAATTTTCCTATATCATGATAATATGCTCCTACCCTTGCCAATAAGGGGTTTGCTGCTACCGACTCTGCCGCAGATTCAGCTAGATTACCTACAAGAATACTATGGTGATAAGTGCCAGGAGCTTCTAATAATAGTCTTTTTAGCAGTGGTTGATTGGGATTGGATAATTCCAGTAATTTAACAGTAGTCAATACGGAAAATACATTTTCCCAAATAGGTAAGGAACCCAAAGCCAAAACAGACGAGATAACTCCATTTAAAAAGCTATACCCTCCTTGTGAAAAGGACTCTATACCTCCTACATTTAATGCTAAGCCATAGGATGTTAGGCTTAGTATATTGACAACTCCTATTACAAATCCACTTATTAAAATATTATATCTCTGATCCTGTTTGACTGCCAATAGGGAAGCAATACTACCAGAAACAATGTACATGGTGGAAATGCTTCCATCAAGTTTTAGAAGAAAACCTAAGTAAAAGGATAGGAAAATATTAATTACAAAACCTAACCTTGGGTCAATTAATATGGATATTAACAAGGCTGCTGTTCCTATGGGCATTATATAGGGTGAGATCTTATACATTTCTTTGCTAATCAAAATAACTGCTAAGGTAATAATTAAGACAATTAACAACCTATTATTGTTTAGTATTTCCTTATTGTAATAATAGATATAACCAAAAATAATGGCCAATATTAAAGAAATTAAAATGACTATACCTAATGTGGTTACCACTGGTATTTTATTATCTTCCTTTAAGAGACCTGACTCTCTTATTAAATGCAATTCCCTTTCTCCAATCAATGAACCTTGTGAAGCAATAATCTCATTTTCCTTGAGGATGACAGTTTCTACTTTATCAGCAGCTTCTTTTTGTTTTCTTTGGGTTTCTGCTGTGTCTATAAATTCATTAGGTTCAATGGTAGCTAGCATTAGGGCAAGTCCCAACTGTTTCTCTGCATCAGTCATATCCAGAGATTGGAAGGTGCTCTCCAGGTTGTTTTTCTCGTATTCTAAATCAGCTTCCCTAATACCATTTCCCATGATCTGATTTATCAAGTCGAATAAATTATTTTCTAGACTGTTAAGGGTCTTATAATCCATCCTTAAGGCAATTAAAATTTCATTATTAGTCAATCCTAGACTTTGGCTTTCCATTAATTGTTCTGCTTTTCTACTTATGCTTAAATTTTCAATGGCCTTTATATCCCTTGTTGTATCTAAAAAATCCTTTATTTTGTTTTTCATAGACATTTGGACAGATGGGTAGATTCTATACCTTGGTTCTACTTTCTCTGCTGCTTCTTTTTTTAATTTTTCAGTGGTATAAATATCTTCTAAATCCTTGGTAGCCCTAATATCAATTGGTGCTATATCCCCCAATTTTAAATCTAATTTATCCATCTCTATTTTATAAATAGTTATAAAAAAAAGGGTTGCTGTAAAGACTACAAGCAGTATCCCGTTATAGAATCTTCTATTTTCTTTTAAAAATCTCCCCTTATTTGCCATAGGTATCCTCCTTAGGTTAACCTTGTGTGCTTTCATATTTATCATAGGCTTCTATTATTCTTTGGACTAGTGGATGTCTAACTATATCATGTTTTGAAAGGTATATAAAATCAATACCTTTTACATTGTCTAAGATTTTTGTAATAGTTTTTAGTCCCGACTCCTTTCCCTTTGACAAATCGATTTGAGTAATATCACCGGTGATTATTGCCTTGGAGCCAAAACCTAATCTGGTTAAGAACATCTTCATCTGTTCATTGGTGGTGTTTTGAGCCTCATCTAAGATAATATAAGATGAGTCTAAGGTTCTTCCCCTCATATAAGCAAGTGGTGCCACTTCAATTAAGCCTTTTTCTATATATCTATTGTAACTTTCTGCCCCAAGTATATCAAATAAGGCATCGTAGATTGGTCTTAGATATGGATCTACCTTTTCCTGCAAATCTCCAGGTAAAAATCCTAAGCTTTCTCCTGCTTCAACTGCTGGCCTAGTAAGTATAAGCCTATTGACTTCCTTATTTTTTAAAGCTTGTACTGCCATGGCCATGGCTAAATATGTCTTTCCTGTACCAGCAGGCCCAATGCAGAAAACGATGTCATTTTTTCTAATTGCATCTAAATACCTTTTCTGCCCTATGGTCTTTGGCTTAATGCTTTTACCTGAAGCTGTTACGCAAACAACTTCTTTCAAAAGCTCCTTTACATATTCTTCTTTACCATTTAATAGAAGTTGAATGGAATACCTTAAATCTTGCTTATCTAATTTCTTTTGGGTTTTGATTATTTCAATTAAATTATAAATTAATTTCTTCCCAAGATCTATAGCAATCTCTTCTCCATATAATTTGATTTCCCCATTCCTTATATGGATATCAACACCTAATTCTTCTTTGATTATATCAATATTTTCATCAAAATCTCCGAAGATTTCTCTAAGTATCTGTGTGTTTTCAATTAATATAGAATTGTCATGTAAGTTATCTTGCAAATCTAATCCTCCCTGTTATTTATAATTTGTTTTTTTCCTATATCTTCTATTGTTTCTATTATAACCTGGGTTGTCAATATATTGTCATCTATTTGATGCCTTATATTTTTTGACTGTATTTGGGCCTTAGGTGGTAGCTCCTTATTTATCTCCTTAGTAGCTGCAATTTGATTTGCATTTTTTAAATAATCTATATTTTGTTTAACTTCTCTTAATTCAACTTCCCTATATTCATGGTTTACTATTTTTATTGGAAAATCAATGTCATATTTTTCTAAGTTTATGATGCTTTTCTCTTCGACAAATTCCCTATAGTTTTCAAAGGGAATCTCACCTTTCATAAATTGAATCCCCTTATCCCCAATCTTTATTCCTTTTTGGGTAAAAACCCTCCCTGTAAATTTCTCTTCATTTTTAACAATAGGTTCTCTAACAATACTACTATATCTAGTAAGGGCTAAGACTTCCCCTTCTGCATGAACTAATAAGGTTTCTCCACCCAATTCACTGGTAATTATACCTGAAATAAGTATTTCTCCGGGATTTACTACCTTTCCCTTTTCCACCACTGCTTTTCCATTTTTAGGCACTACTTTTACTATTACTCCCTTCTTCTTGGCTACAATATGGCAAGGATAATTCTTATCTACCATTTCTGGCGGCAAATCCTGTTCCTTTACTTCTATGGTCAACTTAGTCCCCTTAATGTTTACAGAAACAAAGGAAAAATAATCGTAGTTTTCTAATAGGAGGTCCTTAATACTTTCCTTATCTAAACTATATTTTATTTTTCCTGTAGTTATATTATTGCTTTTTAATAAGGATATTATTTCTTCCCTCGGAGTTTGCTCATTACCAATTATGTCTATTTTCCATATGATAGAGGATAGAAAAAAGATGATTGTCCAAAACAATAAAAAACCTGCTGCCCACATTTTTCTTTCTTTTAGCTTCATAAGCAAAAAAGGAAATCCAGTTTTTCCTATGATTTCTACTCTGCAGCCTACTTTTTTCACTATCTTTTTTAATTCTTTGAAACCCCTGGTAGTAGACTTCATCTCTAAGACTATATTGTTAATTCTTTTTACATCCCATAGATATATATCATGATTGGCAGCTAAATTTAATAATCTCTCAAGGGTCAACCCCTCAACCCTTATAATAACATATCCTTTAAAATAATTCCATATTTTTATAGCTAGCATATCCACACTCCCTAGCTTATAATTTCAATATTTTTTATTTTCCCAACAATTATTATTTCCTCGGAAAGTATTGTTTTTATCTCCAAATCTTCCCCTGTTATTTTAAATACTCCATTTTTTGTATTAATTCTAATGGTTTCCCGGGAATATTCAATAATCCCCTTATGATTTAACAAAGAGGCCTCCTTATCACCTATAAGCGTTAATTTTGGTAAATCCATTATTATATCTCTAGGTAATTCAAATGCTTCAGAGATATTATACTTCAGATTCTCTATCTTCTTTTTCATCCCAACCCCTCCAATAAATTCTATGCCCCTTAAATATAGACTATACCAATGAAAAAGAAGCCTGGAAAAATTACAGGCTTCTTCTCTGATTTTGTAAACTTTTTGGCTTAGATAATATTTCTGAAAATATTATCCCTTTTACAAGATCTTTCTTGGGATCTATTTTAGACTCTTGTGTGTTTAATACTTTAACTTCACTTTTACCTATTTTTTCTGCTTCTGCCCTAATTGAATCATTAGTTTCACTGGCACTAACAACTGAAGTATCAGGGCGCCTATTTAATTCCACAACAGTTTTAGGCTGGGTTTCTACCCTTTCCCTAGTAATCTCTCTTTGTCTTGACCTTTGTCTTTGTCTTTCTTTTTCTATTTCTTCCTCTAGAATCCTTCTTAAATCTGCAAGTGGCCTAGATTTAGGAGACTGGCCCTTATTTAATTCTCTTTGCCTTTTTTCCATAGCCATATCTATCTTCTTCTTATCTTTGAGGGATTTAAGTATTATGTCTATTATTATGATGAATATAAAGAACAGTATGGGTCTGGGCATAAAATCCCTCCTTAATCTTCTTTCTTGTCTTCTTCAACTATCTTAGATATGGCTGACCTCATATCTGTATCTGCCAATAAATTTCTCATATTATAATAATCCATTACCCCAAGTTTTCCTTCCTTTAGAGCCTGGGCCAATGCCAATGGAACTTCTGCTTCTGCTTCGACTACCTTGGCTTTCATGGCTTGAACCTCTGCCCTCATTTCTTGTTCTCTTGCTACTGCCATAGCTCTTCTTTCCTCTGCCTTGGCCTGAGCTATTCTCTTTTCTGCCTCAGCTTGATCCATAGTTAGTTTTGCACCTATATTTCTTCCCACATCAACATCTGCTATATCTATGGATAGGATTTCATATGCAGTTCCAGAATCTAATCCCTTATCCAAGACTGTCTTTGATATACTATCTGGGTTTTCCAACACATCCTTATGGGATTCAGAACTACCTACTGTAGTTACAATACCTTCTCCAACTCTTGCTATGATAGTTTCTTCTCCTGCTCCTCCAACTAACCTATCAATGTTGGCTCTTACTGTAACCCTTGCCTTAACTATTACCTCTATACCGTCTTTAGCAACTGCTGCTATTTGAGGAGTTTCTATAACCTTCGGATTAACAGATACTTGTACTGCTTCCAATACATTTCTACCTGCTAAGTCTATAGCTGCAGCCCTTTCAAATACTAGAGGTATATTTGCTCTTTGGGCAGCTATTAAAGCATCGACTAAGGTATTTACATTCCCTCCAGCTAGATAATGGGCTTCCAGTTCATTGATTTTTAATTCCAGACCTGCCTTAGTTGCCTTAATCATTGGATTAACAATCCTAGATGGGGCAACTCTTCTTAGTCTCATACCTATTAAGGTTGACATGGAGATCTTTACTCCTGAGAAAAAAGCTGTTACCCATAATCCTACTGGTATAAATGTGAAGAAAAGTATTACAAGGATAACAATTAATAGGGCTAAGCCTACTGGTACAAAAAATGGCATATTACAACCTCCTTACAAATAATTTTGAGCCTTCTACCCTTACTACTTTTATTGGCATATCCTTTGGAATGAAAGCTCCGTCAGATAATGCGTCTAATTTTTCACCATCTATTTCAATAAACCCAGCAGGGCGAAGTTCCGTAATAGATTTTCCTTCTTTATTTAGATAGTCTATTGGGGAGTCTACACTTAAATACCCCTCCTCAGCCTTATGTGATGTATCTAATACGATTTTATTCAACAATTTACTCTTAAATCCCATTTTAATGAGAACTATAGTGACTATTGTTGTCAACAGTATGGCCACACTTAAAGACAATATGGCAATCTTTATAGAATCCATGGCAAGGACAGTACCTATGGCTACTAAAATTATTCCGCTAATACCAGGAAGACCAAAGCCTGGTATCATTACCTCTATAACCAATAGTATGAGTCCTGTAACAAATAATATTAAAGATGTCCAATGGGAATTTCCTGCTAAAATATTGCCTCCAAAGTATAAGCCAAAACCTATGATGCTAAGGGTACCACCTACGCCAAAGCCTGGAGTCAGTATTTCAATGACCAAGCCAACGAATCCTAAGGTAAGCAACAAGCTGCTTATATATGGATTAGAAATATATTTTGCTAGCTTGACCTGCAAGCTTTCTTCTACAACATTTATATTTACATTTCCCAAATCAAGGAACTTAAGTATTTCATCATAACTGTCAGCTGCCAGATCTGCTATACCATATTCTATTGCTTCGAAAGAAGTTAAATTCAACAACTTGCCCTTGCCTACTAGGCCATCTATTTCAATATCCTTATCCGCCATAGCCTCGATTATTTCTGGGTCCCTATTTCTATATTGGGCTGTGTCCCTTAACATACTTCTCCACATTGAAAGGATTTTTTCTGTATTGGGATCTGTTTCAGCTGAACCAATAGTGGCAGTCTTAGATACTACAACTTTATCTGCTGCAATAGTTATTAGTACACCAGCAGATTCTGCCTTATTATTTACATAGGATATGGTGGGAACAGGTGAAGAAATGATTAAGTTCTTTATCTTTTCAGCCTCTACTATTAGGCCTCCATAGGTATCTATTTCAAAGATAATGGCTTTAGGATTTTCCTTAATTATCTTATCCATAGTATGATTTAGAAAATTATAAGTTGCACGGTTAATCTGTCCCTTTACTGGAATGACATAAACATCATTGGTATCAGCAAAGCTTATACTCGACAGTACTAAGATTATAAGCAAAAGAAGTATTCCGATAAATTTCTTTTTCATTTATGCACCTCCCTATTCTATGTACTGCTAGATTATGAGCAGCTTTTATATTATACTATTACCCATTTATTTGCAAAATTAATAACAATAATCAAAAATAAAAAAAAA
>ERZ773359.646-NODE-646-length-49794-cov-17.473250_pt1 | contig 49794 bp, 45 predicted proteins | sample MGYA00374955_ERZ773359 | MGnify/ENA primary metagenome ERZ773359 (study PRJEB29098, sample SAMN04486028) | biogas fermenter metagenome | study: EMG produced TPA metagenomics assembly of the Biogas fermentation microbial communities from Germany - Plant 4 DNA1...
GGATCGGCTACCCGCCGCCTTTTTGAGAAGGCCCTCTCAAAGATAGGTGTGCAATATTCCGATTTTGCCGGGATTATATACATGGACAGCCTGGAGGCGATAAAGCAGGGCGTGCGCTGCGGGCTCGGAATCTCGCTGGTGTCCTGGCTGTCGGCCGAAGATTATTTCAGGGCCGGCCTGGTAAGCGTTTATCAACCCGCCGGCCTTGATTTGACCCGCCGCCTTTACCTGATCCGGCACCACCGGAGGATTCTCAGCCGTGCGGCTGACGTGCTGTACAAGTTTGTTCTGGGATACCCTGGAGCCGGCACTTGATTAAATTCCCCTGCTGCTATATAATGGGCTCAAGAGGAACGCAGGACCGGGGTTCGGGTTGCCGGAACGGTGGACAGGCTCCGGTTTAGAGGCAACAACATGGACCTTCGATCCGCGGCTTCTAAAGCAGATGCCATGAGCCGTGGACGGTAGGGTATAACTGGAAACGGTTATGCCTCCCAGAGTGGAAAGAAGGTTTAAGATGCAAAATTATCAGCAATATCTATCACCGATTCCACGATGGGATGCGGTGATTTTATTTTCAGGGGGTGATTAGGGACGTCCTTAAATATATATCTATTTAATGTGCTGGGCGGCACTTAATTAAAAGGAAAGAATTTAAGAGAGGGAGTTGAGAGAAATGTTTGATAAGAGAAATTTGAAGCTTCTTGGCCTGCTGATGGCCCTGGTCCTGGCTGCCGGGCTGCTGGCAGTTGGGTGTGCCCCGAAGGAGGAGGAGCCCGGCGGGGAAGCCGGCGGTGAAATTATCCTGGCCACAACTACCAGTACATACGATTCCGGATTGCTTGATTACTTGCACCCTATTTTCAAAGAGAAGACCGGGATTGAAGTGAAGGTAATTTCGCAGGGAACCGGCCAGGCTCTTGAAACCGGCAAAAACGGCGACGCTGATGTGCTGCTGGTCCATGACCGCCAGGCAGAGTTGCAGCTGGTTGAAGAGGGTTTCTTTGTCGATCGTCATGATGTGATGTACAACGACTTTATTATTGTCGGTCCGGAGGCCGATCCTTCCGGAGTGAAAGAGGCGGGCAGCGCCCTTGAAGCCCTGCAGAAGATTGCCGCCGGAGAGACCGAGTTTGTTTCCCGGGGCGATGATTCCGGAACACACCGCCTTGAGATGAGGCTCTGGGAGGCGGCGGGAGTTGCTCCCGAAGACCAGGCATGGTATGCCTCGGCGGGTTCGGGCATGGGCGATACCCTGCGGATGGCGCATGAGAAGGAAGCTTACTGCATTGCCGACCGCGGCACCTATGTTTCTTTAAAGAAGGACCTCGATCTGGTTCTTCTCTTTGACGGCGATCCCGCTCTTTTCAACCAGTATGGGGTTATGGCGGTCAACCCGGAAAAGCATCCGCACGTGAAATATGACCTGGCGAAAAAGTATATCGAGTTCCTCACTTCACAGGAAGGCCAGGAGTTGATCGCCGGCTTTAAGAAAGAAGGAGAAACGCTCTTCTTCCCCGGCCTCGGGCTGGAGGAATAGCCAGCATAACTTAAAATTTTCGGAGAGCTATAGGTGCGGTAAGGAGTGAAAAAAATGCCCCGGCTACTTGAAGGGATTATGGAAGCCTTTACGCTGATCATCAAGCTCGATCCGGAGCTTATGAAAATAGTCTTGCTATCTCTTCAAGTATCCGGGGCGGCGATCATAATATCCACCCTGCTGGGCATTCCCCTGGGGACCTGGCTGGGCTTGAAGCCCGAGAAGAAGACCGCTCTGATCAACAAGGTCATTTATACTTTCATGGGACTGCCGCCGGTGGTAGCGGGGTTGGTAATCTACCTGCTCCTTTCCCGAGTGGGCCCCCTGGGAGTGCTGGGACTGCTCTATACTCCCACCGCCATGATCATCGCCCAGGTAACCCTGGCCCTGCCCATTGTTACCGGGTTGACCCTGGTCGGGGTGAGAAGCAGGGGGAAAGAGGTGGAGGAGACCGCCCGCTCACTCGGCGCCGGACCGCTGCTCTCTGCCTGGACTGTAGTCCGGGAATCGCGGGTGGCCCTTCTGGGCGCCGTGGTCACCGGTTTCGGCAGGGTAATTGCCGAGGTGGGGGCCGTAATGATGGTAGGCGGCAATATTGAGGGGCATACCCGGGTGATGACCACGGCAATTGTTCTGGAAACGAGGAAGGGGAATTACGCGTATGCCATTGGCCTGGGGCTGATCCTGCTGACGCTCTCTTTTGTAATAAATACCTTCCTCTATCGAGTTCAGAGGGGAGGAGAAGTCAATTCATAAGCCCGCCGGCAATACCCCCATTCTTGAACTAAAAAACATTGTGAAAAGCTACGACCGGGAAGTCCTCAACATCCCTGCGCTTGCTTTTGAAAGGGGCAAAATTTACGGCATCATCGGACCCAGCGGCGCCGGCAAGACCACTCTGCTCCGGATAATCAATCTATTAACCGAGCCCGACCGGGGGACTATTTGCTTCGATGGCCGCCCCGTTCCTCCCAACGGCCCGGCGCGCCTGGCCTTGCAGAGGCAGATGACCCTGGTTTTTCAAAAACCTCTTCTCTTTAGCACTTCGGTCAGGGAGAATATTGCCTACGGGTTGAGAACGCGCGGCTACAGCCGGGCAGAAATTAAGGAAAGAGTTGCGGCCCTTCTTGAACAGATCGGCCTTCCCCACATGAAGGAGCGCCATGCGAGGACGCTATCGGGCGGCGAGGCGCAGCGTGTGGCCCTGGCCCGGGCGGTGGCCTTCAAGCCGAAATTGCTGCTTCTTGACGAACCGACGGCCAATCTCGACCCGGCCAACGTTGAGCTGATGGAGAAGTTGATCCTGCAGCTGAAGCAAAGCATGGAGGTAACCATAATCATTGTTACGCATAATATCTTTCAGGCCCGGCGCCTGACCGATGAAACGATTTTTCTTTACGACGGGCAGGTGGTGGAAGCCGGGGAGACATCGAAAATGTTCAAGGCTCCCCGGGATGCGCGCACGCAGGCCTTTATTGAAGGGAGAATGGTCTACTAGTCCCCCCAGAGGAAGGCCGGATGGTTTAGACTGTTTACTTATCACCAGTTTCAGGACGGGAAAGGCAAAATCCCCCCGAATCCGGAGGGGCGGGGGATTTAAAAAAACAAGCTGACAGAATTAATCATGGGCTTTATTTTATCCTCTTACCACCCTCATAAAATGTCACCCTGTTTTTTTAGGGTGACCTTTTTTTGCGGGTGACCTGTTTTTCTTCCTATTTAATAAACATAACCGAAGTCGCCTTTATTAAAGCCGTAACCTCATCGCCTTCCTTGATCTGCATCTCATCCAGCGAGCGCTTGGTAATTACTCCGGCGATCCGGTTGCCGTTGCCAATGTCCACCTCCACCTCGGCGGTGACAATGCCCGGCAAAACTTTGACCACTGTTCCCTTAAGCTTGTTCCTGCCGCTGATTTGCATAGCCGCAGCACCTCCATATATAGCAGTAATCCTTATTTTTTCCTCGCCTTTCCATCGTTATTCCCTGGAAGCCCTCTTTGGAACTTTCGCTTTGCCGGGTTGGCGCGAAGGGGCTAGGTGCCACACTTTTCTCCCGCCAAAAGATTATTTATAATGTATGCAGCAGGTCGCGGCTACCCTGCTTAAAAAAAACAAGAGGTGGAAGATTTGGAGAGAAAGCTGCGGCTGTTAACCGCTCTCTTTCTAACCAGCCTGCTGGTTTCCAATATTATTGCCGGCAAGCTCTTTGTCCTGGGAAGGCTTGTCCTTCCCGCGGCGGTGTTTGCCTACCCCGTAACCTTCGTTATCACCGATACGGTCAGCGAGGTCTGGGGGAAAAAAGAGGCCAATGAAATTGTCTGGCTGGGCTTCATCATGAATCTGGTCATGACCGCCTATCTCTACTTGGGCCGGGTGCTTCCCCCGGCACCCTTCTGGGGGCACCAGGCTTCCTACGAGGCCATCCTGGGCACTGTTCCTCGCATTGTTGCCGCCAGCATGGCCGCCTATCTCGTTTCCCAGTTCCACGACGTGTGGGCCTTCCTCTTCTGGCGCCGCGTCACGCGGGGGAAGCATCTCTGGCTGCGCAACAACCTCTCCACCCTTGTCAGCCAATTTTTGGACAGCGTCATCTTCATCACCCTCGCCTTTGCCGGCACGGTTGAACTTCCCGTGCTGGTCAACATGATTGCCGGCCAGTACCTGGTTAAGTTTGTCCTGGCTCTTGCCGATACCCCATTTTGCTATTTAGCCGTCCGCTGGGCGCGAAAGGAGCGTGTGATTTCCAATGAAGGATGATCGCTATGCCCAAAGAAGATTTGACGTGCTGAAGCCGGACCAGGTGGATAAGGAGGTGCTGGAGACGGTCCCCTTTGCCTATCCCGGGCGCCGCACGGAGGTGGAGATCATCTTTCCCGAGTTCACCTCTGTCTGTCCCTGGACCGGCCTACCAGACTTCGGTGAGCTGCGGATCAAGTACGTGCCGCGCGAGACCTGCGTAGAGCTGAAGTCGCTCAAGTACTACCTTAATTCCTACCGCAATGTGGGGATTATTCAGGAGGACGTGGTTAACCGCATCCTCGACGATCTCACGGCGCTGATTAACCCCATCTCCATGACTGTTACCGGAAATTTCAACCCCCGCGGCGGCATGAAGACGGTGGTTAGCGCTTCCTATCCCCATTCTGAATGAGCTTTTCCGAGCATAAACAAAGGGGGGATCATAGTGGCCGGGCATTCAAAATGGGCGAACGTGAAGCATCGCAAGGCGCGCATGGACGCGCAGAAGGGGAAAATTTTTACCAAGCTGGCCCGGGAGATCATTGTTGCCGCCAGGGAGGGAGGCGGTGATATCAATTCCAACTTCCGCCTTCGCCTGGCTGTGCAAAAGGCCCGGGACAACAACATGCCCAACGAGAACATCCAGCGGGCGATTCAGCGTGGCGTGGGCGGCCTGGAGGGTGAAAACTACGAGCAGGTCAGCTACGAAGGGTACGCCGCCGGGGGAGTGGCGGTGCTGCTCGAGGCCCTTACGGACAACCGCAATCGCACCGTGGCGGAGATCAGGCATCTCTTTTCCCGCCATGGCGGTAGCCTCGGCGAGGCGGGCTGCGTTTCCTGGATGTTTGAGCGGAAGGGCCATTTTATTGTTAAAAAAGAGGGCTTGCCAGTTGATGAAGACGAGCTCATGCTCATTGCCCTGGAGGCAGGCGCGGAAGATATAAAGGAGGAAGACGGCGTCTACAGCATTACCTCACCGCCCGAATCTTTCGAAGAGGTCAAGGAGTACCTGCAGAAGCAGAATATTCCCCTTGAAAGCGCCGAAGTGACCATGCTGCCCAAAAGCACGGTGACCGTGGAAGACCCCGAGGTGGCCAGGCGCGTCCTTAAGCTGATGGAGGCGCTGGAAGAAAACGACGATGTGCAAAATGTTTATGCCAATTATGACATTCCCGAGGAGTTGATGGAATAAAAAGGAACAATAAATGTATAAATTATCCGGCAGCGGGGGATGATAGGGCTTAAGGATTTTCCCGAGAGGGTGAGCCCTATTGGTGGAAAAGGAGAAGAGGAAGAAGCGCCTTCAAGCCCTGTTATGGGCAGGATTCATCTTTCTGCTCCTGGTGGTGGGGCTGGGGCCGCTGTTCCTGGTAATCTCGTATACCCGCGATCTGAACCTGGGCCAATTTCTAAATCGCAGCAGCGGGCAGGAGATGGAGGCGGACCCGGAGCTGCCGGGGTATGAACCCTACCTGGTCCAGTATTTTTACCGCTTCTGCGAGCACCATGGCTCCTACGAGCCGAGCGGCGTACCGGAAAAGCTGGAGCTGCCGCCGGCAGCCCTTGTGGAGTTGGCAGTGGCGCTGCATAAAAACAACAGCAGCATTCAAGACATTATGTCCTACCTGAATAATACTGAAGGCTGGCACGTGGCCAACATGCGGCTGGGAGCTGAGGGCACATTCTTGACTTTTAGCTACCTGGGCGATCTCTGCCCCGACTGTGAAGGCAGCTACTACGTGGGCATTTTCAACGATGATGATGGCGATAAGATAGCCGTCTTTCAAGGAAAGCCCCCGGCGGGGAAAGTGATCCGGGTGACCCCCCACCCGGTGAGGGATGATATCCGAAAAGATCTGGAGGAGGGGGTTCCCCTCAAGTCCCTTGATGGGGATGAACTCAATAAAGTGCTGCAGGAATATACCAGCTAGCCAGCCCAGTGCCTGTGAAGATAAAGTGCAAGCGCCCGATGGAAAAATCGCGGCGCTTTTTCATTATGGGGGCGGAAAAGGATTTAAGGCTCCCGTTCAAGAATAGTATATCGTCCAGGAAATAGCGGATGCTGGTGATTCCATGGTTGTTCTGGGAATTGATCCGGGCCTGGCCATAACCGGCTACGGCCTGGTGGAGGAGAGAGAAGGCCGCTTCATCCGGCTGGCATCGGGATGCATCCGGACGGCGAAGGACACGGCCTCTCCCCTGCGCCTGGAGGAGATCTTTAACGGCGTTGAAGAGATCATCCGGCGATATCAGCCCGCGGCCATGGTCGTGGAGAAACTTTTTTTTTGCAAGAATGTGCGCACGGCGCTGCAGGTTGGCGAAGCGCGGGGCACGGTTATTCTCGCGGCGGCGAAAAACAGGCTGCCCGTATTTGAATATACCCCGCTGCAGGTGAAGCAGGCCGTTGCCGGTTACGGCGCCGCCGACAAGGCGCAGGTTCAGAAGATGGTGCAGCTGCTCCTGGCGCTGTCCCGGTGCCCCGCTGTGGACGACGAGGCCGACGCGCTGGCAGTAGCCCTCTGCCACTTGCAGCACCGCCGCTACCGCGAGGTCGTAGAAGGGAGCAGGAGAAAGTGATTGAATATGTGCGCGGGAAGCTGGTCGCCCTTGCTCCCGGCCAGGCCGTCGTGGAAGTGGGGGCGGTGGGGTTGGCCCTGGAGATCCCCGATTACACCGGAAAGCTGGAGCAGCTTATCGGCGCCGAGGTTAGTTTCTACACCAGGCTCGTCTTTCAGGAAGATGAAATGCGCCTCTTCGGCTTCTCCACCACCGAGGAGCGCAAGCTCTTTGACCTGGTTACCGGTGTATCCGGCATTGGGCCGCGCAACGGGCTGGCGCTGCTAAGCACATTCACGGTACCCCAGCTCTGCACGGCCATCCTGGAAGAGGACATTGCCGCTCTCAGCCAGGCCCCGGGTATCGGCCGGAAGCTGGCCCAGCGGCTTGTTTTCGAATTGAAGGAGAAGCTGCCCCGGCTCTACTCGCCGGAGCAGCTGGCTGCAAGCGGCACCGCCGGCAGCCCCGCTGCGCAGAGGGCGGAGATTATCGAGGCGCTGGCGGCGCTGGGCTATTCCCGCGCCGAGGCGGCGGCAGCGGTAAACAGGGCCGCCGCAGCAGGCGAGGGTGCTCTTGCCAGCGAAGAGCTCCTGAAAAAGGCTCTAAGCATTTTAGCCGGAGGGCCGGGCAAAAGCAGCTAAGAGGGGAGAAGAATGGCGGAAGAGAGAATTGTATCGGCAAAGCGGCGCCGCGACGACGATCCCCAGTTTGAACTGGGGCTGCGGCCCCGTTCGCTGAAGGAGTTTATCGGCCAGGAGAAGATAAAAGAAAAGCTTTCCATATACATAGCTGCGGCGCGGGAGCGCCAGGAAGCGCTGGATCACGTGCTCCTTTACGGGCCGCCGGGGCTGGGGAAGACCACCCTGGCGCATATCATTGCCTGGGAAATGGGGGTTAATATCCGCATCACCTCCGGGCCGGCCATTGAGCGTCCCGGCGACCTGGCGGCCATACTGACCAACCTGGGCCGCGGGGATGTGCTCTTCATCGATGAAATCCACCGCCTCAGCCGCGCCGTGGAGGAGATTCTCTACCCGGCCATGGAAGACTTTGCCCTCGATATTATCATCGGCAAGGGGCCGGGAGCGCGCTCCATTCGCCTCGAGCTGCCCCACTTTACCCTCATCGGAGCCACGGTAAGGGCGGGGGCGCTCACCTCCCCCCTGCGCGATCGCTTTGGCATCGTTGACCGCCTTGATTTTTACACCACCGAAGAGCTGGTGGAGATTATTACCCGCTCGGCGAGGATCCTCAATATCGCCATTGACCCGAAGGGGGCCAGGGTAATTGCCGGGGCCTCCCGCGGCACCCCCCGCGTGGCCAATCGCCTGCTGAAGAGGGTGCGCGATTATGCCCAGGTCAAGGCCGGCAACGTGATCACCGAGGCGGCGGCGCGCGAGGCGCTGCAGATGCTGCAGCTGGATGAAGCCGGCCTCGACGAGATCGACCGCCGCCTTCTGCTGACCATGATTGAAAAATACGATGGCGGCCCGGTGGGACTGGAAACCCTGGCCGCTTCCATCAGCGAAGAGCCGGAGACCCTGGAAGATGTCTACGAACCCTACTTGATGAAGCTCGGCCTTTTGAAGAGAACTCCCCGCGGGCGGGCCGTTACCGGCGAGGCTTACCGCTACCTGAAATTGAATCCCAGGGAGAATTCGCAGCTCCACTTGTGGTAAAGCTTATAGGGGAGTCGTTCTGCAGCGCGGCTGGGAATGCGGCAATAACAATGACGAAGGGGTTTTCGGCAATGGATTCCATGGGGAAAACTCTGCTGGTCATCGGCGGCTTAATCGCAGCTACGGGGCTGCTCATTATTCTTGCCGGGCGCCTGGGACTAGGCCGCCTGCCCGGGGATATTATCATCCGAAGGGAAAACTTTACCTTTTATTTCCCGGTCGTGACGATGCTGCTCGTGAGCATCGTTTTAACCCTCCTCTTTAATCTTGTCAGCCGCATCTTCAAGTAAACAAATCTGAACTGGTTGGCCGGGTGCCTGGCGCCGGTTGACCGGCTGGTGGTAGTGGATGGAGAAGACGAAGCTGAGTGATTTTGACTACGTGTTGCCGCCGGAGCTGATTGCCCAGGAGCCTGCCTCCAGGAGAGATCTCTCCCGGATGATGGTGCTGCAGCGCCATAAGGGGGTGATCGGGCAGGCGACTTTCAGCAGCCTCCCCCATTACCTTGAAGAGGGAGACTTGCTGGTTTTGAACAACACCAGGGTGATCCCGGCCCGCCTGCTGGGGCGGCAGGCCGGCGGGAGCGGCAGGGAGGTGGAGCTCCTGCTCCTGCACCCCCTCTCCGAGGGGCGCTGGGTGGCCATGGTCCGCCCGGGACGCAAGCTCAAGCCCGGCGCCGTGGTGGAGTTTGCCCGGGGCCTTCGCGCGGTAATTGAGGATTACGCCGGGCAGGGGCAGCGCGTCGTCAGCTTCACCGGGCCGGCGCCGCTGGAGCAACTGCTGCCCCTGGTGGGGCAGGTTCCCCTGCCTCCCTACATCAAGGGGGAGCTGAGGGATCCCAGGCAGTACCAGACCATCTACGCCGCCGTGGACGGTTCGGCCGCCGCCCCCACCGCCGGGCTTCATTTCACGCCCGCTGTCTTTGAGGGGCTGCGGCGGAAAGGGATCCGCTGGACCTTTATCACCCTGCATATCGGCCCGGGCACCTTCCAGCCGGTAAAAGAAGAGGATATTCGCAGCCACAAGATGCACCGCGAGTATTACCGGATTAGTGCCGCGGCGGCGGAAGAGATCAATGCCGCCCGCAGGCGCGGCAGGCGCATCGTGGCTGTGGGGACAACCTCCTGCCGCGTTCTCGAAGCGGCCGCCGATGATAAAGGGTTTGTGCAGGAGCGGGAAGAGTGGACCGACCTTTTCATCTACCCCGGCTACAGCTTCAAGACGGTGGATGCTCTCTTGACCAATTTTCACCTGCCGCGCTCCACGCTGCTCATGCTGGTTTGCGCCTTTGCCGGCTACGACCAGGTCATGGAGGCGTACCGCCTAGCCGTAAAGGAAAAATACCGCTTCTACAGCTTCGGCGATTGCATGCTCATCCTGTAAAGGCGGTGCGGGCGGCATTCATGCTCTCCCGCACCGGGATTTCACCCCTGGCCGTGAAAAGTGATCCAAAAGGTACGTCCTTAGTGTCCCAGTCCCCTAGTGTTCCATAATGGTCAGTATAATTGACAGCGCCGGTTGGTTAAGATAAGCTATAGCAAGGTGGAAAGGATGTCCATTTTTTTTCATTTAATCAAGGTTTGCCCTAAAACGGGAGCCAGGCTGGGCAAGCTGGCTACCAATCATGGGGTAGTGGACACGCCCGCCTTCATGCCGGTGGGGACGCAGGGCAGCGTGAAGGGGATAACCACGGATGAGTTGGCTGAATTGAAAACGGCGATGATCCTGGCCAACAGCTATCACCTGTACTTGCGCCCGGGAATTGAAGTGATTGCCCGCGCCGGCGGGCTGCACAAAATGATGAACTGGTCCGGGGGCATCCTCACAGACAGCGGCGGCTTCCAGATTTTCAGCCTGGGCGGCTTGCGCAAGGTGGAAGATGACGGGGTTGTCTTCACCTCCCATATCGACGGCTCCACCCATTACCTGACCCCGGAGCGGGTTGTGCGCATCCAGAATGTCATCGGATCCGATATCGCTATGGTCCTGGATCAATGCCCCCCCTATCCCGTGTCCCGCGAAGAGATGGAGGTCGTCGTGGAGCGCACCAGCCGCTGGGCCCTGCGCTGCCGCGAGGCCCACTTGCGTGAGGACCAGGCCCTTTTTGGGATCGTTCAAGGAGGTGTTTACCAGGATTTAAGAGAGAAATCGGCTGCCGAGTTGGTCAAGATGGAATTTACCGGTTACGCCATTGGGGGATTGAGCGTGGGAGAGCCCAAAGAGCTCATGTATCGCACCCTGGAGGGGGTTGTTCCCCTGCTGCCGGCTGACAAGCCGCGCTACCTCATGGGGGTAGGTTCACCCGATGCGCTCCTCGAGGGGAGCAGGCTGGGCATCGATCTTTTCGACTGCGTCTTGCCCACCCGCATTGCGCGCAACGGCAGGGTCATGACCAGCCGGGGCTACCTCACCATTCGCAATGCCGTTTACGCCTCGGACATGGCCCCGCTGGATGAAGCATGCGGCTGCCCGGTCTGCCGCAATTACTCGCGCGCCTACATCCGCCACCTTATTAATGCCGGCGAAATACTCGGGCTGCGCTTGACTACATATCACAATCTCTACTACCTGGCCCAGTTGATGCAGGAAATTCGCGATGCCATTGCCGAAGACAGGTTCGACCAGTACTATCGTGAAATGAAGCCCAGGCTTGATCAATATTACGGAGGTGCAAATTAATGGAGGGTTTGATGGAAAAGCTGGCCCCCTATTCGGGCATAATCTGGATGATCGTGATCTTCGCCATATTTTACTTTATTCTCATTCGCCCGCAGCAGCAGCAGCAGAAAAGACGGCGCGAAATGCTGGCTTCGCTGAAAAAGGGCGACCGGGTCCTTACCATTGGCGGGATTTACGGGGTCATCAAGGAGATCAATGACGATGTGCTCACCCTGCGCATAGCTGACAATGTGAACATCAAGTTTGCCCGCGGCGGCATTGAGCGCGTCATCGACGACGAGGAGGATTAGGCATAATTAAGGGCGCCGGTTCATATGCTCTTCCTGGAGGGAGAGTGTATGAAATACCGGCCGTCGAACAACCGGGCCTTTCATTCCCTGCAGGGCAGCACCTGGCTGATCCTGATCAAGGGGATTCTGCTGGCGCTGATTTTTTCGCTGGTCATGCTCCTGGCCATCTCCCTTGTTCTTTACCTGACGGAGCTGACCGAGAAAACGGCCTTATACCTTGTCTACGCGGTGAGCGTTGTTTCCATCCTCTGGGGCGCTGCTTACGCCGCCAGGAGGATCGGCTCGCGGGGCTGGCTGAACGGCGGGATCATCGGCGTGGCTTATGTCCTGCTCATGCTGGGCGGGGGCCTGCTTGTTGTCGATGACATGACCATCGGCTGGAACCTGGCCGTGAAGATATTCTTGGGCTTTATTTTCGGCGCCATCGGGGGCATGTGGGGAGTGAATTATTAGGGTCCTGGCGGGCTTAAACGACGCCCGCCACGGAGCAGCCCGGACCCGCGGGCATTTTAAAACCCCCTTGTTACAAGGGTACTTGGGGGATTTAAAAACCCGGACAGCTTAAGCTGCCCTCTCGCGGCTTTGCCGCTGCAGAGGGCAGCTTTCCTTGCGCAGCACCATGGAAAGTATAAGGAAGTTTCATGGTATAATCTAGATGGAATTAAAAGGGGAAGCGGCAGCGCGGCAGGCTGCCGCAGCAGCATTCCCCAACCGAGGAGCTGGTAGCCATCGATCTTATTGCCATGGAGTGGGAACGGAAGATGCGCGAGGAGGGGCCGCTGGCCCTGCGCATGCGGCCGCGCAGCCTGGAGGAGTTTGTGGGCCAGCCGGATCTCCTGGGCGAGGAGAAGCCGCTGCGCCGCCTCATCACCGTGGATCGGATCCCCTCGATGATCTTCTTTGGGCCGCCCGGTACCGGTAAAACCACCCTGGCCCTGCTCATCGCCTCCACCACCCGGGCCGCCTTTATTCAGCTCAACGCCGTGACCGCGGGGGTGAAGGATATCCGCGAGGTGGTGGAGAAGGCCCGCGAGCGCTGGTCGCTGCAGAACCGGCGCACCATCCTCTTTATTGACGAGATCCACCGCTTCAACAAGGCCCAGCAGGATGCTCTGCTGGCGGCGGTGGAGCAGGGCACGGTCATCTTTATCGGGGCCACCACGGAGAACCCCTTCTTCTACCTCACTGGCCCCCTCCTGTCGCGGACCCGCCTCTTCGTGTTTGAGCCCCTCAGCTCCGGCGATATTTTACAGCTGCTGCAGAGAGCCCTTGCCGACGAGGAGCGGGGGCTGGGGAAGCTGGAGCTGGAGGCGGAGCCGGAGGCGCTGCAGCTGCTTGCCGAGCGAGCCAACGGCGACGCCCGCACCGCCCTCAATGCCCTGGAGCTGGCTGTTTTCATTGCCGAGCGCAGCGGCGGAAAGATCAAAATCACCGCGGAGACGGCGGCGGAGGCCCTGCGATCGCGGGCCTACAGCTACGACCGGGCGGGGGACGATCATTACGACATGGCTTCGGCGCTGATCAAATCCATCCGCGGCTCCGATCCCGACGCCGCCATTTACTGGATTGCCCGCATGCTCAAGGGAGGCGAAGACCCTCTCTTTATCGCCCGCCGCCTGGTGATCAGCGCTGCCGAGGATATCGGCAACGCCGACCCCCACGCCCTGGTGCTGGCGGTGGCCGCCTCCCAGGCGGTGCAGCTCATTGGTCTCCCCGAGGGCCGCATCCCCCTGGCCCAGGCCGCGGCCTACCTCGCCGCCGCTCCCAAGAGCAACGCCGCGTACCTGGCCATCGAAGAGGCGATGAAGACGGTGGAAGAGAGGAGCAGCTACCCTGTTCCACCGCACCTGCGCGGGACAGGCTATCGCGGTGCGGCCAGGCTGGGCCATGGCAAGGGCTACCTCTACCCCCATGACTTCCCGGGGCATTACGTGGCCCAGCTCTACCTGCCGCCGGAGCTGGCCGGGAAGAGGTTTTACCGGCCGGGAGTGGAAGGCTATGAACGCCAGATCGGGGAGCGCCTGGAGAAGCTGCGCCGTCTCCGGGAAGAAGCCCTGGCTAAGAAAGCACGTCCGGGCGGTGCTGCCGCCGCGGCGAAAAAAGAGATAAGCAGTGAAAAAAGGGAAGAATAAATGGCCGTGAGCGAATACAGCTACCGGACGCTGCGGGAACAGGTGCGCGTCCGCTTTACCGTGAACAACTCCCGCTTTATTGCCACTGCCGCCCCCGTGTCCAGCCTGGAGGCGGCGGAGCAGTTCGTGGAGCAGGTCAGGGCCGAGTTTCCCGACGCCACCCACCATGCCTATGCCTACCGCGTCGGGGCCGGCACCTCCCTGGTGGAGCGGGCTTTTGACGACCGGGAGCCGGCGGGGACGGCCGGGCTGCCCATGCTGCAGCTGCTCCAGGGGGAGGGACTCTCCGACCTCGTGGTGGTGGCCACGCGCTACTTCGGCGGGATTAAGCTCGGCATCGGGGGCCTGACGCGGGCCTACCGGCAATGCGCGCGGGCCTGCCTGGAGGCGGCAGTGCTGGTGGAGCGGGAGAGGCTCTGCTACTGCCGCATGGTCGTATCCTACGGCGTAATCGGCGCCCTGCTGCGGCAGCTCGAGGCCGTGGGCGCTGAAATCATGGCCACGGATTACGCCGCTGATGTTTCCGTTATTGCCGCCATCCCCTGCCGCTTGGCCGAGGCCATGCGCAAAAAGTTTGTCGAGCTCTCCCGGGGCCGCGGGCGGTGGGAGGAGTTGGCGGAGCCGCCTGCCGTTTAAATTTGCATTGCGCCGGGGGGTGTTTTCCTTTAACCGGAAGAGGGTTCTCGTTGCTTTAAGCGGGGGCGTGGACAGCGCCGTCGCCGCCGCTTTATTAAAAGAGAGCGGCTGCGAAGTTGTGGGGATCACCTTTCAACTGTGGCCGGAGAAGGCTGCGGAAGCAACTGACACCCCGCCGCCGGCGGCCGCTGAAGATGCGCGCTGCGTTGCCGAAAGGCTGGGCATTGAACACGAAGTGGCCGACTTGCGGGAAGCCTTTGCCGAAGAGGTCGTGGCTTATTTTACCCGCGAATACGGCTGCGGCCGCACCCCCAACCCCTGCGTCATCTGCAATCGCAAGATTAAATTCGCCGCCCTGCTGCAGAGGGCGCAGCAGCGGCATTGCTCCCACATTGCTACCGGCCACTACGCCCGCGTGGAGTATTCTCCCCAGCGGGGCCGCTACCTTTTGAAAAAGGGCCTCGACCCGGCCAAGGACCAGTCATACATGCTCTATAATCTAACGCAGGAGCACCTCGCCCGCTGCCTCTTCCCCCTGGGCGAGCTGACGAAAAAAGAGGTGCGCGCCAAGGCGCGGGAGCTCGGGCTGCCCGTGGCCGAAAAGAAGGAAAGTCAGGAGATCTGCTTTATCCCGGAAGGCGACTACCGTGCCTTCTTGAAACGGCGCGGCATGGAAGGGCTTCCCGGGAACATTGTCAACCGCAGGGGGGAGATACTGGGCCGGCACCGGGGCGTTGCCTTCTACACCGTGGGGCAGCGGCGGGGCCTGGGCCTGGCTGCGCCGCGACCCCTTTATGTCCTGGAGATCCGCCCCCAGGACAACACCATCGTGGTGGGAGAGCGGGAGGAGCTCTACCGCCAGGGGGCCGAACTGTGCGGGTTGAATCTCATTGCCATCCCCGCGCTGGAGCAGGAGATGGAGGTGACAGTGAAAATTCGCTACACCGCCCCGGAGGTTCCGGCTACCATCAGCCCCCTCCCCCAGGAGGGGCGGGCGCGCCTGCTTTTCGCCCGTCCCCAGGCGGCGGTGGCCCCGGGGCAGGCGGCGGTCTTATACCGGGATGACCTGGTCATCGGCGGGGGGATTATTGACGCCGCCGTATGATCTTCCTTCACTGTGGATATACTATGATCCCATCGATTTAAACTGAAGTGGAAGTGTCCATGATGCGGTGCCCGCTGTGCCGTTCCGCGGATACCGGTAAGGTCGGCAACAACCAGTACTACTGCTGGCAGTGCCTGATGGAGTTCAAGGCCAACCCGCAGCATGCTGCGTGCATGTTTTACGTTGAAGCTGATGGCTCTTTAATCCCGGTTTCCCTGGAACAGGATCATAAGTAAGCAAGCAAAAGCATTAAAAACCTCTTCTACCGGTATTTTCTCAACCCGGCTGCAGAATATATATGTGTCAGGGTTGAGGCATGGGGGAAGGGGTTTTTGCTTCTCTTTCCAGATCATAGGAGAAGGTGCTGGTGAAAGAGAAAATATCCCAGTTGAAACCCTGGCAGCAAGGCCTGCTCCTGCTGGCCGGCGGGCTTCTCATCGTCTTGTTCGTCATATGGCTAATCAGGGTGCGGCAGGCTCTCCTTTCGGCCCTGGCGCCCCTTCTTTTCTCCTTCATCGCCGCCTACCTGCTGGCGCCCCTGGTCAACTCCATGGAGCGGCGCCGCATTTCCCGCCCCGTGGCCATCCTCGTGCTCTACCTCATCTTTGCCATTGTCATCTTCATCTTCTGCGTCAGGGTGGTGCCGCTTTTCTTAAGCGATCTCCAGGACCTGGCCAGGCAGCTGCCCCGCTATGCCGCCGACCTGCAGGAGTTCCTGCGCCGCATGGAAGAAAGCTACCGGCGCTTCAACCTGCCGCCAAATACGCGGGAGATCATTGATTACAATATCAATGCCTTAAGCGGCGCCCTTGCCGCCCAGGTGGAGCGCTTTTACAACATGATTCTTTCGCTGTTCAGCAGCGCCGTCATTTTTTTGCTCGTCCCCGTCCTCACCTATTACCTGTTGCGGGATGAAAGCTCTTTTATAAAAAGGTTCCTCTATCTCTTCCCGCCGGGCTGGCGCCGTTCCATCAATGCCGCTGCGGAGGAGATCAACATCGCTCTTGGCGCCTTTATCCGCGGCACCCTCCTGGTCAGCTTTGCCGTGGCCGCGTTGACCTATGCCGGCTTTCTCTTTCTCAAGGTCAGGTTCCCCCTGGTGCTGGCCATTATTATCGGCATCACCAACCTCATTCCCTTCATCGGCCCCATTATCGGCGCCATTCCGGCATGGCTGGTTGCCTTTCTCGATTCGCCGCTCCTTTCCTTGAAAGTAATCCTTATGATCGTCGTCGTCCAGCAGGTGGAAAGCCAGCTCATCGCGCCGGTAATTATCGGCCGCAGCGCCCGCCTTCATCCCCTGACCATAATTCTCGCCCTGCTCCTCGGCGGGAAGCTCTTCGGCTTCATCGGCCTTCTCCTGGCCGTCCCGGCGGCGCTGGTGCTCCGCGTCCTGGGCAAGCATCTCCTCAACTTCCTGCGCCATTGAGATGAAAAGTGGGAGGTGAGAAGTGAGAGGCCATAGGCATCAATTGGGCATAATTCCAAATGCTCCGCCCGAACCCACGCTGTTATTGCAACCACTGCTACAAGCCTGGCCATGCTTGGTTATGGATATGCGGGCTTCGCCCTCCGGATGACCGGCCGGGCGAACGGGGCTCGCCCGGCCAATCATTGACAGCTCCATGGGTGAAGGATATAATTGCCTTAACCTTGCGAGGGGGTTAGAGAGAAATGAAAAGCAGTGAAATTCGCTCCATCTTTCTAGATTTTTTTACCGGCAAAGGGCACCTGGTAATGCCCAGTTTTTCTTTGATCCCCCAAAACGATCCCACCCTGCTTCTAATCGGGGCGGGCATGGCTCCGCTGAAGCCCTATTTCAGCGGCGAGAGAAAGCCGCCGCATACCCGCATCGCCACCTGCCAGAAATGCGTGCGCACTCCCGATATTGATCGCGTGGGCCATACCGGCCGGCACGCCACCTTCTTTGAAATGCTGGGCAACTTCTCCTTTGGAGATTACTTCAAGGAAGAGGCCATTGAGTGGGCCTGGGAGTTTGTCCGCGAGATTCTCCGCCTTCCCGCGGAGAGGCTTTGGGTGAGCGTCTTTGAAGAGGACGACGAATCCTACAACATCTGGCGGGAGCGGATTGGCCTCCCCGCGGAGCGCATTGTCCGCCTGGGCCGGGAAGATAATTTTTGGGAAATAGGCACCGGAGGCCCCTGCGGCCCCTGTTCCGAAATATACTACGACTTGGGCGCGGAGGAGGGCTGCGGCCGGGCGAACTGCATTCCCGGATGCGACTGCGACCGCTACCTGGAGATATGGAACCTTGTTTTTACCCAGTTCAACCGGGAACCCAGCGGCGAGCTGACCCTGCTTAAGCAGAAAAATATAGACACCGGGGCCGGGCTGGAGCGGCTGGCCACGGTGATGCAGGGCGTAACCTCCTTTTATGAAACCGACCTCTTCAAGCCCCTGATGGCCTACTTTGTCGATCTGGCCGGAGGGGCGGAATTGGACGGCAGCGGCAAGGTTTCCCTGCGCATCGTCACCGAGCACTCGCGGGGCATTGCCTTCCTCGTTGGAGACGGGGTGCTTCCCTCCAACGAGGGGCGGGGCTACGTCCTGCGCCGCCTCATCCGCCGCGCCGCGCGCCATGGGCGGCTCATCGGCCTTGAAGGAAGCTTCCTGGCGGGAGTGGTGCCGCTGCTGGCAGAGCTGATGGGCTCGGTTTATCCCGAGTTAAGGGAGCGCCGCGATTTCATCATGCAAGTGATCGCCACCGAAGAAGAGCGCTTCCAGGAGACCCTGGCCATGGGCATTGACATCCTGGACGATTACATCCAGGAGCTTAAACAAAAAGGGGAGAAATGCCTCCCCGGCGAACTGGCCTTCAAGCTATATGATACTTACGGCTTCCCCCTCGATCTCACGGCGGAAATATTAAAGGAACATGGCATGACGGTGGATCGCCACACCTTCAACCGCCATTTGAGCGAACAGCAGAGGCGGGCCCGGGAGGCGCGCGCCGCCTCCGAAAGCGGCGGGAAAACTGATTCGGCCTACGCCGCCGCCCGGGACCTGGAAACGGTCTTTACCGGCTACGACCGCCTGGAGGAGGAAGCAGAAATCAGCCTCATCCTGGTGAACGGGGATGCCCGGGAGAGAGCCTCGGCAGGAGAATCCGTGGAGATCTTTCTCAACCGCACTCCCTTTTATGCCGAAGCGGGTGGACAGATTGGAGACAGTGGGGTCATTGAAGCGAAGGGGGGGCGGGCTGTCATTGCGCGGGCCTTCTTCACCCCCTCCGGGCAGATTGTTCACGAGGGGAAGGTGCAAAGCGGGCACCTTTCCACCGGCGATCGTGTCGCTGCCCGCGTGGAAAGCGTCCGCCGCCGCGGGGTCTGCCGCAGCCACACGGCCACCCACCTGCTGCACCGGGCGTTGAAAGATATCCTGGGCGAGCATGTGAACCAGGCTGGCTCCCTGGTCGCCCCCGACCGGCTGCGCTTTGATTTTACACACTTCAAGGCCCTTTCCCCCGAGGAGAAGCGGCAAGTCGAAAAGACCGTGAACAAGGTGATTTTGGAGAACTTGCCGGTCACGGCGGAGCAGATGACCCTCTCCGAAGCCCGGCGTCGCGGCGCGGTGGCCCTATTTACGGAGAAGTATGACCAGGATGCCGTCAGGGTGATCAGCGCCGGCGACTACAGCAAGGAGCTTTGCGGGGGCACCCACGTGAAGGCGACGGGAGAAATCGGTCTCTTCCGCCTTATCTCGGAGGAGGGAATCGGCTCGGGGTTGCGCCGCATAGAGGCGCTCACGGGCATGGAGGCGTACCGCCAGGCCGCCGCCGACGCTTCCCTGCTCCAGGAGCTCGCCCTCAAGTGGAAGGTGGCCCCGGAGCAACTCCTGCTCAAAGCGGAGGAGTTGCTCGAAGCCAACCGCGAACTGGAGCGGCTTAACCGGCAGCTGAAGGAGAGGCTGCATGGCTACACGGTGAAATCACTCCTCTCCGGGGTGGAAGTAGTAGAAGGGGTCAACGTGCTCTGTTCCGCCGTCAATGCGGAAAGCTTCGAGGAGTTGCGCGGAATGACCGACTTGATTAAAAACAGCCTCCCCTCGGTGGTCGCCGTTTTGGGAGCGGTTCACGAAGGCAAGGTCATGCTTGTGGGCACGGTTACTGACGATCTGGTTAAGCGCGGCTTGCAGGCAAACAAGATCATTGCCGCCGCCGCCCGCCGCGTTGGCGGCGGGGGAGGAGGCCGGCCCGGAATGGCCCAGGCCGGCGGCAAGGACCCGGCCGCCCTGCCGCAGGCGCTGCGGCTGGTCAAGGACCTGGTGCGCGAGCAGCTGGCAGCCGGGAGCGAGGCCGGCGGCCCGCAGGAAAAGTAGGGGAGGGGGAAAAAATGGACCAGCAGCAGGATAAAACGGTTCTTTTCCGCGTGGACGTTGAAGAAAGTGAAAACAAGGCCCAAAAGATCCTGCTCGCCGTTTACGCAGCCTTGAAAGAGAAGGGGTATAATCCCTTGAACCAACTGGTAGGATATCTTTTATCCGGCGATCCCGCCTACATCACCAACCACCTGAACGCGCGCAGCCTCATCAGGCAGGTGGAGCGGGATGAGCTGCTGGAAGAGCTTGTCCGCAGCTACCTGGAGCATGCGGAAGAAGAAAAAGAAGAAAAATAAAGGAGCATGGCTTATTGCTTGCGCATACTGGGCCTGGATATTGGACGTAAAAGAATCGGCGTGGCCATATCCGACCCCCTGGGCATCACCGCCCAGGGGCTGACCGTAATAGACTGCGGGGACATGGTTGCGGCCCTGGAGCGCCTGGCTCAAATCTGCCGGGAATATGGCGTGGCCAAGATCGTGGCCGGCCTACCGCTGCACATGTCCGGAGATTTAGGAGAAGAGGCCGGGGAAGTTAAAAAAATTACCGCAGCGATAGAAAAGTATACCGGGCTTCCGGTGGAGCTGGTGGATGAACGCTTGACCACCAGGATGGCAGAGAAGGTTCTCATTGACGGCAAGGTGAGGCGGGAAGCTCGGAAAGAGGTCAGGGATATGCTTGCCGCTGCACTGATTTTAGAATCATATCTTGCCCGGGCCGCGAAAGCGGCCCAGCGGCAGCCTGCCGCAGCCATTAACATGAAAAGGAGTGCATACCCGCAGATGGAAGAAGAAAGAATGAGCAGAAACGATTTGATCACCTTGACTGACGAGGAAGGCAATGACCATGATTTCATGGTCATCGACGCTTTCACCGTTGAGGAGAAGCGCTATGTGGTCCTGCTGCCGCTCTACGAGAGCGAGGATGACGGGGAAGACCTTGAAGCGGACTACGACGCAGAAGAAGAGGTATACCTCTTTCGCGTAGATCTGAAAGAGGAAACTGGAGAAGAGGTCCTCGTCGAGCTGGATGACGAGGCGGAATGGGAGCGCGTGGCCGCCATCTGGGAAAGCCGGATGGAGGCGCTGGAGGAGATGGAAGAAGAGGACGAAGCTGGAGAAGACGGGGAAGGCTACCTGTAGCGCCCTTTTGCGGGGGAGGCAGGGGAGCCCGGAGGAGGCACTGGCATGGCGATAAAAAAAGGCCTGTTGATCGCCGGCGTGATAATCATGGTTTTAGTTCTCTGCGCACTCTGCGCCGCTGCCGGGATAAACCATCTGCTGCGCCCTGTAGATGCGGCGGCCCAGGAAGGGAGCGTTCGCGTGGAGATCGAGCCGGGGGCTACTACCGGGGAGATCGCCACGATTCTGGCCGAGAAGGGAGTTATCCGCAGCGCCCTTCTCTTTCGGCTCTATGCCCGCTATCACCGGCTGGATCAGAAGTTCATGGCCGGTTCTTACGATCTCAAGCTCTCCATGAGCCTTCCTGAAATTGCCGCCAAGATTGCCGCCGGGGATGTGGACATAGAGACGATCTGGTTCACCATTCCCGAAGGCTATACCATTGAGGAGATCGCCCAGCGCCTTGCCGAGGCGGGACTGGTTGACAGGGAGCGTTTCCTGGAGCTGGCGGAAAGCCCGCCGCTCTCCATCCTGGAGCGCTTTCCCTTTTTGCAGGAGCCGGCTGCGAATTCCCAGGTGAAATATGCGCTCGAGGGCTACCTCTTTCCCGATACTTACGAGATTGCTGCCGGCACCGGGGAGGAAGAGATCATCTCCCTCATGCTGCGTCGCCTGGAAGCCATCTTCAGCGAAGAGCTGCAGCAGCGCTGCGCCGAGCTGGAGATGACCATGCACGAGGTGCTGACCATGGCCTCCATCATTGAAGGCGAAGCGGCGGTGGAGCACGAACGCAAGCTCATTGCCGGTGTTTTTTACAACCGCCTCTCCCAGGGCTACCCCCTGGAGTCATGCGCCACGATCCAGTATATCCTGGGAGAGGTGAAAGAGGTCTTATCCATTGCTGACACCAAAATACCCTCGCCCTACAATACTTACCAGAACCCCGGCTTGCCGCCGGGGCCGGTTGGCGCTCCGGGCAAGTCCTCCATCCTGGCGGCACTCTATCCTGAAAATACGGAATATAAATACTTCGTCTCCAAAAAGGATGGCTCGGGCGAGCATTATTTCAGCCGGACTTACAGCGAACATGTAAGATATCAAGCCCTGGCGGATGAAAACGAAAGAAAAAGAAAATCAGGGCAGTAAGCAAGGAGTGATTCTCCCCAAGGGGTTGCTGAAAACGGCTCACCAGCAGATACTTAAATTGTCATAGCAGGAAATATCAAAGAAATATCTAATATTTAACTTTATGGTGGCAGCTGATCAGTTCCCGTATCGCCCTCAACGGGAGCCGGAAGTGGTGGAGATATTCACCCTGGGCCGGTTCCTGGTAAAGCAGGGTGAGAAAGTGCTTTCCGGAGCTTCTGTCCGAGCGGTAAAGGTATGGTCTCTTTTTAAATACCTGCTCACCAACCGCGGCAGGGCACTTGCGCCGGAACAGATCCTCGACAGCATCTGTCCCGGAGAGCAGTACAAGGATCCCCACCAGGTGGTTCGCTCCCAGGTTTACCGGCTGCGCCGCCTTTTTATCGATGAATTGGCTTCTCCCGCTCTCGCGGCCAATATTGTTTATACCCAAGGTCGTTACAGCTGGGCGGGATGCGGGGGGTACCGCCTGGACGTGGATGAATTCGAGAAGTGTACGCTTGCTGCAGAAGCCCTTTGCAAAACCAATCCCCCTGAAGCAATTAAGCAGCTGCAGAAGGCGGTATCTCTTTACCTGGGTGAGTACTTGCCCGAATGTTCCTACCAGGAGTGGGTTTTGCCGGCCCGCAGCCACTATCATCAGCTCTACGTCAAGAATGCAGTCCAGCTGGCAGGACTGCTGCGAGCCAACGGAAATTACTCCGAGCTCATAAAGCTGTGCGAGAATGCACTGGCCATGGAATATTTTGAGCGGAAGTTGCACCTCTATTACCTGGAAGCGCTCATTGAAGAAGGCAAAATCAGGCAGGCCCGCCGTCATTACGAAGAGGTAACCGCCGTATTTTACCGGGAATTAGGCTTAAAGCCCTCGGCGGAGATGCGCCAGCTTTATGGAAGGATCCAGTCTGCAGAAGAGGGCAGCTACAATTTAAACCTGATCCTGATTCAACAGCGCTTGATGGAGCGCCAAAACACGCGCGGCGCATTCTTTTGCGATCCTGATATCTTCAAGTACTTTTTCCAGCTGGAGAAGAATCGCCCGGAGAGGAGCGGGCAGGGCGCCTGCCTGGCCCTGATGGCGCTGACCAGCCCTGATTTTCGCAGGCCGCCTCGGGAGAAGCTGCAGGAGGCCATGGAGTGCCTTTCCCAGGTCCTGCGGAGCCGCTTGCGCAAGGGCGATGTGATCTGCCGCTCGCATGAAGCCCAGTTTCTCCTCCTTCTGCCGGCGGTTGATGCCGCCAATGCGGAGAAGGTGCTTCTGCGAATTAGAAGAGAACTTCCGGAAGAACATATCGGCTCAGGATTTGGTCTTGCATAAAAAGATCATGCCCCTCAACACCACCGGCAAACCCACCGGCTAACTGGCTGCAGCCAATCCTCATCATCGCGCCTGTTTCAAGGTGCCTACTCCAGTTTCATTCCAATAGTTATTTTCTTCCAAAGATAAAACTGAGCTGTAACGGGCTGGCGTTATAATTAGCCAATAACAGTAATGCTTTTTATTGGCATAATCCGGCAATAAAAGCTTTTAAGAGCAGGATCCGTTGAAGCAAGCTTCTGGTCGAAAGATTAATGGAGGGCGGATGGTTTCTTGAAAATCTTATTGATCAACCACCGGGCCGAAATTACGGAACACCAGAAAGCAGTGCTTTCCAGGAACTTTGAGGCATGTGAAATTGCCGCCTGCCAGCCCGGGCTGGCCGTGCTGGAAGCTGCCGAAGAATTTGTTCCCGATATCGCCATTCTCCAGGCAGATGGACCTGCTTTTTACTGCCTGGACATGGTGGGCCATTTGCTTGAACGGAACCCCCAGGTATACATTTTGCTTCTTTCCCCGTCAGGAGACCAGCAGATGCTTGAACAGGCGCTCGAAGCCGGGGTGGCTGATTTTATCGCCGGCCCCCCCTCCGACAGCGAACTGCTCCTGCGCGTAAAAAAAGCGCTTTTTTCCGGGCCGCAAAGAGGACAAGCCTTTAAGCCGGAAAAAGAAGAACCGGCGCCGCGTAGAAGCGCCCCGGCGATGGCAGGACAAAGGCAGAGCCTTTTAGCCGCCGCGCTCAGGGTTGCCGGCAACGTTGTCTTCGGGCTCCTGGTACTCTTCATGGCGGTAATGGCCTTTTTCCTGGTGCAGAGCAAGCTGAGCGGCGAGGCCCCCTCTGTTTTCGGCTACCGCCTCTACATGGTCCTGAGCGGCAGCATGCGACCTGCATTTGATACGGGGAGCGTAGTTTTCGTCCGCCCGGAAGACCCGGCTTCCATTGGGAAAGGGGATATCATCACTTACAGCGGCGATGGTGACATGCTCACCACGCACCGCGTTGTTGAGGTGCTCAATGATGAAGAAGGGCTGAAGTTTGTCACCCGCGGCGATGCCAACAACGCCAACGATCCCAAACCGGTGCCGGCGGAGAACGTGGTCGGCCGGGTGTACGGCTCCCTGCCCTATCTCGGCTACCTGATGGGCTTTGCGCAAACCAAGAAGGGCTTGATCTTCATGGTGTTTATCCCCGGCACCCTGGTGATCCTCTTTGAGATACGCAACATCTTCAAGTACATGCGGGAGGCGGAAGAGGAGAGAAAAGGTATGCGGGGGCGGGCTTCTCCATACGAGCCGCCGGCCAAAGAAGCTTAAATCATGCCGCGAGGGATTTATCAGCTACCAGGAACTTCATATGGTGAAGCTTAGCCGCTTTAAAATACTGGAAGGGGTGATGAGAAGGAGCAGGACACCAATGAGATAAAAAGCTGCCCCGTTGAAAGTGGAGGCGGTGCCGGAAGCTCTTCCTGGAGGCGGGCTTTCGGCTTCCGAGAGAGTAAAAAAAGAGGAGGAAGAGAAGATGAACCGCAAAATTTTTACCAGCCTGCTGGTCATCGGCATGGCTCTCGCGGCAATTGCCGGCGGCACCCTGGCCTGGTTCACCGCGGAAGTAGATCTCGATGATAACGTCTTTACCGCAGGGACGCTGGAAATTGAGGCAGATGAACACTGGGAGTATAAAGATACCGGTGTAGAAAACTGGAACCCGGGCGACTGCACCGACAAGGAAGTCCTGGTAAAGATCAGCGGCTCCAAGACAGCCTACCTGCGGATGAAGATTGATGACGGATGGTATGAAAAAGATGATGAAGGAAACTGGAACCCGTGGACACCGCCAATTAACCCCATCAAAATGAAGGTTGGCGATCAAGAATTCCCAGCGGGAGACTGGGCCTTGATTGATGGTTGGTACTACTACTTTGGAGTAAACTATCCCGGAGACGAAATAACCATTATCACTCAGGTATGTCTTAGCGGACAAGCTGACAACAGCTTCCAGGGCAAGCAGTATCGCGTCGGCTTTGATTTTGAGGCCATCCAGACCACCCACGAAGCTTGCTTCGAGCAGTGGGGCGTCGGCTACATCGACTATGATGATGGCACAGTTACGGCTAAAGGCTGGTATCCTGTTGCCAAAGCTGGCGACACCTGGACAATGGTTGTTGGAGACAATTCATTTGTATGGTCGGATCCCGGCGCGGGCGTAACCAATGTTGTTGGATGGGAACTGGTGCAGGGATAAATCAAGGAGACGGTGACCCTGCTCATCTTGATTTCAACTCCCCCATATGCAAAAGGGGGCGGGGGGATTTGATGAAGCCGCTAACCCCTGGCGCTTGATGGCGACCGGGGAAGGCTCAATCCCCCCAAAACCCCCTTTGGGAATGGGGTACTTAATGATCTTTTACCAGGAGTCGGTTCTATAAAGGACTGTACTCCAAGGGGCAATTTCTTTCTTGACTTCCGGTCCTTGGCATACCTCTCTGATAAGGCTTGGCCTCCCCTTTGAAAGAAGGGCTGGAGAGGGTTGAAGGCCAGGGAATTTGCAGGGTTGGCAAGGCAGTTAAAACTTGCCGGGGAGAAGCGAGAATATTGAGGCGGATTAGAAAAAGGCATGGGAAAAAGAACATCGCCTGGAGAAGTCGGACCAGATGGCGGCTCTTGCTGGAATTGTTCTACTTTGTGCTGGCCGCTCTCATCATAAGCGGCGGCTACACCATCGCCTATTTTACCTCCCAGGACGAAGTGCCGCCCAATACGTTTACTATTGGAACCGTGAAGGTTTCCGCCGGAGGCGATGACGGCGGCCTGGTGATCGTAGGCGGCGACAGCAGCAGCTGGACCCCCGGCGAGACCAAGGAGCTGGAGCTGACCATCACAAACACCGGCTCCAAAAGGATCTACGCCAGGGCCCGTTTCGAAGTGGATTGGAAAGCCCAGTTCCACACCAATACCGCCACGGTGACGGCCAACTATCTGCCCACGGACGGTAGCGGAGTGCCGGCAGAAATACGCAGAAACACCTCCGTCTCTTACAGCTACGGGGATTATATCGAGGATGAAGAGCCGGGGCCGCCGCCGGCTCCTCCGCCCCACTGGTTTACCGGCTACGACGAAACATCACCGCTGAGGTTTATTTCCGCCTCCATAGTGGAGCAAACACAAGGGAGAAGCAGCATTTCTTCCGCTACCGGCAGCACGGGCGATGTGACCTTCTTGAATGGCGGAAAATCCACCCCCACGGTCAACGGTCTCTTTTACGGCGACGGCGATTACATGCTCTATTCTCCCATTGCCACTGTCCCTTCGGGGACAACCATGTATGCATTCCTGGATGAGCAAGCGGACGGGACAAGAATATTGTATGTTGCCCTGGTGGTCAGCCGCGCGGTTAATGACAATGTGTTTGATAGGCATAAAACCCCTTACATGCAAAGTGCCGGCTGGACGCCTCCCCATACCTTCAGACAATTAACCAACTCCGAATATATGGCCTTCGAACTATCAGGGTATAATGTGCAGACCGGGCAAAAAGAAACATGGTCCTGGAGGCAGGGTTACGCGGACTGGGATGCCGCAAGCAGTCAATGGTATTCCAGCCCCTATGGCAGAAACGGACAGATTGGCGCCAGTGGACTGCCCCCGGGATATACCTCCTCCAGCTCGCTGGCCTGGAATATGAACAACTCGCTGTGGGATGTAACCGTCGGAGGGACTCGTCCCAATCAAGATGACTGGAAATCGCCCTTCCATCCCGATTATCCCGATGATGTGACCAAGGTAGACGGCTATCCGCCCACGGGGCCCATCACCTTCAGCGAAACCTACCAGTGGGAATGGCCCATGGTTTACGAGTTTTCCGTGGATATGACCAATTACAATCCCTATGTCCTTGAACTGCATAACATCGGATCCCATCACTCGCCGTCAAAAATGGGACCGGAAGATGAGCCGTTCAACGGGAATTTTTTAGTCCCCGGCGTTTCAATTATTAAAGAAGTTTCACTGGACGGCGGCGACACCTGGCACAGCAGCACGCCCTGGCCGGAACTTTCCGATCCCCTGCCGGATAATTTCGCTCCCCGGTTCAGGTTCACCGTAAGGAACAGCGGCAGCCTTGAGCTCACCGATATCGTGGTGACTGACGACGTCCTGGGGGTTATCGGCACCCTGCCGGCCCTGGCGCCCGGGGAATCTCACTCTTTCCCGGTATATGTCGATGATGACTGGGAAAGCCACCGCCCGGAAATCGAACCCAGACCTGACTATGTCACCTTCCAGCTTGGCGAGGGCATGGAAGACTGGGTTGAAGGAGAAGACGGCTACTTCTACTATACCAAGCCCCTTATGCCCGGCGAGACCGTGACCCTGCGGGTGAAAGTCCATATTGCCGAGGAAATGGAAGATACATATAAGTACGCTACGATTATAATTAATTCATGGGTGGAAGCGGTCCAGGCTTCCCATAATGCCGTGGATGTAGTATGGCCCGGCCACCCGCCGTTGACCGTCATTCCCACCGGCCCCTACCTGCGCGTGACCAAGGAAGCCGATCGCATCAGCGCCGTGGCCGGCGACACGATCAACTACACCATTACCGTGACCAACAACGGGGTTGTTGACCTCACCGGCATCTCCGTGGTTGACGAGATGCTGGGGATCTATACCACCATAGACTCCCTTGCTCCCGGCGCCTCGCAAGCCCTCTCCGGTTCCTACACGGTGCAGCCGGGGGACAGCGGCTTCCTGGTGAACACCGCCACCGCCAGCACGACCTACGAGGGCAAGTTCATCAGCGCTGCGGGGTCTGTCACCGTGAAAGTGGCCCCCGCCAGCCCCGCCCTGCTCATAAGCAAGCAGGCCGACCGCGGCATCGCCGACGTCGGAGACACTGTGAACTATACCATTACGGTAACCAACGTTGGCAACGTTACTTTGCACGACGTTTTCGTGGCCGATGCCATGCTCGGGTTGTACGAGAACATTGACACCTTCGCTCCCGGCGCCTCGGCAGTGTACAGGGGGAGCTACAGGGTACAGGAAGCCGACCGGCCCGGCCCGCTGGTCAATACCGCCGTGGCCATTGCCATTTACAAGGGCGAAGAGGTGCGTGCCGTAGCATCTGCCTCCGTGGATTTGATCCCGCCGCGGGCCTTCAGCGACCTGAACGATGGTGACTATGTTTTAATTAACGGCGTGCTGTTCCAGAAGATTGGAAACAACCAGGCATTGTTGCGGGGTACTGCCGGCACAGCCACCCAGCCGGTTGCCATAGCTCAAGGACAAAACTATTACCTTGACTTCCCGGCTTCAATAACCACCGGCTCACGCCTCCTTAATCGGGATGAAGCTCAAAGGTTGCCTTTATCCATCAGGGCAAACGGGCAGGATTGGTGGACGAGTGATATGCAGAATAGGAATAGACGTTATTATATTGACCCAGTTGGTGCGATCCAGGAAAGTGGTGAGACGAGCGTTCATGAAATTCGCCCCTTGCTGATTCTGCGGCCCGACTTGACGGTTGTCGTAGGTGACGGGACCGCAGAAAATCCGCATGTCCTGATTATACCCTGATAGGTTGTAAGAAACGGGGTCCTGTGAGGGAAATGCTCCTCTTCAAAAAAGGTGAGCTGGGAGGATTTCCTACAGCGGTGAAACAAGTTATATCATATTGGAGATTGCTTAAAGTTTTTAAAAGCAATAAATTTCCCCGGCACGGCAGCGGCTCGGTGCTGATAATCGCTGGAGTTTTGATTGCTTTTATCGGCCTCTTTCTTCTGGCGGAACCTTACTATACCTATGCCGTGGAGCGGGCCCGGGTCAACCTCTGGCTGAAGCAGGAGTTAGTGGAGGCAGAGCCGCTGCCGGGGCAGCCCGGCAGCCTTTTTGAGCAGATGGTCCTCCAGGTGAATTGCCGCGGCCAAACGCTCTACGTTGGGCCCATGAGCGGCCTTGCCGGTCCCTTTAACCTGAACGCCCTCACCGGGTCCTTTTACACCGGAGAGACCATTGCCATCGAATTTCACGTCCATCTTCCAGGTCCCGAAACGGGCAACGAGTTCCAGGGCTCCAGGCTGGTAACCAAATTTACCTTGATCGCCGAGATAATGGATTCAGAAAAGAGCACAACCGCATCGCACAGCATCTCCATCAGCCCCCGGGAGGCCCTTTTTAACCTGGGCAACCTTAACCCTGGCGACAGCTACAGCGGGGTGCTGAAGGTTACTATAACTACGGATTTGCCGCGGACAGCCGGGACCATTTCCACGATCAGCATTACTCTGCTCGGCTTCCTCATGATCCTGAGCGGCCTGCTGCTAAAAAGAAAACTTAAAAGGAATTATTCCTCCTGAGCAAGAATATACCATGTTGAAATTGCATTGATTTTTTTAAAATCCAGAGGTTGGACTGGAGTAAGGGGGCGAAGGCTTGAAAATAAGCTGGAAATCCTGGGTGTTTGCCGTGTTCATGCTTGCCCTGGCGGGTGTCTTCGGCTATGTGATCGGGATGGTGCTGAGAAGGGGTATTTAGGATTTCTTATTAATGAATAAAAAGGCAACCCCCGGTGGAACATTTAACCGGGGGTTTTGATATGAGCCTGTTCCATTGCCAGAAAAGAGTTCTCTGGCTGCTCCTGGCTTTCAGTTGCTGCTTTCTCTTGCTGGGGGGGAGGCTTTTTTATCTCCAACTGTCTCGGAGCGGTGAATTCTCCAGGCAGGCGGTGCGCCAGCGCTTCCAGAGCGTGCTCCTTTATGATCGGCGCGGCGATATCCAGGATCGCTCCGGCTATTCGCTGCTGGGCGGGCGGTACAACATGGACCTGCTTGCTTTTCCGGCTCAATATCGCGGCCAGGAAGCGCGGATTCTGCGCGGGCTGGCTTCGCTGCATGGCATTGAAAAAATTGCCGCCCCGCCGCACGAAGTTTTCCCATTCTGGGTAAACACCGAGCTGGAGGAGCCGCAGATTGCGGCGGTATCCTCTTTCCCGGGGCTGCTTCCCGCCCTGCGCAGGGAGCGCTACGGGCCGGGCGCCCTGGCTTCGCACGTGGTCGGCTACATGGTGGAGAGCGAAGGCCGGGGCGCAAGCGGCATTGAACGCGCCTTTGACCAGGCCCTTTCCCAGGGCCAGCAAAAAATTATCGGGGCGGTGGTTGACGGAAAGGGCCGCCTTGTCCCGGGACTGGGCTACAGGGAAAAGGTAGATGCCTACTCCCCCAAGAATGTTCGCCTCTCGCTGGACCTGGAGCTGCAGCGGGAGGTGGAGAAGATCATGGATCGCCGCATCCGCAAGGGGGCGGTGGTGGTAATCGATCCCTCCAATGGAGACATCCTGGCCATGGCCAGCCGGCCCAATTTCAAGGCCGCGGCGCTGGCTTCATACCTGGAAGAGCCAAATGGAGCCCTCATCAACCGCGCTCTTTGCGCCTTCCAGCCGGGTTCGGTCTTCAAGGTGGTTGTGGCCGCGGCGGCCCTTGAAGAAGGGCTGGTCTCTCTATTCCAGACTTTCCGCTGCCCCGGCGGGGTGACGGTGGACGGCCTCTACTTCCCCTGTGCCAACCTGCACCTCAAGGAAGAGATTACTTTTGCCGAGGCTTTTGCCCACTCCTGCAACAGCGTTTTCATTAACCTGGTCCTGGAGCTGGGTCCGGAAAAGGTGGCCGCCTATGCCCGGCGGCTTGGCCTGGGGGAGCGCTGCGGCCTGCCCCTGGCCGAGGAGGAGGCCGGGAACATACCCTTGCCGGAAGAATTCTCCGCGCCCCGGGCGCAGGCCAACTTTGCCATCGGGCAGGGAGAGGTGATGGTAACGCCGCTCCAGGCGGCGGCGATGATGGCGGCGCTGGCAAACGGCGGGCGGGAGATCCAGCCGCGCCTCGTTCTGGCCCTCTCCGACCAGCAGGGGCGCGATACAGTCCGCTTCTGGAGCCGGCGGGGGGAGAGAATTCTCAGCCCGGCCACGGTGAACAAGCTGAAATACTTGCTGCACGAGGTCGTCGCCACGGGGACGGCCCGGTCCGCCGCCTTGACCGATCTCCCGGCGGCGGCTAAAACGGGCACCGCCGAAAGCGGGAGGTACAGCCAGGATGGGCGGCAGATTCTCAACTACTGGATTGCCGGCTTTTACCCCCTTGAAAATGCGCGGGCGGCGGTGGCCGTCTTTGCCGATGATCTAAAAGAAGGAACGGTGAAGCAGGTTTTTGGAGAGATCATCCACTACCTGGAAAACAACCCTTTACCGTGATGTGCGGGCGTGGAAGCCCGCCCCTGCGTTTTTACGCAAGCCGGCGGGGATGCTGGGGGGAGCATTTAGAAAAGTCCCCTTTTTAAAGGCGGATTTATGGGGATTTAAAAAGGGGGCGGCACCAACGCCGCCCCGGGAGATGCTTTTTACGGTTAACTTTCCGGCTCAGGCTCTCTCCTTTTTTGATTCGCTGCGGTTTACCCAGAGGGCAAAGAAGGCGGCGACGACCACCAGGACCCGCAGCGGCTTGAAAATATAATCCCACACCATGGTAGAGAGCCTGATGCGCGGGTTTTCAATGAGCCCGTAAGCACTTGGCTTCTCCTCCAGCACGTACATCATGCCCAGGCCGTTCAGCTCCTCGATGCCGTAAACATTGGCATTGATGCGGCCGGCTTTTTGAAGCTCCGCCGCTCTTTTCTGGGCCAGGGCGATTAGCTCGGCCCTCTCGCCGTAGGTAATCGCCCCGGTGGGGCAGGTTTTGGCGCAGGCCGGCTCCTTGCCGTTGGCGATGCGATCGTAGCAGAAGGTGCACTTGCGGGCCACGTTGGTGGCCTGATCGAAGCCGATGACCTGGTAGGTGCAGTTGGCGGCGCAGTAGTTGCATCCGATGCAACGCTGCGGGTCAATCCTTACTGTGCCGAATTCAGTCCGGTAGATGGCGCCGGCCGGGCATACTTTAATGCAGGCGGCTTCGGTGCAGTGCATGCAGCCCTGCTTGGAAAACAGCCAGCGCACCTTGCCATTCTCCGCGTACTCCCGGAAAACGATTTTTGTCCAGGTGATGGGAGAGAAGCGGGGCGGGTTTTCAAAGTTCCCGCTGAATTCCGTCTTCTCGGCCGGCAGCTGGTTCCACTGCTTGCAGACGGCCTGGCACGCCCGGCAGCCGATGCACTTGCTGGTATCAATAAGCATGGTTTTCGGCATACTATTCCACCCTCCTTATATTGCAGAGGAAGGCCTTGTATTCGGGAATGGTGGTGTTGGCATCGCCAACCGACGGGCTGAGGTCGTTGGTGATGGCACCTTTCGCCAGGCCGCAGTAGCCCCAGTGGAAAGGCATGCCCACCACGTGCAGGCGTTTGCCGTTCACAAGGAGGGGCTTCAGCCTGCCGGTAACGCAGGCCCTGGCAATAATGCCGCTTCCCGAATCAAGGCGCTTGCTCTCCACCATGACCTTGTCCCCGCTGCTGATACCCAGCTTTTCAGCCAGCTCGGGGTCGATCTCCACGAACAGCTCCGGCATGAGCTCGTTCAGCCAGGGCATGTTCCGGGTGACGATCCCCGACTGGTAGTGCTCGGTGATGCGGTAGGTGGTCATGATGTAGGGGAACTTCTGCTTGTCTTCCTCCGAGGTGGCCAGGTTGTCGTACCAGCGCTGGCTGACGGGGTTGAAGGATGCTTTGGGGTAGAGCAGGTTCGGCACCGGGCTTTCCGCCGGTTCATAGTGCAGCGGCAGCGGCCCGTCGGCGGGCTGCGAAGAGAAGAGCCGCCCCTGCAGTTCGGGGGTCATGATGAAGGGCGTCTCTGCCGTCTCCTCAGGCGGGACCGTGGCGTTAAAGTCGGGAACGTCATTGGTTTTCCAGGCGCCGTCCTCCCACCACACCAGCGGCAGCTCCGGGTTCCAGGGCTTGCCGGAGGGGTCGGCCGAACAGCGGTTGTAGACGATGCGCCGGTTCAGCGGCCAGGCAAAGGCCCAGTTCGGGTTGGTGCCGATGCCTTCTTTCTCCTTTATCCGGCGCTTGCAGGGCGGATCCTCGTAGCTGTTGTAGTAGCCGCTGTAGATCCAGTTGCCGCAGGCGGTGCTGCCGTCGTCCTGGAGCTGGGTGAAGTTGAGCAGCAGGGAGCCGTCGCCGCAGCGGTAGCCGTTGATCTCCGCGCAGACCTTGACGATGTCCACCTTTCCGGGTTCTAGGTCGTCCTCGTAATCCCACTTCAGCTTGGTGATGGGATCGGGGAAAACGCCATTGGGGTCGGCGGCATATGCTTCCTGCAGCTTCTTGAACAGCTCGTAGGCTATCTGCAGGTCGGATTTGCATTCGCCGGGCGGGTCCTGCGCCTTCCACTGCCACTGGATCCAGCGCCCGCTGTTGGCCTTTGTTCCTTCGCGCTCGAAGGAGCAGGTTGCCGGAAGGAGAAAGACCTCCGTTTCGATTTCCGCCGGGTCGGCACCGGGGGCTTTCCAGAAGGAGGCGGTTTCGTTTTCAAAGATATCCACGCAGACCATCCATTTCAGCTTCGACTGGTAGTGGCGCTTCGCTGCCGCCGAAGGGCCGGTTACCGCCGGGTTGTCTGCCCAGCAGATCAAGCCCTCAATCTCCCCTTCACCCATGTATTTATACATCCCGATATGGGAGTGATCCCGGTGATCGAGCTTGGGCAGGTAATCGTAGCAGAAATCGTTTTCCGGCGTGGCGTGTTCGCCGTAATAGGCTTTCAGCATGCTGATGAGGAACTTGGGCTTATTGGACCAGTAGCTAGTTATTGGAGTCTCCTTTTCCAGGTAGGCGGCCAGGGTGGGATGGTCCGCCGCTTTTGGCGCTCCCAGGTAGCCGGGAATTATATGGTAAAGGATGGCCATGTCCGTTGATCCCTGGACGTTTGACTGGCCGCGCTGTGCGTTCACCCCGCCGCCGGGGATGCCCATGTTGCCCAGGAGAAGTTGGACAATGCCGATGGCGCGGACATTCTGGCTGCCATGGGTGAACTGGGTGATCCCCATGGCATATAGAATGTTGCCGGCTTTCCCCGGCGTTCCGGTAGAGCCGTAAAGCTTGTAGCATTCTTCAAGCAGCTGCGGATCGCAGCCGGTGATCTGGCTTACCGTCTCCAGGCTGTACCGGGCGTAGAAGCGCTTCAACACCTGGAAGACGCAATGGGGATGTTGCAAAGTGGGATCTTTGATCACGTTGCCGGCGCTGTCCCGGCGATAATCCCAGGTGCTCTTGTTATACTTCACCGGCTTATCAGGCCTGTCTTCCTCCGCCCCGGAGAAAAGCGCCGTCTCTTCATCCCAGGAAAAGTCCTCCCGCAGCAGGTAGGAGGCATTTGTGTAGTACCTTACGTATTCCTCGTGGCAAAGCCCCTTCTCCAGGATGTAGTTGATTAAGCCGCCGAGAAAGGCGATGTTTGTCCCCGGGCGGATGGGCACGTAGAGGTCGGCCACCGCGGCCGTGCGGGTGAAGCGCGGGTCGACGACAATAAGCTTTGCTCCCCGCTTGCGGCGCGCCTCCTCAATCCACTTCATGGAGATGGGATGGTTTTCCGCGGTGTTGCCGCCGATGTTCATGAAGACGTCGCTGTTCCGGTAGTCGATCCAGTGATTGGTCATGCATCCTCTTCCAAACGTGGCGCCGAGACCGGCGACCGTGGAAGAGTGTCAGAGGCGGGCGCAGTGGTCAATATTGATCACGCCCATGGCCCGCGCCATCTTGTTGAAGAGGTAGTTCTCCTCGTTGGTGCAGAAGGCGCTGCCCAGCCAGGCGATCTTCTGAGTCCGGTTCACGGTGACGCCGTTGGCGTCGGTAGTTTCAAAGCTGCTGTCCCGGGTTTCCTTGATGCGTTTGACAATCTCCGCGTACATCCAGTCCCAGCTTTTCGGCTCCCACCGGTCGCTTCCGGGAGCGCGGTAGAGGGGCCGGGTGAGGCGGTTGGGGTTGGGTTTCGGCCTCCCCTTGGCATCGTAGATGTAGGAGATATTGTAAAGAGAGCTGCCCTTGCTGCAGAGCGTCCCCTCGTTAATGGGGTTGTCGGGATCACCCTCGGTATTGATGACCACCCCGTCTTTAACCGAACAGATGATGCCGCAGCCGACGCCGCAGAATGTGCAGATGGTGGGGATCTCGCGGGCGTAATGCACGCGAATCTGCTCGGCGGCCACCACCCGGCCCTGGAAGCCCACGCCGGCCAGGGCGGAAGCGGCGGCTGCGGCTCCGGTCAACTTCAGGAAACTGCGGCGTGAAATTTTCATGGTTTCAATGGCACCCCCTCCAGCTTAATTGCTCTTTGATACTGCGGTTCCGGCCGGCGCAACAGCCGCTTTTTTCGCCGGAACCTCTCCAAACTTGGGCCTTTTAGTGAGACGGTCGATGAGTGGCACGAAAGCGTTCATAATCAGGATGGAGAAGGCTACCCCCTCGGTGGGGCCAAGCGCCTTCCGGAAAAGCATGACCAGGATCCCGATGGCGATGCCGAAGATAAGCTCGCCTTTCTCCGTAATGGGGCTGGTTACCCAGTCGGTGGCCATGAAGAAGGCGCCCAGCAGCAATCCCCCGGCAAAGATGTGGTAGAGCGGGATTCCGCTGGCGATATTCTCCAGGGGGTTGCCCCAGAAGATGGCGAGAATCAGCACTGTCCCGATTATGGAAACAGGGGTCTGCCAACGGATATGCTTCTTGTAGAGAAGGTAGGCGCCGCCGATGAACAGGGCCAGGGCCGAGGTTTCGCCGAGGGCGCCCCCGGGCGAAAGAAGGAACAGCCTGGAGAGGCTAATTTGTTCATAAAGCCCCTGCTTGATCAGGGCCAGCGGCGTTGCCTGCGTGAGCGCGTCAAGAGGGCCGAAGAACTGGCGCAGCGGCGCAAAAGTGGCCGTGGTGCCCACGTAGAGAGGAGCGAGCAGGGTAACGGCCACCAGCCCAAAGAGAGCGGGGTTAAAGCGGTTCCAGCCGAGCCCGCCCATCAGCTCCTTGGCGATGCCCACGGCAAAAAAGGCCCCCAGGATCACGGACCACCAAGGGGTTCCCGGTCTCAGGCAAAGAGCCAGCAGCAGGCCGGTTACAAGGGCGCTGCAATCGTGCAGGGTGGCCTGCTTTTTCATGATTTTGCGGAAGAGCAGCTCAAATAAAGCTGCCGCGGCCATGCTCACGGCAATCAAAAAGACGGCGTACCACCTGTACATGTAAATTGAGCACAGGGTTACGGGGAGAAGTGCGATGAGAACGTCTCTCATCGCCGAAGGTATGTTTTCCGGCGACCGGAGGTGCGGCGATGGACTGACCGTCAATAGCACTTCCTGCTCAGCCATGCTTTACCTTTCCCTCCTTAAAACAAGAAGTGAGATGGAGCGAGATTCCGGGGGCAGGAGCTACTTTGCTTTGGCTCGCGCCGCGGCGATCTCGCGTTTGGTTTCCCGGACGAACTGGACAATAGGCCGGTTGGCGGGGCATACATAAACGCAGATGCCGCACTCGAAGCAGTCAAGGGCTCCCCAGTCGGCGGCTCGTTCATAGCTGCCCCTTTCGGCATAAAGGCCGATGTAGTTCGGGTAGAGGAACATGGGGCAATGATCCACGCATTTCCCGCAGCGGACGCAATCCGAATGCGCCGTCTTAACCACCATGGCCGGGCTGAAGAGCAGGATCCCGCTAGTTCCCTTAACCACCGGGGCATCCAGGTGAGACTGGGCCCAGCCGGTCATGGGGCCGCCCATGATCACCTTGCCGACTAGATGCGGCGGCATGGGCACATCTTCATCCGTGGGAGGAGGAGCCCCCTTGATCCCGCCGCGCTCCTTCAGTACGTGTTTTATGGGAGTGCCCAGCCTGACCTTGAGGTTGCCGGGATTGGCGGCGGCATCGCCGGAATAGGTGAGGACCCTTTCGATGAGCGGCTTCTTGAAGCGGCAAGCTTCGAAAACGGCTACGGCTGTGGCCACGTTTTGCACTACCACGCCCACCTCCAGCGGCAATTTGCCGGGAGGCACCTCGCGGTCAAGGGTGGCCTTGATCAGCTGCTTCTCCGACCCCTGCGGGTATTTGACCGCCAGCCCTACCACGGAGATGTTCTTTTCGCCGGCAATTCTCTTCTGCAGGGCCTCGATGGCGTCGGGCTTGTTGATCTCCACTCCGAAGACAATGTTTTCCGCCCCTACCACCCGGGCGATCAGTGTGGCCCCCTCGACGAGGTCGAAAGTCCGCTCCAGCATCAGCCGGTGGTCGCAGGTTAAAAAGGGTTCGCATTCGCAGGCGTTGATCACGATGGTGTCGATGGGCTTGGGCGGGCTCAACTTCACATGAGTAGGGAAGGCCGCCCCGCCCATGCCGACAATGCCTGCTTCCTTGATGGCTTCCTTGATCTCCTCCTTTGTCAGCGCGGTATGATCCTGCTCCGGCCACTGCGGCTCCTCCTGTTCGGGGTCTACGGCAATAACCACGCTTTCCACGCTGGCCCCGGTAAAGGTAGGCCGCGGCTCCACGGCGATGACCGTTCCGTTCACGCTGGAGTGAACGGGGACGCTGACAAAGGCGCTGCTTTCACCAATTTTCTGGCCCACTTTGACCTTGTCTCCGGCGGCAACCAGGGCCTTGCTCGGCGCCCCGATATGCTGCTGCAGGGGGATAACAACCTCCGGCGGCAGCGAAAGGGTGCTCACCGGTTCACTTTCCGTAAATTCCTTGTAGTGGGGCAGAAAAGCCCCCCGTTGAAATGTTCTCACGGACACTTTTTAACCACCCCCATTCAATTTTCGGCGATTGCCCTTGCCCCCATTTTCCTGGACGGCAGATTTTTTCTGTAGATCGCCCCCCTTGACGCTAAGATTAAAATAGCTGCCTTAATCTCTATGCAAAAACAGTCATGCACTATAGCAAATAAGCACTAGTAACCCTTTTCTATAATATTTATTAATTCTAAGCGTTTATTCAAAATCCTTTTTTAAAAATATTGAAAATAGTAATGAAGAAAAACGGACAGGCACATATTTGGAAGATGGAACATAAAATTTAGGTACGTTTTTTCCCGGGGGGATCGGCAAAAGATGTCTTTTCTCCTTGCTCTGCTGGAGTTCTTTCGCCAGATCTGGATCATGGCGGGGCAGATCCAGGGCAACTCTTTCCCACGCCCCCTTTCGGCGGCGCAGGAGAGCAAGTACCTGCAGCAAATGGCGCAAGGCGACCTCGAAGCGAGGCAGAAGCTCATTGTGCACAATTTAAGGCTTGTAGCGCACGTGATAAAAAAGTTCGAGCATACCGGGGAAGACAAGGAAGATCTCATTTCCATCGGCACCATCGGCCTGATCAAGGCGGTGAACACATTCAACCAGCAGCGGGGGACGCGTCTGGCTACCTATGCCGCCCGCTGCATTGAGAATGAAATCCTCATGTTCCTAAGGGCCACCAGCAAGCGGAAGCAGGAGATCTCCCTGCAGGAACCCATAGGCGTGGACAAGGAGGGCAACGAGATTACCCTGATGGAGGTAATATCCAGCGACGATACCATCTTTGAAAAGGTGGAGCTGAACCTGCTGCAGGAAAAGCTGGCCAAGATGCTGCAAAAGCTGAAAAACCGCGAGAAAAAGGTGCTCACAATGCGCTTTGGGCTCCATGAGGGGAGGCGCCTCACCCAGAAGCAGATTGCCGCCATGCTGGGGATATCCCGCTCCTACGTTTCCCGGATTGAGAAGCGCGTCCTGCAGAAGCTTGAGCGCGAGTTCAACGTATGAGGCTGCATCGGCCGGCGCTTTGTTGCAGTTTTCCATGCCACGTGGCTCGTAGCGGCGTGACGGCCGCAGCGGCAGGCGATGATTTTTAATCCCTTGCCATCTTTAATTGGGGAAAGCCTCTTTAGAAAAAGGTGCAGGGGGATGAAAAATTTTTGCCTTAGCGCAGCAAAAGGGGGAGCCCGGCGCCATTATGGAGAATATACTGACAAGTCCAAATATTTGCCGCAGGGGGATGATGGCGCATGACTGGGAGCGGCTATCTCCAGAGCCTGAAAAAATTAAAGCGCAGGGTTTATATTCGGGGAGAGCGGGTCGACGATCCCCTGGAGCATCCGCTGGTGCGACCCAGTGTCAATGCCGTGGCCCAGACCTATGAGCTGGAGCGGCAGCCCGAACATGAGGCGCTCATCTTCGCCCGGTCGCATTTAAGCGGGCGCCGGATTAACCGCTTCACCCATATCCACCGCTCCGCCGAGGACCTGGTGAACAAGGTGAAGCTGCAGCGCCTCCTGGGGCAGCTGACGGGAACCTGCTACCAGCGCTGCGTGGGCCTGGATGCCCTGAACGCCCTGGAGATTACCACCTTTGAGATGGAGCGGGACCTGGGGACTCCCTATCATCAAAGGTTCAACCGTTTTTTGCAGCAGGTCCAGGATGAGAACGCCGTCTGCGACGGGGCCATGACCGACCCCAAGGGCGACCGGGGAAAGCGGCCCCACGAGCAGGCTGACCCCGACCTTTACCTGCGGGTGGTCAGCGAAAGCAGCGACGGGATCACCGTGCGCGGGGCCAAGTGTCACCAGACGGGGGCGCTGAACTCGCACTATATTATCGTCATGCCCACCCTGGCGATGAAGGAAGAAGACCGCGACTACGCCGTTTCTTTTGCCGTGGAGGCCGATGCCCCGGGGCTCATTTACATCCTGGGGAGACAGCCATCGGACAGTCGCAAGCTGGAGCCCGGCCAGGCCGATTTAGGCAACCTCTATTACGGGGGCCAGGAGTGCCTCATTGTCTTTGACGATGTCTTTGTCCCCTGGGAAAGGGTGTTTATGTGCAGGGAATATGGCTATTCGGGCCGCCTGGTGGAGCGCTTTGCCGGCTACCACCGCCAAAGCTACGGCGGCTGCAAGGTCGGGGTGGGTGACGTTCTTATCGGGGCCGCGGCGGCGCTGGCCGAGTACCAGGGCGTGGAAAAGGCGCCTCACATCAGGGATAAGCTGGTGGAGATGATCCATCTCAACGAGACGCTCTTTTGCTGCGGCATCGCCTGCTCCGCCCTGGGCCGCGCCACCGCCTCGGGGACTTTCCTCATCGACCTGCTGCTGGCCAATGTCTGCAAGCTCAATGTGACCCGCTTCCCCTACGAGATCGCCAGGCTGGCCGAGGATATCGCCGGCGGGATCATCGCCACCCTGCCCTCCCTGGCGGATCTGGAGCACCCGGAAATTGGCCCGCTGATGAAGAAATATTTTCAGGGCATTGCCGGACTGGATACCGCCTGCCGCCTGAAGATGGTGCGGCTGCTGGAGAACTTCACCCTTGGCCCCGCCGCGGCGGCCTATCTTACGGAATCAATGCACGGCGCCGGTTCGCCCCAGGCGCAGCGGGTAGTCATTTCCAGGCAGGCCGACCTGGAGCAGAAGAAAAAGCTGGCCCGGAAATTGGCCGGAATTGATTAAAATGGCTCCCTCATTTTTTACCAGGAGCGGCTGCCTTCCCAAAACGCACTTGACGAAGCCAGGATCTTTGTTTTTAATTTAATGAACAGTCGTCCTATACGAAGCGGCAGCGAAAGAACGGGAGGTCAAGAGAATGAAGGCAAACGGAAAGAAAACTGAAGACAGCTTCGGGGCGGTCGACAGCTGGATCCGGGAATCGGTGGAGAGGCTCAATCTCTCTCCCGCTGTTTACGAGTACCTTAGAAAACCCATGCGTCACGTAGAGGTCACTATTCCGGTAAAGATGGACAGCGGCAAGGTGGAGCTGTTCACAGGCTACCGGACGCAGCATAACAATGTGCTGGGTCCCTTCAAGGGGGGAATCCGCTTTCATCCCGCGGTAACGGCAGAAAAAGTAAAGGCGCTGGCCCTGCTTATGACCCTGAAATGCTCTCTTATCGGGGTTCCTTTCGGGGGAGGCAAGGGGGGGGTGGCCTGCGATCCCCTGAGCATGTCCGCACAGGAGAAGGAGAGGCTCAGCCGCGGCTATATCCGTGCTTTAGGTTTTCTGCTGGGGCCGAATGTGGATGTGCCGGCGCCTGACCTCTTTACAGACGCCCAGGTGATGGCCTGGATGGTTGATGAGTACAATTGCCTGGCGCAAAAACAGGTTCCGGGCGTGCTTACCGGCAAGCCCGTGGGATTGGGTGGCAGCGCCGGCAGGGTGGACGCGACATCGCGGGGTTGTGCCTATATCACGCGCGAAGCGGCGGAACTTTGCGGCATCTCCCTGCAGGAAGCCCGTATCGCCATCCAGGGCTGCGGCAATGTGGGCGGCCACGCGGCGCGGATCTTTCACGAGATGGGCTGCAAGGTCATAGCCATCAGCGATATCAGCGGAGGAATTTACAACCCCCGGGGCCTGGATATACCGGCGCTGCTTGAGCATGTCAGCAAAAGAGGCCTCATCGAAGGTTTCTCCGGGGGAGAGAAAATTGACAATGACGATCTCATCACCATAGACTGCGACATCCTTATCCCCGCGGCCCTTGAAAACCAGATCACGGCCCAGAACGCGGCCGAGGTTAAGGCAGCGGTGATTATAGAGGGGGCCAACGGGCCGACCACGCCCGAAGCGGAGCAGATACTTAAAGAGAAAAATGTCCTTATTGTTCCGGACATACTTGCCAACAGCGGCGGGGTGGCAGTATCCTATTTCGAATGGGTTCAGAACAACCAGGGCTATTACTGGGACCTGGACTCTGTAAACCGGCGCCTCGAGAAGCTGATGGTGCAGGCTTTCCGCGCCGTGCACAGCTTTAGCCGGGAAGAGTGCAACGGGGGCAGCATGCGCGCGGCCGCGTACAGCCTTTCCGTCAAGCGGCTGGCGGAAGCGATGCGCTACCGGGGTTGGCTGTAGGCTTTGGCCGAATGATAAAAAGGGGCGCGGAAGATCCTCCACTCTTCCGTGCCCCTTGTTTTATGCCGCCCTCTAAAACCCTGCGGGGCAGCGGGCAGCGGCAAAGCCGCCGGCCGCTGCCCTTCCAGAGTTCCTGGATACTCTTGTTTCTTTTTGGCGTTTTTTATATGATCACCTTGCAGAGGCATACTTTCAAGGCACTGGAGGGAGGGCGCTTGGGCGGCAGGAACTTCTTTATTGTCGATGTTTTTGCCGAGCGGAAGTACGCCGGCAACCAACTGGCTGTCTTCCCCGAGGGCGGCAGCTTCACCGAGGAGGAGATGAAGCTTCTCTCCCGCGAAACCAATTTTTCCGAGGTCACCTTTATTATGCCCGGGCGGTCGGGGGAGGGAGGCTTTAACGTGCGCATCTTCTCCCTAGACGAAGAGCTCCCCTTTGCCGGGCATCCCACCCTGGGGACGGCCTATATCATCCAGCGCCACTTCATCGAGGAAGAGGTGCCGCAGGTCATCCTCAACCTGCCGGTGGGCCCCATCCCCGTGGCGATCACCTACCACGGCGGCGAGCCGGAAACCCTCTTTATGCGGCAGGCCCAGCCCTCCTTTGGCGAGATCATCAACCCCGCGGCAGTGGCGGAAGTGCTCAATATCGACACCTCAGAAATTGACGCGCGCTATCCTGTCCAGGAGGTTTCCACCGGGCTTCCCTTCATCATTGTTCCCCTCAAGAGCTTGCAGGTTCAAAGGGGAATCAGGGTAAACATAGAGCGGTTTATCTCGCTGGTGGAGACAGTGGAGGCGAAATCCATTTATGTCTTCTGCCCCGAAGCCTACAGCCCTGAGAATGATTTCAATGCGCGCATGTTCGACTATTACAACGGCATCCCCGAGGATCCCGCCACCGGCAGCGCCGCCGGCTGCCTGGCCGCTTACCTGCTAAAATACCGCTACTGCGGCGCAGAGGCGCTGGATCTGCGCGTGGAGCAGGGCACGGAGATAAAGCGTCCTTCGCTCATCCGCATTCGCGCCGCCGCAAGGGGCGGGCAGATGGAGATCAACGTGGGCGGCAGGGTCATTCCCGTGGCCGAAGGACGGCTGCTCTAGGCCTGCTGCTGTTCGCGGTGATTTAATAAAGCGCCGGTTGTTATTTTTCCTGCTTTTTTGTGATAACCACGCTGGTGTGTTAAAGTAAATAAGCAGGTTTGATCTTTTACCGTGCGGCTGCTGGGCCACAATAAGACTCATGGAGGGCTGGCAGATTGAGATCCACCTTTTTAAAGCTGCTTTCTCCCAATAAGCACCTAAACTCAATTTACGAGCTGGATACAGAAGAGCTGCGCTCCAGAGGCATCCGGGGAATCATTGCCGACATGGACAATACCCTTGTGCCCTGGAATGACCGCACTGTATATCCGCAGCTCGCTTCATGGCTGGCGCATCTTAAGGAAGAAGGCTTCCGCCTCTGCATTGTCTCCAACAACAGCCGCGAGCGCGGGGGGCAGCTGGCCTGCGACCTGGGGATACCGGCCATCTGGTACGCGGTGAAGCCGCGCCGCCGCGCTTTTCGCCAGGCGCTTCAAATAATGAATCTCACCCCCCAGGAAGCGGCGGTAATCGGAGACCAGATTTTTACGGATGTGCTGGGCGGCAACCGCCTCGGCCTTTATACCATCCTGGTTACGCCCATTTCCGACAAGGAGTTCATCTGGACGCGCCTGATACGCAAGCTGGAGCGCATGGTGCTGCGCTGCCTGGAACGGAGCAGGCAGCACCAGTGAAGGGTTGCTTGGCCCGGCCCCAGGCAGCACCCTGCTTTTTTTGCGAGCGCAAGGGCCCGGGAGTGGCGTCTGCCAAGGGTTAATTTGCATTGACAGCTATGGCAGAAAATTGTTATACTTACCTAAAGTAAACAATATTATGCTAGCTTGTGGGTTGTTTTGGTAACGACAGTGTGGGACCGGCAAATGATGCCGCTTTGTGGAGAAACGAGGAAAGGCGGTGCAGGAATGAAGTTTGCCGCGGATCAACGGGGTTCGGTATTGGTCGTTGTTTTGCTGGCTTTGCTTACCCTCTCCATCATGGGGACAAGCCTGAGCAGCCTTACCGTCAATGACAATCTGCATGCAGTCCGCCAGCAGAGAAGCAACGAGGCCTATTACATAGCACGCAGCGGCGCTGAGGCCGTTGCTGAAGTATTGCTCGCCGATGTTCAAAATATAGCCAACTATATCGGCCAGACGACCACCGGAGAACTGGGCAGCGGCTGGTTTGAGGCTGAAGTGAAAGATGGAGTCAGTGGGAATATCCTAATTCACTCTACCGGCTACGCTGGTGGCTATTCCGAAAAAGTTACGCTCTCCCTGATTAAAGAAGGCGGCGATAATCCCGAGGGACCTGGGGGAGGGGGTTCAGGGAGCTTCATACCGGTTTTCGATATGGCGGTATTTTCCCTAGGCCCGCTTAAACTTTTACCCTCCGCCAAAGTACATGGCAACGTGGGCACAAACTCCATCGAGCCTGGAGCGGTGTTTTTTGACTGGGACACTTCGGTGGAGAACGTCTATATTGGCCTCGGCGGAGATGCGGATGAAGTAGTAACCACGCCAATGTGGTCAACCCAACAACACTACCAGAGCGTGAGCAATCTGCCCCAGGAGCGCCAGTACCCTGAACCTGTTTTCCCCGAATTTCCCGAGGGACTGCCCCAGCGGGATGATATTAAGGACTCGGGCAATAACAGGGATTATGTAATTGATCAGCCCGGGCAGTACAACGAGATCTATATTGCCGGTAGTTGTAAATTAACTTTCCGTGTCGGCGACAGCGACCTGAAGATAAGAGTAAAGAAAATCACCGTTGATGGCAGCGGAGTTGTTGAGATACAGAGAAACGGCAGCGGACGCTTGATTCTTTACGTAGAAGAATCTTTGACGTCTAGGGCCTATTTTAATCATAACGGAAATGCAGCGGCGCTGGTTATCTATTACAAGGGAACAACAGAAAACCTGGTCTTTTCCGAGTGGCTAAAGCTGCCGGCGTATTTCTTTGCCTTGCAGGCGGACTTAACCGTTGGAGGCTCGGGGGGCTTGTACGGCACGATCATCACCCTGGGGAACAACGTGAAAATTGTAGGGGACAGCGGCAGCGTGGTTCAGGTAATATATGCCCCCACGGCGAAAGTCAATATGGAAGGTAGCGGCAAGCTACTGGGAGCTATCGTTTGCAGGGAGTTTGAGGCTAAAGGGGGCGCCAGGGTCACCTATGACAGCAGAGTAGACGAGCTGTGGGATGAAGTCCCGCCGCTGGAATTTGATTTTGGTGAGACGCCTGAAGAACCGGGCTCCGGTTCCGGCTCGGGGGATTCGGGCGGCTCGGGCGGCTCGGGCGGCTCGGGTGCAGTTTATTATCGAAAAGTATGGTCCAAGTAACTTTGGAGAGATTAAGCATGGGACTTTTAAAGCAGGAAAATGGCTACATCCTGGTAGAGGTGCTGGTGGCGGCAGTCATTCTTCTTATGGCCGTGCTGGCAATTAGCGGCTTGCTCCTGCAAAGTTACCGCATCATGGATGATGCGGAGAAGCGAAGCGTAAGCCTGCACCTGGCCCAGGAGGAGATGGAAGCGGCCATTATGAATCCCAGTTATTATTCCAATCATGAAGAGAGCGAAATATCCAGGGTGCCGCATCAAATTGAAGTATTCGGGCAGATGGTCAGCGGGACCCTGGTCACGGTAAAGAGGACCTATCCAGGGCAGCCTGGCGGCGAGCTGGTTTACACATACTTTGTTCCCGGGGAGGTGGCGAATTGATGCCGCGCGATGAAAGGGGTTTCACTCTCGCCGAGGTCCTCATTGCCTTAGCCCTCATTGCCATTGTCTTCGCTGGGATTTATTTTTTTTCTCTCCCCGGGCAGAGGCTCTATTATCGGGGCTCTACACAGGTAGAGCTGCACGAGTCGCTGCGCCTGGTTGCAGAGAGAATAATTCGCGAGCTAAGATTTGCCCGGGAGGTAGAGCTGCTGCCCAGCGGCTGGGATCCCGCTTCGGCTTCCACCGAGGAATACAGCTACATATACTTTGACGCCGCCAAGCGGATGGTGATCCTCCTGGACAGCGCGGGAGCCCGGCCCCTTTCCGACCCCCTGGTTTCAGCATTAATCTTTTCCGACAAAGGGAGCATTCTTCTCTTCACCCTTACGGGAGAAAGCAGGGGACACGTTTTTACCTTGGAGTCATCGGTTAAGCCATTGAATGTGTCGGGCAATATCACCGGCCCACCTGAAGGGACGGCGTTGCGCTTTTCCCTGCCTTCCTAAAATCGATATTTAGTGCAAAAATTTGGGGCTTTCTTCCATGTTATAATAAGAAAAGAAAAAAACTCCTTGACTGGGCGAGAAGTTGAACATATAATGTATGTGAAAAGATACCGTTTCAGGGCAAACCCGCTGAAAAGCGGGGACGCAAAGCCACAGGCCTAAGGCTTATCCAAAGCTATGGCGGCTGGGTTGCCGGTAGAAGGTTGGATGGTGAAAGAGTTTCAGGGCAACCCTGGAACTTTTTTTGTAATAAATGCAAAAAATGATGAGACTTGACAAAATTAAGAATATCGTGAATAATTATGGCAAATAACCATTTTTCATATGACGCCGGGAGGGAAGGACATGGGCAGTTTTGCCAGGAAGAGACTGGGTGATGTACTCGTTGAAGCCGGCGTGATAACGGAACAGCAGCTCCAGGAAACGATGACGGAACAAGTGGCCACCCACAAGCGCATTGGCCAGCTGCTGATTGAAAAGCGCCTGATAACCGAGGAAGAGTTGGTAGAAGTACTGGAGAAGCAGCTGGGACTTCCCCGGGTTAACCTTTACAACTACAATATCAATCCCGAAGTAGCTACTTCCATACCCCTCTACCTGGCCAAGCGGCACCTGGTCATCCCCATTGACAAGCAGGGCAACACCTTGAAGCTGGCCATGGCCGACCCGATGAACATTATTGCCATAGACGACGTGGAAATGCTCACCGGCATGAAAGTGGAGCCGGTGCTCGCTTCGGAAAGCTCCATTGCCCAAACGATTGACCAGCTTTTCAGCTTGGCGGAAACAGTTGAAGAAGGGGCTGCTGCGGAGAACCACACCGATGAGGAGATTGAACAGCTGCGGGCACTGGTGGAGGAAGCGCCCATTGTCCGGGTGGTCAATTCGCTCATTCACCAGGCCGTGAGCGAAGGAGCCAGTGATATTCACATTGAGCCGCAGGAGAAGGGCGTCCGCGTGCGCATGCGCATCGACGGCATTTTGCACGACATGATGACTCCGCCGAAAGACGTCCAGCCGCTCATTGTGTCGCGCATCAAGATCATGGCTAATCTTGATATTGCCGAGCGGCGAATGCCGCAGGACGGCCGGATTACCATCCAGGTAGGGCTGAAGGACGTAAACCTGCGCGTCTCCACTATGCCCACCATACACGGCGAAAAAGTGGTTATTCGCATTCTCGACCGGGAGAAAGTTATCCTGCCGCTGGACAAGCTCGGCTTCTCGGAAAAGAACTACCGCACTTTTCTAAACTTCCTGCTCAGCCACACGGGAATGATTCTCGTGACCGGGCCCACCGGCAGCGGCAAGACCACCACGCTCTACTCGGCCTTGAATTATCTCAACCGGGCCGAGGACAATATTATCACCGTGGAAGACCCCGTGGAGTACCGCCTGGACGGCATCAACCAGGTCCAGGTCAATCCACGCATCAACTTCACCTTTGCCAATGCCCTGCGCAGCATCCTGCGCCAGGATCCCAACGTGATCATGATCGGCGAGATCCGCGACCTCGAAACCGCAGAGATGGCTACGCGGGCTGCCCTCACCGGCCACCTCGTTTTAAGCACGCTGCATACCAATGACGCCTGTTCCACTATTTCGCGGCTGCTCGATATGGGTGTGGACAGCTATCTCATCACCTCCTCGCTGGTCGGTGTAATCGCCCAACGGCTGGTCCGTCGGGTCTGTGAACACTGCCGTGAGGAATACGAACTGTCCGCCGAGGAAAAGGCGCTTTTCCAGAAAGCCTTCGGCAAGGAGGCGCCGGATAGGCTAATCTGTGGCGGCGGCTGCCGTTATTGCAATGAAACCGGCTACCGGGGCCGCTTCGCCATCCACGAAGTGCTGCCCATGACCAGGGAGATAGTCCGGCTGGTTCTGCAGAGGGCCTCCACGGAGGAGCTCTTCGAAAAGGCGGTGGAGCAGGGTATGGTCCCCTTGCTTCAGGATGGGTTGCGCCGCATTGAAAACGGCGAGACCACCGTCGAAGAAGTGATTCGTGTGGCCTATAGCGGAGCCGGTGCGGAGGAGATACCGGTAGTCGAGCCTACCGTGCAGCCATCCTTTGTCGTTCCTGCATTTGAGAGCGAGAGCGACGTTGCCGTGCTTGATTTGCACCCCGATGATGAGGAGGCGCCTGCTCCCTCCGTCGAGCCTGCCTTGCAGCTCGAAAGCATCGGGCCTGAAATGATCAACCCCGGGGAGAAGGTGGCGCTTAGATTTGCCCTGGTCAATAGCGGCACGGCCGAGCTTAGCAACATTGAAATTGCCGCACCATATTTTGATGCGCAGTGGCGCTACGTGGTGGCGCGGCTTGCACCGGGCCAGAGAGAGGAATTCAGCGCCGAGCTCACGGTCCCGGATTGCGATGATACCAGCCTCCAAACGGAAATCATAGCCTCTGCCCGCTTCGGCACGACCACGGTTGAAGCTAAAAGCACGCTTACCTTTGAAGTGGCCCAGCCTGCCCTGACCATTGAGAAAAGCGGCCCCTTGCAGGCGGAGGTGGGCAGAATAGTCGATTATCAGTTCATCGTCATCAACACGGGCAACGTTCCCCTGAGCGATGTCACGGTCACCGATCCCCTTCTTGGCGAAGGGTGGAGCCACACCATTGGCGACCTTCCTCCCGGGGGGATGTCCAATTTCGGCATGGAAGCAGTGGTGCCCGAAGGGCTTGCCGGCAAGGTAGAGGTGGAAGCCGTGGTGACGGGCCGCTATGGTGCGCGCAAGGTTTCCTCCCGGGATACCTTTAAGATGGAGATCATCGAAGTCACCAACCCGGAGATTATGATGGAGCTTACCGGCCCGCCATCCGCCCAGAGGGGAGAGATGATCACTTTCCGCTTTACCGTCACCAACACCGGTACGGTACCGCTAAGCGGGGTAAAGGTAACGGCGCCGCTTTTTGGCAAGTTCTGGTGCAATACCGTCGGGAACCTGGGCGTGGGCCGTGTGGTGAAATTTTCATACAGCTATACAGTTCCCGAGACGGCGCCTCCCGTCCTTGAAAACAAGGCCCAGGTAATCGGTTTTTCGGGTTCAAACAAGGTTGTTTACGAGGCCGTCCACTACGTCGATGTGATGTGATGGCAGGGTTGGAGCAATGGCATTGTTGAAACTGCAGGGATAAGAGTTGGAGTGATTGAATGTGGACTGGCAGATAAATACGCTCCTGGAAAAAGCCATCAACCTAAAAGCTTCGGACTTGCACCTGTCAGCCGGGCTGCCTCCCATCATCAGGATCCATGGCGAGCTCTATCCACTGGAGGACTATCCGCCCCTGGATCCGGATGATACCGAAGCGCTGGCCGGGCAGGTCATGGATGAAAGAAAGGAGAAAATATTCAAGGAAAAGGGCGAAGTTGACCTGTCTTACTCAAGTCGCAGCCTGGGCCGCTTCAGAGTAAACGTCTACCGCCAGCGGAGCAGCGTCGCC